>ERZ773157.3188-NODE-3188-length-11330-cov-6.650732_pt1 | contig 11330 bp, 9 predicted proteins | sample MGYA00511480_ERZ773157 | MGnify/ENA primary metagenome ERZ773157 (study PRJEB29015, sample SAMEA2737863) | human gut metagenome | biome: human gut; feature: human-associated habitat; material: faeces | place: China | collected 2012 ... | reverse complement strand
ACTATATTGACCCCCTGTCTGTCAACAACAATTTTCGCTAAAATGAAAATTTTTAAAATGTTCATAAATGGTGGGGTGGTCTGCCCTCAGGCCGCCGCACTTTGCCTTTAGAACTACTTTAGCCTTTAGTTGTAGGGGGCGGCGTCCTCGTCGCCCCGTACCCTTGCCGTCACATCCCCCTGATCCTATGCCACACCCACAGCGCCCCATAAATCATGGGCTGGTGCAGCATATACACAAACAGTGTGTTCCGTCCAACAACACAGAGCGGCGCTGCCGCAGCCGGGGCCTCTCCCCTGCTCGGGTGCCACAGCCGCGCCAAAAACACGCCGCACCAGAACAAAAACACCCACGGTATGACCGGGAAATAATCCGCCGAGGTGAACCGCGTCAAGTCCGGCAGGCCCAGCCAGAACCAGTTTGCCTTGTACAGCCCCGCAGGCAGGGCGCAGAGGTGCCAATTCTCAAAGCCTAAATACCCGTAGGGCAGCTGATTCGTCAGCGCAAACAGCGCCGCAGACGTCGCCAGCCCCATCCCGGCTGGCACGCGCTGCAAAAGCGGATACACCAGGCAGGTCAGCAGCACGGCGGCGGCGTTTGGTGCAGCACGCCGAACCAGATGGCTTCCGACGGCATGAATACCGCCGTCACAGCTGTGAGCACCGCCGCGCACCCGGCCACCAGCAGGCCGTTTTTGACCGGCTTGCGGGCCAGCGGAAAGCTGAACCCCGACAGCACAATAAAGCTCCAACAGATATATTGCTGCCACACATGGCACCCCGGGGCCCAGATATCGTACCAGCGGCTGGCATGGCCGAACACATATACCCAGTCGTACATGCCGTGGTAGACCAGCATATTCAGCAGCGCCAGCCCGCGCAGGGCGTCCGGCAGCCACATCCGGTTGGTTTTGGTGCGCAATACAGGCATGTTACCGCCTCTTTCTCAAATTTTACCGATACTTTATTGTAGCACAGTTGCCTGCACCTTGCAATCGGTGCGGTTTTGCGATACAATATTCTGGATAAGGAGTGTGAAACTATGCAGGACATCCGCCTTGTGGCGCTGGACCTTGACGGTACTGTTTTCAACGATAAAAAGGAGATCACCCCCCGCACGCTGGCGGCCATCCGCACGGCCTGTGAGCGTGGCGTGGCGGTGCTGCCTGCTACCGGCCGCACGGCAAGCGGTGTGCCGGAGGCGTTCACCGCCATTCCCGGCGTGCGGTACGCGCTGACCTCCAACGGTGCCAGCGTCGTGGACCTGCAGACCGGTGAGCAGCTGGTGAACCAGCCGTTCAAGACCGAGGACGCGCTGAAAATCTATGATATCCTGGCGGGTGGTGCCGGCATGATGAGCATTTTCATCGGCGGCAAAAGCTACACCACCCGCGAAAACGCCGAGCAGCACATGGACATGGTTCCGGAAAATCTGCGCACCTACTTCCGCACGACCCGCCTGGAAGTCGCGGATATGCACAAAACGCTGCGCGACCACGCCCACGAGATTGAAAAGTACAGTATGATCTACGCCACCGAAGCCGAGCGCGACGCTGCCTGGCACGAGGTGCTGGCCGCCTGCCCCGGCATGGAGCTGACGAGCAGCCTGCCCTGCAACATGGAGATCAACGCCCCCGGTGTGACAAAGGGCAGCGGCCTGATGGCGCTGGCCCGCACGCTGGGCTTAACCCGGGCGCAGGTCATGGCTGTGGGTGACTCCGGCAACGACTGCGCCATGATCGAGGCTGCGGGCTTGGGTGTGGCGATGGGCAACGCCACCGACGATATCAAGAAAATTGCCGATGTTACGACGGATGATAACAATCATGACGGTGTAGCAGCTGTGATTGAGAACTATGTTTTATAATATAGGAAATAAAATATACGAGAGGTAAACCTATGAAGAACGTTCTGGTAGGGCAGTCGGGTGGCCCGACTGCTGTCATCAACTCCAGCCTGGCGGGTGTCTACGAGACCGCGAAGGCCTGCGGTGCACCCCATGTCTACGGTATGCAGTACGGCATTGAGGGCGTGCTGGAGGGCAAGCTCGTTGACTTGGACACGGTCCTGGGCGATAAGATGGACATTGAGCTGCTCAAGCGTACGCCGTCCAGCTTCTTGGGAAGCTGCCGCCACAAGCTGCCCGACCCCACGGTGGACGAGAAGCCGTTTTTGCAGCTGTTTGCGCTGTTCAAGCAGTACGACATCGGCGCGGTGTTCTACATTGGCGGTAATGACTCGATGGACACGATCTCCAAATTGAGTGCCTACGGCAAGACCGTAAACAGCGAGATCCGCTTCATCGGCGTACCCAAGACCATCGACAACGACCTGATGCTGACTGACCACACCCCCGGCTACGGCAGTGCAGCGAAGTACATTGCCACGATTTTGAAGGAAGTCATCTGCGATTCCAGCGTCTACGACCTGCGCAGCGTGACGGTGGCAGAGATCATGGGCCGCCACACCGGCTGGCTGGCTGCTGCCGCCAGTCTGGCTGCCGGTCCGGACTGCAACGGCCCAGACCTGATCCTGCTGCCCGAGTGCCCCTTTGACGAGGAGGCGTTCCTCAAGCGCGTGGCCGAGCTGGAAAAAGAGCGCCACAATGTTATTATCGCGGTCAGCGAGGGCGTCAAGAACAAGGACGGCGTTTTCCTGTGCGACCTGGTCTCCACGGCAGGTCAGCTGGATGCCTTCGGTCACAAGGCCATCCTGAGCGGCACGAGCCGCTATCTGGCGGACCTGATCCGCGTCCGCCTGGGCTGCAAGACCCGCGCTATCGAGTTTTCTACGCTGCAGCGCTGTGCCAGCCATCTGGCCAGCCGCACCGATGTGACCGAGGCCTACCAGGTCGGCGGCGCAGCGGTGGAGGCCGCCATGCGCGGCGAGACCGCCAAGATGGCCGCCATCAAGCGCCTGAGCGACCAGCCCTACCGCGTAGAGACCGAGATGGTCGATGTGACGAAGGTCGCGAACTTTGAGAAGAAGGTCCCCGCCGACTGGATCACCGAGGACGGGATGCACGTCAACGAGAAGTTCGAGCGCTACGCCCGCCCGCTCATCCAGGCCGAGCTGTCGCCGATCTACATCAACGGCGTGCCGCGGCATATTCATCTGTGATTTTGAAAAAATAAAAACGGAGCACCGTATGAAAATGCGGCGCTCCGTTTTTTGCTGCTGTAGGGGTCGGCGTCCTCGACGACCCGGGAGGCTTGCGGTGGCCGCACACGACCCGGTGGGGTGAGGGCATGCCGCCGCAGGGGTGTAGAGGTTACCCGGAAAGCCCGTCGGAAGCCCTCCGGCCCTGCGGGCCACCTCCCTTTGACAAGGGAGGTTTAGACGCAAAAAGGACCCGCATTTCCGCGGGTCCTTCCAAATCATATCAATACAGACGAAATCAGCCGGAGACCTTTTCCTTCAGGCGGCCGCTGGCCTTGAAGCCGGGGATGGCCGTCGGCTCCAGCTTGCTGGTGACCTTGGTCTTGGGGTTGGTGAAGTTCTTGGTCTGGCGCTCACGCATCTCGAAGCGGCCAAAGCCTGCGATGGTGACTTTGTCGCCGCTCTTGAGGACATCGCCGATGGTGCCGAAGATGCCGTCCATAACCTTCTCAACTTCAGCAGCGGTCATGTTGGTGTCGTTGGCAACCTTGGTAATCAACTGAGATCTCGTCATGATATTTTTAACTCCTATCCTTATAGGCACACATAGCCTTTATTATTACGTTGTTTATTATAGAGAAAATTGTGCGCAGAATCAAGAGTTTTTTCGCAAAAAGGCGGTTTTTCGGCAAAAATCATAAAATTTGCGAACGGAATCCGGCAAAAAGTGACATATGGCAAAAAATGCACGTTCTGCGCTGGAATATCCGAGCGGCGCAGCGCGTTACAAGCCCATCTGCGCGGCGTCGGGGTAGCTGGCGATCGCACCGCTGCCCTGTACGCTGATGCCGCAGAATTTATTGGAGAACGCAAGCCATTTGTCTAACCGTGCAGCGGTCAGACCGGCCAGCGCGGCGCGGTCAGCACCGGCGGCGTGCAGCTGCCACAAAAACGACCCGATAAAGCCATCCCCTGCCCCGGTGGTATCCACGGCCCTGACGGGCTGGCAGGGCGCGCAGCCGTGCGCAGAACGGGTGTAGGCGTGGGCCCCGGCGCTGCCGCATGTGTAGAGCACGAGCTGCACGTTCCCGACAAAGAGCGTGGGCAGTGCGGTGTCAATGTCCGCTGTGCCGGTCAGAAATTCCAGCTCCTCGTCGGAGATTTTGACTATGTCTGCCAGCGGAAGAAATTCCAGCACGGTGCGGCGCAGCGCCTCGCGGTCGGGCCAGAGCGGGAACCGCAGGTTCGGGTCAAAGCTGATGATGGCCCCGGCCTGCCGTGCGGCGGCAATGGCGGTCTTGTGGGCCTCGCGCATGGGGCTTTCGACCAGCGCTACGCTGCAAAAATGCAGAGCAAATGCTGTGTCAAACAGGGTGGTGTCCACCTGTTCCGGCGCGTAGAGCAGGTCCGCCGACGGCTTGCGGTAGAAGCTGAAAGTGCGGTTGCCGTCGGCTTCCAGAGAGACAAAGGCCAGCGCGGTGTTGGCCTTGTCGGTGAAGGCAATGTGCGCCGTATCGATGCCGCAGGCCGCCAGCTCGTCGGCAATTTTATGGCCGAAGGGGTCATCGCCCAGCTGGGTCAGCAGCGCGGAAGTACCGCCCAGCTTGGTGAACGCGCCGCAGACATTGGCGGGCGCACCGCCTACCCGGGGCGCAAAGGCGGGTACCTCGGCAAAGGCGCAGCCGCTTTTGGACGGTATCATGTCGATCAGCGCTTCGCCGATCGCGTACAAAGTATCACGAGCCATAGCGGACCTCCTTACAGATTCAGCGGGTAGACTGCGGCGGTAAAGTTGGCGGGCCGCAGTGTGACCTGCCCCCCGGCGGGGTAGTACCGGGTGGACAGAACGGCCGCGCCGTCGTTGAGGAAAATTTCCAGCGAGGACGCATCCCCCACCACCCGTAGACGACGGCAGGGCGCATCCAGCACCACACAGCGGCTCGTGCGGCCGCCGGACATGGCGGCGTCGGTAAAGGTCAGGCAGCAGGTGCGGTCGGCGTCGCTGTAAGCCAGCGTCAGCCCGCCGTCAAAGCCCAGAGAGAAGTCCCCGCCAGGGGCGGCAACCAGGTCGAAGCAGGCATCCACGGCCTGCTCTACACCGTCTGTGGCGGTCACAGCGGTCCCGCGGCGGGCGGCCAGCTCGGACACCGGGTTTTGCAGGATGTGCCCGGCATTGTCCCGGGTCAGCACCCGGGGAATCGTCATGCAGTGCTGCCAGCCGTAGGCCACGGTGGCGGCGTTGCCATAGGCGGCGTCGGGCATACCCATCCAACCGATTTGAATGCGGCGGCCCGTCTCGTCGGTAAAGCTCTGGGGCGCGTAGTAGTCGAAGCCAAAATCCGCGTGGTGGAAATCGCCGAGGGTGCAGTCCCTGCGCCAGTCGCCGTAGATCGGGAAGTATCCGCAGCCGTAGACGTTCTGGCACTCGATGCCTTGGGGGGACACGGCCAGGAACCACTGGCCGTCCAGCTGGAACAAATCGGGGCACTCCCACATAAAGCCGAAGGGCTCGGGTGTGGTCAGCGTGTTGGTGTGCCGCCAGGTATACTTGTCCTCGCTTTCCAAGACAAGCACCTCTCCCCTGTCCTCGACCGTGCGGGCACCCAGCACCATGTAATAGCGGCCCTCGCAGGCAAAGACTTTGGGGTCGCGCACATGGCAGGTCAGCCCGGCGGGATAGTCCTTGTTATACATAAGGCACTGCTTGCTGTCGATGTGCAGCCCATCGCGGCTGACAGCCAGGCAGACATTGTGGCCGCGCCCTTGTTTGATGTAGTCAAACGCCCCGGGGTACTTGACGTTGCCGGTGTAGTACAGGTACATCGTGCCGTCCTCAACGAGGGCCGAGCCGGAGTAGATGCCGTGGCAGTCGAACGGCTCATCGGGGTAAAGCATCGTGGGCTGGTAGTCCCAGTGGAGCAGGTCACGGCTGGTGACATGCCCCCAGTGTTTGACGCCACCGTTCACATCGAAGGGACCGTACTGGAAGAAAGCGTGGTAGGTATCGCCAATCTTGCACAGGCCGTTGGGGTCGTTGAGCCAGCCCACCATCGGCTGGATGTGGAATTTCTGGCGGTGGGGGTCGCTGGCGGCTTTCTCCGCACCCAAGGATTCCACCAGGGAAACCAGTTTTTTCAAGTCACGCTGTAAGGCGTTCATGGTATTACCTCATTTGCCTCATTTGTTTGAATAGAGATTGTAGTGGAGGATGCTTGCATCGACCCCTACAAGGATGCGGTCTAAATAAATTTTATGCTTGTTCCTTCACATCCTCCGGCTTCCAAATCACCCAGGTCACGGCGAAGGCGACGCCGAAGGAAATCGCCATCATGATGATGTACTGCAAGGGCATATGAAGATGCAGCAGGATACCGAAGATGCCGGTCACGCCGGTGCCGGTGGCACCCAGGCCCACAATGCTGGCGTAGAGCGCACCGCAGGCACCGCCCGCCAGGCCGCCCAGGAAGGGCTTAAAGTAGCGCAGGTTGACGCCGAAGATGGCAGGCTCGGTGATGCCCATGCAGGCAGACATGGCGGAGGGCAGTGCCATGGATTTGACCTTCTGATCCTTGCTCTTGAGGGCGACGGCCAGGGCTGCACCGCCCTGGGCCACGTTGGCGGCGCTGGCCAGCGGCAGCCAGTATGTGTAGCCGAACTTGGACAGCTGGCCGAGGTCAATGATCGTGTACATATGGTGAATGCCGGCCACGACGGTGACGGCATACAGACCGCCCATGATGAAGGAACCGATGCCGAAGGGCAGCTGGATGAGGGCCTGCACGCCGTTGATGATGCCGTCCTCAATGGTGGTGAAGATGGGGCCGATGACGGCCAGCGTCAGATAGCCGGTGACGAAAACGGAAACCAGCGGGGTGACAAACAGGTCAAACATGGCAGGCACGACCTTGTGCAGCCGCTTTTCAATCTGCGACATGACCCAGACTGCAATGACGACCGGGATGACGTGGCCCTGGTAGCCCACCAGCGGGATGGAGTACAACCCGCCGAACACCGGCTGATAGGTCTGCACGCCCTGGGACGCGACGGTCCAGGCGTTTTGCAGGTTGGGGTGGATCATGATCATGCCGATGACTGCGCCCAGGTAGGGGTTGCCGCCGAAGACTTTCGCGGCGGAATAGGCAATCAGGATGGGCAGGAAAGTGTAGGCGGTGTTGGAAAAAATCTGTGCAAAGACGTAGACCGAGCCGGAGGTATCGATGTTGAGGAAGCCGTTGTTGACCATGAAGTTCAGCGCTTCCATGATGCCCATGAGGAAGCCCGACGCCACGATGGCCGGGATGATGGGCACAAAGATGTCACCCAGGGTCTTGATGGCCCGCTGGTACCACGGCGCTTTGGCGGCCGCAGCCTGCTTGACTTCCTCTTTCGTTGCGCCGGTGATGTCCGCCAGCGCGGTGAACTCGTCGTAGACTTTGTTCACGGCGCCGGTGCCGAAGATGATTTGTAATTGCCCCTGTGCCTCAAAAACGCCCTTGGCACCCTCGACATTTTCGAGGGCTTTCTTGTCGACCTTGCTGTTGTCGGCGATGACAAGGCGCAGGCGGGTCGCGCAGTGGGCTGCGGATACGATGTTGGATGCACCGCCGATGGCATCCAGAACTTGCTGTGCCGCGTGTTTGTAATCCATAATGACTCTCCTTCTTGTGATGGTGTAGAGGACTGTGAAATCAATTTCATTTGATGATTTTATTATAAGCGATGTTGTGCGGAATTTCTATTCGCGGGTTGCAACAATCTACAAAGTATGTGTTATCGATTTCACACAGTTTCACATGGAAGTAAGGCAAAATGCACAAATTTATGGGTGCTGAGTTGTAGGGAACGTCCATGGGCGGCCCGCAGCTTTTGCGGCAGGTGCCCGCTTGTGGGAAAGCCGCGGGCCGGGCATACCCGACCCCTACATGGCAGCGGGTCGGAACGCTACAGCGCCCAAACATTCTCGTCGGCATTTTCATCCCCGGTAGACGCCCGGCATTTCAGCTCCCAGCTTAGTTGTAGGTCGCGGGGTCTGGTGTGGGGGTCGGCCAGCATTTCCAACAGCAGGCGGGCGGCCTTGTCCCCTGCCGTGCGATAGTGCAGGTGGACGCTGGTCAGCGGCACATAGGCCACACGGCCCGCACGGCTGTCGCCCACGGTGGCGATCATGATGTCCTCTGGCACGCGCAGGCCATGGCTGCGGCAGTATTGCAGCGCACCGATGGCAATGGTGTCGGTGGCGCAGAACAGGCAGTTGATGCCGGGGTCACGCTCCAAAAGCTGCTGCGCCTGCTGGTAGCCGGACTCCATGTTGAACCGCGCCACGCTGACCCGCTGGGGGCGCGGTACCAGCCCGGCGTCCCGCAGTGCGGCCTCGAACCCGGCCCGGCGGGCCTGGCCGACGGCCTTGTCCAGCATGGTGGCCCCCAGGAACCCCGGTGCGCGGCGGCCTTTTTCCAGCATATGCGCAGTGGCGGCGCGGGCTGCACCGAAATCGTCGTGATACACGCTGGAATAGCCGCTGTACTGCTGGCCCAGAATGACGACCGGGATTTTCAGACTGTCCAGTACGGCTTGGTGCTCCGGCGTGAAGAAGGTGGCGATGAGGATAATGCCGTCCACGGCGTCGTGCCGCAGCGTGTCCAACGCTTTGACCTCGCGCTCGTTCTCGTTGGCTGTGTTGACCAGCAGCAGTTGGTAGCCCTGTTCGTCCAGCACGCGGCTGATGCCCTCCACCATGCGGGCGCAGCTCTCACTGCTGAGCTTGGGCATAATGACGCCGATCTGCCGGGTACGGCGGGTGCGCATCATCTGCGCCTGCATACTTGGGCGGTAGCCGGTCTCGGCCACGGCCTTTTCAATGGCTGCGCGCTTGTCGGCGCTCAGGTAGCCGTTGTTGAAATACCGGCTGACCGCCGCCTTGGATACCCCCGCATAGGCCGCAAATTCCGTGATATTCATATAGGATGCCCCCAATGATATGATATTGATTTCAGTATAGTTCGTTTCTATGGAATTGTAAACCCCTGCAACCGCCCTATAATAGCAATCCACAACAAAACGCCTGCACCCCTTTTACAGGTACAGGCGTTCATGCTATTTGTTATTTCCCATTTGCCGCTTCGCGGTGCAAATTCGCGATATCCACCAGCTCCATCTGGCTGATATCGTGGTCGCCGCGCAGGGCGTCCACCAGCACGCTGGCGGTGTCCATGGCCGTGATGGTCGGGATGGACAGCTCGGTGGCCTTGCGGCGGAACTTGACCGAGTCGCGGTGCGGGTCGCGGCCATGGGGGCTGGTGGAGATGATGTAATCCACCAGGCCGCTTTCCAGCAGATCCAGCACGTTGGGGCGTGCGCCGCTCATCTGGCGGACGACGCTGCAGGGTATCATCTCGCCGTTCAAGTACTTGGCTGTGCCGGGTGTGCCGTAAATCTTATAGCCGTAGTCGTGCAGCTTCCAGGCCAGCTTGGCAGCTTCAGCTTTGTCGCTGTCCTTGACCGAGATAATGACGCAGGAGCCGGGGCCAGGCACCTTGAACTGGTAGCCAGCCGCCACCAGGCCCTTCATCATGGCCTCGTGGAAGGTGGGGGCGATGCCCAGCACCTCACCGGTGGACTTCATCTCGGGGCCGAGCATCGTGTCAACGCCGTGCAGCTTCAGGAAACTGTACACAGGCACCTTGACGGCGTAGTAGGGACTCTGCCCATTGCGCCACAGACCGGTGCCGTAGCCCATATCCTTGAGCTTTTCGCCCAGCGTGCAGCGCACGGCCAGATCGACCATCGGCACACCGGTGACTTTGGAGATATAGGGCACGGTGCGGGAGGAACGCGGGTTGACCTCGATGACGTAGACGCGGTCATTCTGCACAGCGTACTGCACGTTGACCAGGCCCACGACCTTCAGCTCACGGGCAAAGCGACCGGTGTAGTCGACCAGCGTGTCAATGACCTTCTGGCTGAAGGTCGTGGGCGGGTAGACACAGATGGAGTCGCCGGAGTGAACGCCGGTACGCTCGACCTGCTGCATGATGCCGGGCACGAGGTAATCCGTGCCGTCGCAGATGGCGTCGACCTCGCACTCGGTACCCAGGATGTACTTGTCCATCAGGACCGGGTGGCTCATGTCAACGTGCTTCGTGATGACGCCCATGTACTCGATAACGTCGCTGGAATTGTAGGCCACGATCATGTTCTGACCGCCCAGCACGTAGGAGGGGCGCATCAGGACCGGGTAGCCGACCTCCTGTGCCGCCTGCAAAGCCTCGTCCAGCGTAAAGACCGTGCGGCCCTCCGGGCGGGGGATGCCGCAGCGCTCGAGCAGCTCGTCAAAGCGTTCACGATCCTCGGCCTCATCAATGGCGTCAGCGGGGGTGCCGAAAATCGGTAGGCCGATCTCATCCATGTGCTTCGCCAGCTTGATGGCCGTCTGGCCGCCGAACTGCACGAGGCAGCCGTCGGGCTTTTCGGTCTCAATGATATGGTCAACGCTCTCGGGGTTCAGCGGGTCAAAGTAGAGGCGGTCGCCGGTGTCAAAGTCGGTGGAGACCGTCTCGGGGTTGTTGTTGACCAGGATCGCCTCGCAGCCGTGCTGCTTCAGCGTCCAGACCGCATGGACCGAGCAGTAGTCGAACTCGATGCCCTGACCGATGCGGATGGGGCCGGAGCCGAAAACGAGCACCTTCTTCTTGTTGGGGTCGCTGCGCTCGGCGATAAACTGCTTGGCCTCGTTATCCTCGTCGTAGGTGGAGTAGAAATACGGCGTCTTGGCGGCAAATTCCGCGGCGCAGGTGTCGACCATCTTGAAGGCGGCCTTCGGCGCTTCGGGCAGGGTGTCCACGCCCGCCAGGCGTTTGATGGTCTTATCCAGGAAACCGAACCTCTTCGCGTTCAGATATTTTTCCGTCGTCAGTTCGCCGGTTTTCAGGCCCATTTCAATGTCGGCCAGGTGCTGCAATTTGTCCAGGAACCACCAGTCGATCTTGGTGATGTCATAAATCACATCATGCGCCACGCCGCGCTTGAGGGCTTCGTAGACGCAGAAGGCGCGCTCGGAGTCCTGCACGTGCAGGTGTTCAATGACTTCCTCGGTGGTCAGCTTCTCAAAGTCGGGCAGCGTCATCGTGTCAAGGCCCAGTTCGGTGGAGGAGACGGCCTTCATCATGGCGTGCTCGAAATTGTTGCCGATGGCCATGACCTCGCCGGTGGCCATCATCTGGGTGCCCAGAGACT
>ERZ773157.3186-NODE-3186-length-11348-cov-4.204197_pt1 | contig 11348 bp, 7 predicted proteins | sample MGYA00511480_ERZ773157 | MGnify/ENA primary metagenome ERZ773157 (study PRJEB29015, sample SAMEA2737863) | human gut metagenome | biome: human gut; feature: human-associated habitat; material: faeces | place: China | collected 2012 ... | reverse complement strand
GGCCACTTTTCCAGTGCTTCGGCCAGAATGGTGTGATTGGTGTAGGCGCAGGTCTTGGTAACGATCTCCACGGCTTCGTCAAAATCAATGCCTTTTTCACCCAGCAGACGGATCAGCTCCGGGATGACCATGCTGGGATGCGTGTCGTTGATCTGGATGGCGGCATAATCGGCCAGGTCGTGGTAGTTGCAGCCCCGGGCGGCGCACTCGGCCAGAATGAGCTGGGCACCGGCAGAGACCATCAGATACTGCTGGTAGACCCGCAGACGGCGGCCTGCTTCGTCGGAATCGTCCGGGTAGAGGAACAACGTCAGGTTCTTGTCGATGGCAGTTTTGTCGAAGGCGATGCCGTCGTGGACGATGCTCTCGTCGATGGTGTCGAGGTCGAACAGGTTCAGGGTATTGGTGCGGCCCTCGTAACCGGTGACGGCCAGCTTGTACAGGCGGGCGGTGTATTCCTTGCCGGCCAGCTCTACCGGATAGGTGATATCGGTCTTTTCGGCCCAGCTGTGGGCGGTGAGCCACGGGTCGGGCTTCTCGTTCTGCACGCCGTCCTCAAAGGACTGCCGGAACAGGCCGAAGTGATACCGCAGGCCCACGCCGTCGCCGGGCAGGTTCAGCGTTGCCAGAGAGTCGAGGAAGCAGGCAGCCAGACGGCCCAGACCGCCGTTGCCCAGAGAAGGTTCCGGCTCCACCTCTTCGATATCGGAAAGGCTCTTGCCGACGGCAGCCAGTGCATCGCGGGCTTCATCGTACAGTCCCAGATTGATGAGGTTGTTGGACAGCAGCTTGCCGATGAGAAATTCGGCGCTGATATAGTACAGCTTGCGGCCGGTGACCGGCTGCACACGGTCGGCGCTCTTCTGCCGGACGAGTTCCAGCAGCGCGAGATACAGCTCCTGATTCGTGCAGTCCGCCAGCGGCTTGCCCGTGAGACCCTGTAACGTTTCGGTAAAGCTCATAAATGCATCCTCCTATGCTACGGAAAACAGGTTTGACATCTGTACTTCCAGATATACCACATAAAACAATCAAAATCTTGCCTAAAAAGCGCAGACTGTGGTACAATCCTATCATCGGGAGGTGAAACAATGCAAAATCAGGCATCTTTGCAGGAGACCAAGCAGCATGGTGCCGTGCGGTTTCCCTTCAATCTGTATCCCTGCACCATTCCGGGGGACTTTCCGCAGGTGGCGCTCCACTGGCAGGAGAGCATGGAGCTGGTCTTTGTCAAGCGGGGCACAGGACTGGTGCAGGTGGGCGCTGAGAGCTGCCCGGCCCGCATGGGGGACATCTTTATTTTTACGCCCGGCACCCTCCATGCCCTGCGGCAGGCCGAAGGGCAGTGCATGGAATACGAAAATATCATTTTTGAGCTGGAGCTTCTGGGCGGCGCAGAGGACCTTTGTGCCGAGAAATATCTGCTTCCGCTGCAAAGCGGGCGCTTGTCGCTGCCTGCGCGGCTGACCCCGAACGATTTGTGCTATCTGCAGGCCGCCGCCTGCCTGCGGGAGGTGGAGGATGCCAACCGCGCCAAGCTCCCCGGCTACGAGCTGCAGGTCAAGGGGGCATTGCTGCGGTTTCTTGCCCTGCTCCTTGCACAGGGCCGGCAGCGGCTTGCCGCCGAGACAGCCGACACCCAGCGGCTGAAAACGCTCCTGCAATGGCTCTCGGCCCATTATACCGAGGAACTCCGGGTCGCCGATGCCGCCGGGGTCTGCTCCTTCAGTGCCAGCCACTTCATGCGGTGGTTCCGGCAGATGACCGGGCAGAGCTTTGTGGCCTTTCTGAACGAGTACCGGCTCAACGCCGCCGCCGAAGCGCTGCAGGCCACGGATGAGACGGTTCTGACCATCGCTTCCCGGTGCGGGTTTGAGAACCTCTCCTATTTTAACCGGGCGTTCAAGGCGCACTTCGGCATGACACCCCGGGAGTACCGGAAAAAATAAGCAAAACGAGGCCGTTCTGCCTCTCTGGAAAAGAGAGGGAACGGCCTCGTTTTTTGCACATCAGATCTCCGGCGGCGGGCAGCAGCTCTCCCGTTGGATGAGCTTATGCGGCACGATGATCTTGGTTGCCAGAAGATTCGGGTTTTCGATATAAAAAAGAAAAGGCAGTGCAGCCCGCCGGGGCCACACTGCATTTGTCAGACTTTATTGTAATCGATTCCGCTGCGATGCACAAGGGCAAGATTGTGCAAAAATAGAAAACAGAGAAACCGGTCTTGTGTGAAAATACATTGCATTGGATCGCTGCAGCTTATTGCAATGATCGTTCAAAAGCGTTAGAATAAAAACAATGATTTGTCTGTAACAGACAGGAAAAATTTTACTTTCAAGGAGGACTTTGCAAATGAGAAAACGTTTGATCAGCATGGTTCTGGCGGTCAGTATGGCAGTCAGCATCATGCCTGCCCCTGCTTTTGCATCCTGGGGGGGCAGCAACCTGAAACTGTGATCGGGCAGGAGATCGACCGGCAAAACAGCAGTGAGGACTATTCGGAGGTCTCTTCGTTGAATCAGCTGACCTATACAAACAACGAGTGCAAGGTCCAGCTGACGGGAGACATTGTGATGACCGGGGCAGTTACAGTTGACAATGGAAAAAGTTTGACCATTGATCTGAACGGCCATACGCTTACGGCACCGGAAAACAGCAAAGCGTTCTGGATCCGGGGCGGCGCGCTGACGATCGAGGACAACATCGGAACGGGTGCCATTCAGGGCAGCGGGACCGTGACCGGCTACGGCGGTGCCATCTGGATGAGCAGCGGCGACAGCACCAACGCACTGACGCTGACCGGCGGCACGATCCGCGGTTTTAACGCAGGCTACGGCGCGGGTGTATATATGGGCAACGGCACATTCCATATGACCGGCGGCGCGATCCAGAGCTGCAGTGCAACCGATGGCGGTGGCGTATATGTGGATGGCGGCTCCTTTGAGATGACCAACGGAACAATTTCCGATTGCAAGGCGACCAACGCGGGCGGCGGCGTATATGTGTCCAGCGGAACGTTTGAAATGTCCGGCGGTTCGATCGAAACCTGTACCGCGCACGAGGGCACCATACAGGAGGGTGCGGGCGTTAAAGTGCTTGTCTCCAGCGGAAAAGCCAGCTTCAGCATGAGCGGCGGCACCATCGAAGGCAGCAGTAGGGATGGTGTCTCGATCGCTGCAATAGACAGCGGTACATCTGAATTCAGCATGAGCGGCGGCACCATCAAAGACAACAGTAGATATGGTGTATGGGTGGATAACGGATCTGCTGTGATGAGCGGAGGCTCTGTCAAGGGCAGCGGAAGCTATGATATCTATATTGGCAGCAGGGCCGCACTGACGGTGGACAACACTCAGGTCAGCGGAACTGTGTTGAACATGGGCAAGATCACGGGTCAGGGTAGCGCCGAGTTTACCGGTACGGTTGAAAAATCGGGATATGCGGCAGCTGAAATTACAGGATGCAAGATCCACAGAATCGAGCATCGTTTCCCCTATAAAGGAACAATTGAAGGCTCGCCGGACGAGTATGTTTATCTGCTCGGCCGCAGCTGGCCGACGGCAAAGATCCAGAGCGCAGCGGGTGAAAGCATCACCCTCAAGGTTTCGAGCTATTTACCACCGGTAATGGAAAACTCCTTGACGATCCCGGAGGGGGTCACAGTCACGGTGGATCTGGCAGGCAAAACGCTCTCTGCAGAGAATAGCGATCTCAAGATCATCAATCATGGCACCCTGACGCTGATCGACAGCAGCACCGGCGGCACCCTCAGCATCCCCATTGAAAATGACGGCATCCTGAATGCAAATGGCGGCAAAGTGACCAGCGAAGTGACCAACAAGGGAACGATCCAAGCAACCGGCACGCCGGTCACTAAATTCACCGGAACACTGGTCAATGAAGAGGGCGCATCCGTTACGGCCGGCAATTTCATAGATTGCACGATCACGAACAATGGCGGAACGATCGGCGGCGATGCGATTCTTGAAGAGCCGAAGCCTGACCCGGAACAGCCCGGTGCTGGTTCTGAAGATGGCGGCGCAGGTGCTGTGATCGCTGCGTTGGCCGTTGGCACGGCCGTTGTGGGCGGCGGCATTCTGCTGGCGCACAGCTACATTCAAAATAACCTGCCCGAAGGCTTTGCGGTTCCTGAGACCCGGAAGGAGCTGGCTGTAGTGCTGTGGAACATGGCAGGCAAGCCGGAACCGGTCTCTCAGCAGACATACACTGACGTACAGGATGAAGAGGTTCTGAAAGCTGTGTGCTGGGCGGTAGAAAATGAATTGGTCACCCCGGAAACGGAGTCCACCCTTGGCGCAGATGTCCGGGTGAACCGGCTTCAGGTGATCGGGGCGATGTATCAGACGAACAAACGGAAGAAGTAACCGATTTTCCTCCGGAAAGAAAACACAAAGGGGCTGTTTGTAAGACCGTTCGGATAGGAGTGCGCGAGGCGCACCACAAAAAAGCACGAAGCAGCAATGCTTGGTGCTTTTTCTTTTTGACATGTGCCGCGGGATGCTTTATAATAAGAATGATTTCAGATGTCTGCGGGGCGGTGCGCCCTGCGGTAAAATTACGGCAAGCAAAAAAGGGAACTGCTATGAGAGAAGAAAAGGCCAGCGCATTGCCGCTGCTGCTGGACGTGCGCAGAATGGACGAAAATAACCGGGCTTACGCCTACCGTATGCTGCGCAAAAATATTATGACCTTGCAGCTGCAGCCGGGCTGTCAGCTGAGCGAGGCCGAACTGTGCGAACAGCTGGCCATGAGCCGCACACCGGTACACGAAGCGCTGATGATGCTGAAAAGCGAGTGGCTTGTGGATGTTCTGCCGCAGCGCGGCAGCATTGTGTCCAAGATCAGCGTTCCATACCTGAACGAAGGCTTTGCCATGCGCCGCATTCTGGAACCGGCGCTGCTGCGCGGGCTGGCCGGAAAGCTGACAAGGGAACAGCTGAACGAATTTCAGGAACTGCTGAACCGGCAGAACGAAGACCTTTATCTGGATCAGGATGCAGCAGATGACTTCTTCATCTCGCTGGATAACGACTTCCACAGGCTTTTGTACCACGATTCCGGCTACGACCGCATCTGGGAGGCCATGCACAACGTTACTTCCCATATGGACCGTGTGCGGTATCTGGACTCGGCCCTTTGCCGGGGAAATATTGCCTCGGTGCAGAAAGAGCACGAGCAGATCTTTGGCTACCTGCGGGACGGCCTGCCGCTGGACGTGGACGTAGAAGCCCTGTTTGAGCATCACCTTGGCATGTACCGCGAGAATTTCCAGAAGATATTGGAACGGTTCCCGGATTTCTTTGTACGGACATAAACCAAAAAGAGCACCCGCTGCTGACCCTTACAAGGCCATGGCAGGGGGGTGCTTTTTTGGTTCAATACGGATACGGCTTTACGCCGGGCTGCGGATATCAATTTACGACGGCAGTGTTTCTGATGGATTTTGCACCAGAAATGCTGCTTTTTCTGTTCAAAACCCGGAAAAACAGCAGTTTGTGCTCTTGAATTGCCCGAAAAGCTTGCAGGAATGCAGGTTTTTGTGGTAATATTTAAGATATGTTCCCGTTGAGGGGAAGAAAGAGAGGGGTAATCAAATGATCAATATCTGCATCATTGCCACCATTGTGATCTATCTGGTGGGAATGCTGCTGGTTGGCTTTGTCTACAGCAAATCCAACGAGGACAGCAGCGATTTCTACCTCGGCGGCCGCACGATGGGCCCGCTGGTCACGGCTATGAGCGCCGAAGCCAGCGATATGTCCAGCTGGCTGCTGATGGGTATGCCGGGCCTTGCATATCTCACCGGCATCGCGTCGCCGGGCTGGACGGCCATCGGCCTTGCTGTGGGCACATGGCTCAACTGGCTCATCGTGGCCCGCCGCCTGCGCCGCTACTCGGCCAATCTGGATGCCATCACGGTGCCGCAGTTCCTTTCCCTGCGGTTCCATGACCAGCGCAACCTGCTCAACGCGCTGGGCGCGGTCATTATCATCGTGTTCTTCATCCCGTACACCGCTTCCGGCTTTGCCGCCTGCGGCAAGCTGTTCAACAGCCTGTTTGGCGTGGATTACATGGCGGCCATGATCCTGTCCGCTGTGGTCATTGTGGGCTACACCATCATGGGCGGCTTCCGCGCGGTGTCTACCACCGACCTGATCCAGTCCATCGTCATGAGCATGGCGCTGATCGCGGTGCTGGTGTATGGTGTCAGCGTGGCAGGCGGCTGGGACGTGGTTCTGGACAACGCCCGCAGCCTGCCCGGCTACCTGACCATGGCTGCAAGCCACAATGCGGCAGACAACACCGCCACCTCCTACAGTCTGCTGGACATCGCGTCCACGCTGGCATGGGGTCTGGGCTACTTCGGCATGCCCCACATCCTGCTGCGCTTCATGGCCATTGAGGACGAAAAGAAGCTGGTGCTCAGCCGCCGCATTGCAAGCGTGTGGGTGGTCATTGCCATGACCGCTTCCATCGTCATCGGCATGGTGGGCCTGGGCATGACCAAGGCGGGCGCGCTGGAGTTCCTGAGCGGCTCTTCCAGCGAGACCCTGATCGTGCGCGTGGCCAGCCTGATCTCTCAGCACGGCGTGCTGGCAGCCATTCTGGCAGGTCTGATCCTTGCCGGCATCCTTGCCGCTACCATGTCCACCGCCGACAGCCAGATGCTGGCAGCGGCCTCCAGCGTATCCCAGAACATCCTGCAGGAGTTCGGCCACATGAAGCTGACCGAGAAGCAGAGCCTGTTCGCTGCCCGCCTGACCATCATCTGCATCAGCGTGGTGGGCGTGGTGCTGGCCCGCGACCCCAACTCCAGCGTGTTCGGCATCGTCAGCTTTGCATGGGCCGGTTTCGGCGGTGCGTATGGTGCGGTCATGCTCTGTGCGCTCTTCTGGAAGCGCTGCAACTGGCAGGGCGCGCTGGCCGGAATGCTCGCCGGCGGCCTGATGGTCTTTGTCTGGAAGTACCTCGTCAGCCCTCTGGGCGGTGTGTTCGGCATCTATGAACTGCTGCCTGCCTTCCTGACCTCCCTGCTTGTCTGCGTGGTGGTCAGCCTTGTTACTCCGGCTCCTTCGGTGGAGATCGAAGCCGAGTTTGAGGCGGCGAAATAAGAAACAATAGCAAGGGCCATTGCACAGATTCTCGTGCAATGGCCCTTGCTTTATATGCGGCGCACAACGCCGTTCTCAACACGGTAGATCTTATCAAAACGTTTCATAAAAGCACCGGACACATCATGGGTAATAGCAACGACTATGCAGGGCAGAGAGAGCAGATTCTGCATCACCTGCTGGCTGGTTTCCGGGTCAAGGCTGGCAGTAATCTCATCGGCGATGATGAGGTCATACCGACGAAGTACCAACCGGGCGATGCCGATGCGTTGACGCTGACCGCCAGAAAGATTTTTACCGTTTTCGCTGATGAGAGTGTTCAGTCCATCCGGTAGGGTTTGCACCCAGTCGGTCAGACCGGCAGCTTCAAGGGCACCGGTTATCTGCTGTTCGGAGAACTTCTCACTCAGACAGATGTTGCTGCGCAGGGTATCATTGAACAGATACGTTGTCTGGGCAATATAGCCTGTCCGGTGGTAAAGACTGCTGCGGTCGATGTCCCGGAGCTGCTGGCCGTTGAACAGAATATCACCGCTGTAATCCGGATAATATTGGAAGAGCAGCTTGGCCAGTGTGGATTTTCCGCATCCGCTTTCACCCGTGAGACCAATCTTTTCTTGTCTGCTCACGGTCAGGCAGATATCCTTCAACACCGGAGCAGCTGCACCAGGGTAGGTAAAACTGGTGTTTCGGCATTCGATCCGCTCCAGCGATGCAACAGGCTGACCGGCAGAAGAAGGAGCTTCCGGAACGGACATGGCAGCTTCCAGACGCTGACGGATGCCCTTGGAGGATTTCACCTTGGCCCAGCACTGAGCGATTTGGTTGCAGGGTGTGATGACAAAGTTTGCCATGCTGGCGGCAGTGGAAACAGCACCTACGGTCAGGCGGCCGTCAAATGCAAGAAACAGACCCACGAGCATGACCACGGGAAAGATTAGATTGCTGATGAGGGATGTGTTGACTACCATGGAATTCAAGCTCTGCTGGTAGCTCTGCTCACTGGCGCACGCTTGTGCGGCGGCAGTGCGATGACGAGCGGTATAGGCATCCTCTCGCAGAAAGCTCCGGATAACTTCAAAACCGCCAAGAAGTTCCTTGAGCTGCTGGGTGTAGTCCGCCATTTGCAGGGAAAAGGCATCCCGGGCAACTTTAAGCTGTTCGTTCATTTTCCGGGGCAGTACCAACGGCGGAATCGTTACCAGAAGGATTGCAATAAGCATGACCGGGCTGAGATAGAGATACATCCCCAGTGCACAGAGCATGATACCGCCCCAGAATACGATATTGAAGATGGACATATAGTAGTCATCGTATAGGGTGCGCAGATCGGTAGTCAGTAGTGAGATGTAAGTACTGTCGCCCTCCTGCTGATACTGTGCCACCGGGCGGCGAAGCACTTGCTCCATGACCCTGTCTCGAACTTCCTCAACGGCACCGCAGGCCAGCTTGGTGAAAGAGCGGCGGCTCAGGCGCTCGAAAAACCAACTGGTAAAGGTAATGAGGAATACCAGCGCCATGTAACCGAGGGCTTCTTGCTTGCTTTTGGAATCAATGAGCCATTTGAGCTGAAAGCTTTTAAGCGGTGCAAAAAAGGAAACAGCGGCGGTAAAGCACACAAACAGGACGACCTTTGCCCAGTGTTGCCGGAAATAGTCGTTGATAGTCGGCTTCATGAATAGCAGGCTCCTTTCCTTATGTAAGAAACGAATTTCAAAAAGATGCCATTCCTGACGCTTGGCCGGGAAGGAGACTGACCACCTGCATTTGCAGCACAGTGCCCGATGCCGCTGTTTTGCAGCAAATATAGAGTAACATAAAATTGGACTGAACACAATAGAGCAAAAGACTTTTGAAAAGAGCAGCTTTTTCAGTTGAAAGTAATCATCACGAGTTCGCAGAAGGGAACGACGAAGCAACAGAAGAAGAAAAAGAGGTTCAGCGCAAGTTTGACAAGCCGGACACCCGGCGAAAGATGAGGAACGGAAAAATTAATTGCGGCTTCAAAAAGAAAAGATTCGGCTAAGAAAAAATATTTTGTATACAAAAAAGAAAAAGATTGCTTGTGCAGAATTACGAAAATGCTGCATAAATTAAAGTATACAACAAGAAATGCTTTAAAACCGTAAAATTGTAAGGATATACCATAAAAAAATACTAACATTTTGGAAGGAGATGCCGTATCATGGATTTATAAATGAGCATACGGCTTGCGGGCGGTGTGCCAAAATTGTCCGGAAAGTTCAGGAAGGAGTATTTTCATGGGAAAATCAACAGTGGATGCGTCTGCAAAGTTTGGATTGCGTGATAAACTTGCATACGCAGCGGGTGACTTTGGCTGCAATATGAGTTTTGCACTCAAAGGCTACCTGACGATTTATTGGACGCAGTTTATGGGGATCGACAACTACCTGATGGCATCCCTTCTGCTGATCGTGCAGATCTGGGACGCAATCAACGATCCGATTATCGGAGCAATGGTAGATGCGGATACGCACAAATACCGCCGGAACAAGTTCCTTGCCTATATCTGGTTCGGTGCGATCGGACTGACCGTGGCTGGTGCACTTTGCTATCTGCCGTTCCCGCAGGCTCCCGGTATGGTCAAGAATATTCTGTTTGTGGCAGGCTATATGATCTGGGATGCTTTCTACACCGTTGCAAATGTGCCGTATGGCTCGATGCTGTCTCTGATCTAGGATGACCCGATCCAGCGTGCACAGCTGTCGACTTTCCGCTCCATTGGTTCTATGGGCGGTGCGCTTCTGACCGGTATGCTGATTCCGGTGATCATTTATGATAACCAGAACAACCTGCGCGGTGAGCAGATGTTTGTCATCGCTCTGATCATGGGTGTGATCGGTCTGGTCTGCTTCCGCTTTATGGTCACGAACACAAAGGTGCGTGTGGACACCACGATCACTCTGAAAGAGGATGCACCTAAGTTCAACGTCATGAAGGCGTTCAACAACTTTATCCATAACCGCCCGGCTGTGGGCGCAACGCTGGCACCTATCGCAACGTTTATTGGTATGTATGGTGCCTCTACTGCAGGCCAGATCCTGTTCCAGGCTTATTTCAAGAATGCAAAGATCTCCGGCCTTGTGGGTATGATCTCCTACTTTGGCGTTTTCATTTTCAGTCCTTTTGTGAGCCGTATCGTCAAGCGCTTTGGCAAGAAGGAAGCCGTGACCTTTGGTTCAGTAGTCTGTGCGCTGGCCTACGTCCTGATGCTGGTTCTGCCCATCACACCGGACGGCCGGGGCCTCAGCCTTTATGTCCTGTGTCAGATCATTGCAATGCTGGGCGGCGGTGTCGGAAGCTGCCTGAGCTGGTCTCTGATGGCGGATGCGATCGATTACAACGAGTGGAAATTTGGCGTGCGAGAAGAAGGCACTACCTATGCACTGCACTCCTTCTTCCGTAAGCTTGCACAGGGCATCGGACCTTCTCTGGGCCTTGTTCTGGCAACCAAACTGGGCTATGATGCATCTCTGAAGGCTGCACAGACGATCGAAGTGGCAACTCGGATGCGCTATCTGGTGCCGGTCATGTATCTGGGAAGCTATATCGTGATGATCATTGCGTACGGCGTGGTGTTCAATCTGGACAAAAAGACGCTGGCGCAGATGGAAAGCGATCTGAAAGAACGCCGTGCAAAGAACGAAAAGTAAAGGATCTTAAAATCAGAGGAATAGAAGAACGGAAACCTTCTGATAAGATGATAGAAAGCCCTCCTTTCGCTTGTGCGACGGGAGGGCTTTCCTTTTTTCAGTTGATCAGAATCGCCATCATCTCAGCGCAGGGGATCACGAAGCCGAACCCGAAGAAGAACAGCAGGTCGAGCACAAACTTCCAGAGCCGGACAGTAGGGGAGCAGAAGTTCATGGAGCGGGTGACGGAGGCACCTATCTCACCCCAGTGTCGGTAGTAGCCGGTCTGCTCAAAGTTGTTCCAGAGCTCCAGCGAGAGAAATTCTATCCCGACGAACAATGGGAAAAACACCCAGGAGGGAAGCCAGCCGTCTGCCTGCAGGTTCCCATTGCTCAGGGTACGCCAGTGGACGGCCATCCGGCCCGGGCAGGCGAGGATGCCCCAGATGGCCAGTGCGGCACTGAGCCAAAACAAAACTGCCCGTACCGAGCGCCAGTCAATGGATTGTTGACGGCGCAGCAGGGTAAAGAAATCTTCCAGCGGGACTTCCGGTGCAATATC
>ERZ773157.3175-NODE-3175-length-11387-cov-3.910784_pt1 | contig 11387 bp, 9 predicted proteins | sample MGYA00511480_ERZ773157 | MGnify/ENA primary metagenome ERZ773157 (study PRJEB29015, sample SAMEA2737863) | human gut metagenome | biome: human gut; feature: human-associated habitat; material: faeces | place: China | collected 2012 ... | reverse complement strand
CGGATAACAGCGGGTACTGCTTATGCTTCGTTATATCAAACTTATCTGAGAAAAAAGGTCTCACGCCCCTAAGCTGCATGATACACTTGCTGCCATCCATGACCGCAATTTCGTCCTGGCTCATCAGTTCTTTGCCACAATGTCAAGTGGTAAATTCAAAAAAGGACAAGCACTATCAAAGAAAGCAGTCTTTCATAGTGCTTGTCCTTTTCTTATTCATGTTTTCTGCCTTGCATTGTTCGAAACGCAGAACTATAATATACTCGATGGAGGTGCGAAATGGATTATATGACATTGAAAGAGGCCGCTGAGAAATGGAGCGTGTCACCTCGTAGGGTAAATTATTATTGCGCTGGTGGTCGTATCCCCAGCGCTGTAAAGATGGCCGGTGTTTGGCTGATTCCCAAAACTGCGGAAAAGCCGATTGATGGCCGGACGAAACAGGGAAAGGAACAGAAGCATGAGTAAGATATTACTTTTGGAAGATGATTTGAGCCTGATCAACGGGCTTTCCTTTGCGTTCAAGAAGCAGGGATTTGAATTGAATATTGCCAGAACGTTGAAAGAAGCGGATGCGCTGTGGGCGGATGGCAAGTATGATTTGTTGGTACTGGATGTATCCCTGCCGGACGGCACCGGCTTTGAATTTTGCAAACGGGTGCGGCAGGTTTCCAAGGTGCCGATCATCTTTCTGACCGCTTCGGACGAAGAAACGAGTATCATTATGGGGCTGGATATGGGCGGCGACGACTATATCACCAAGCCCTTCAAGCTTGGAGTCCTGGTTTCACGGGTCAATGCCCTGCTTCGCCGTGCAAAGGATTTCAGCGCAACGGACACAGAACTGCAATCGAACGGAATCAAGGTTCTTTTGCTGCAGGGTCAGGCTTTCAAAAATGGGGAGCTGTTGGATTTGACCGCTGCTGAATACAAGCTGCTGTGCCTGTTTATGCGAAACCCCAATACGGTGCTTACCAAGGAGCAGATATTAGATAAACTGTGGGACTGCGACGGAAATTATATCGACAGCAGCACCCTCACCGTGTATATGCGGCGGCTTCGCATGAAGATTGAGGATAACCCCAGCGACCCGCAAATGCTCCTGACCGTCCGGCGCATGGGCTATAAATGGAATGTAGTAGGGTGAGGCAGCCTATGAAAATACTTGCGAATAAGGATATCAAAAATCTATTTCTTGCGGTATCGGTTATCTGGGCAGCATCCCTCCTGCTGGCACAGGGCTTTTTATGGCTGCGCTATCAAAGGCTTTCTTTGTGCCTGCTGTTTATTTTTTTGTTGGCAGCGGCGGCTATATGGGTGGTTTGCTACTCTTATTTCAAAAAGCAGAATAAGATCATGGAACAGGCGGTATTACAGATCAATGCGTATCTTGACGGGAATAGCAACGCCCGTATTGAATGCGACAGCGAGGGAGAGCTATATCGCCTGTTTCATTCCGTCAATTCCTTGGCGGCGGTCTTAAATGCTCACGCGGATAATGAGCTGCAGGAAAAGGAATTTTTGAAAAACACCATCTCCGATATTTCCCACCAACTGAAAACACCGCTGGCGGCGCTGAATATTTATAATGGCCTGCTTCAGGAGGAAGATATAGAAGCGTCCTCCGTGAAAGAATTTGCTGACCTGTCTGAGCAGGAGCTTGACCGCATGGAAACGCTGGTGCAGAGCCTGCTGAAGATCACAAGGCTGGACGCCGGTTCCGTCACGCTGGAAAAGGGGGCCGAGAATGTGGCGGATATGCTGCGGGACGTTGAGCTGCATTTCGCATACCGGGCCAAACAGGAGCAGAAAGAACTTATCCTGTCCGGTTCGGAGGAGGTCTCCCTATTCTGCGACCGTGACTGGCTGACAGAGGCCATCGACAACATCGTGAAAAACGCCCTCGACCATACGGAGAGCGGCGACGCGGTTCATATTACATGGAAAGCTCTGCCCAACGCCGTTCAGATCGCCGTAAAGGACAACGGCTGCGGCATCCATCCGGAGGACCTGCACCATATTTTCAAGCGGTTCTACCGCAGCCGCTTTTCCCAGGACAAGCAGGGCATCGGGCTGGGCCTGCCGCTGGCAAAGACCATCGTGGAAGCCCATAGCGGCACGATTGAGGTGGACAGTGAACTTGGAAAAGGCACGACCTTCACCATGAATTTTTTAATTCCTACAAAATTGTAGGCTGAGTGTAGGGTTACAGTAATATTTCGGTGCTATCCTTTCCTCATAGGCAGGAAAAACAAAAGCAGCCCGCCTATTTCGCAAAACATGAAGAAAGAGGTATATGCACGATGAATTTATTAGAGGTCAAAAACATTTGTAAGACCTATGGCAGCGGAGAAACCGCAGTCAAGGCTTTGAAGGATGTCAGTTTTTCCGTTCCCAAGGGGGAATATGTGGCCGTCGTGGGGGAATCCGGTTCCGGCAAAAGTACGCTGCTGAACATGATCGGCGCGCTGGACACGCCCACGACCGGCAAGGTGCTGATCGACGGTAAGGACATTTTTGCCATGGACGAGCGCAAGCTGACGGTATTCCGCCGCAGGAACATTGGCTTTATCTTTCAGGCGTTTAACCTTGTGCCGGAGTTAACGGTGGAGCAGAACATCATCTTCCCGGTGCTGCTGGACTACCAGAAGCCGGATAAGAAATATCTGGAAGAACTTCTTGCGGTACTGAACCTGAAAGAGCGCCGGAACCATCTGCCCAGCCAGCTCTCCGGCGGACAGCAGCAGCGTGTGGCGATTGGCCGTGCGCTCATTACCCGGCCAGCCCTGATCCTGGCTGACGAGCCGACCGGCAATCTGGACACCCAGAACAGCAGCGAGGTCATTGCCCTGCTGAAAGAAGCATCCAAAAAGTATGAGCAGACGATTATTATGATTACCCACAACCGTAGTATCGCGCAAACGGCTGACCGGGTATTGCAGGTATCGGACGGTAACCTCACCGATTTTGGGAGGTGCCGGGAATGAAAAGCTATTTAAGCCTTGTGCCGATCTCTGCAAAGGTGCGGAAACGGCAGAATCGGATGACCATTCTGTGTGTCATTATTTCGATATTTCTGGTGACAGCAATTTTTAGCGTGGCGGATATGATGATTCGAACCCAAAGCGACCGAATGACCGGCAAAAACGGAAGTTGGCACATAGAGTTGGACGGCATTTCTCAAGAAACAGCCCTGAAAATTGCGGAGCGGGATGATGTGGTTTCGATTGGTGCAGTTACGATATTTAACCCGGACGGAGAACTGCCCTACCGCATGGACGGAAAAAGGGTTGTACTTTATGGTATTGATGAATCCTATCTGACAATGAATTCAACTGGTGCCGCCGAAGGACGCTTTCCGCAGGGAATGGGCGAAATCATGCTCAGCAGCAATGCAGCGCGTGTCCTTCAAGTTGCAGTTGGGGACACTGTTACACTACGTACGCCGTCCGGAGACTGGGATTTTACAGTGTCCGGTTTGGGCGGTGTGGAGGAAAGCTACTATTCCGGGCAATATTCTTTGATGGATGCCTACCTGCCGCGCACAGCATTTGCAGCGCTGATGGAGCAGAACAACGTCCATAATCTTCAAACGTCATATTATGTCCAGTTTACCAGCGCGTCTAAGGCAGCTAAAGCAATCCCGGAACTGACGGCACAGCATAACCTGCCGGAAAATGCTGTCTCAGAAAACACCGGTGTGATGGCTATCGCCGGACATAGCGATAGCAGCGCCGCAAAAAATGTTTACAGCCTTGCCGCAGTTCTGTTTGTGCTGGTTCTTCTGGCAGGTGTACTGATGATCTCCGGCAGCATGAACAGCAATCTGGCACAACGAATCCAGTTCTTCGGAATGATGCGCTGTATCGGCATGAGCAAATCTCAAATTATCCGATTTGTCCGTTTAGAAGCGCTTAACTGGTGCAAAACGGCTGTGCCCGTAGGCGTTCTGCTTGGCACACTTGCCAGCTGGAGCATTTGCGCGGCGCTGCATTATGGCATCGGTGGCGAGTTTTCCACAACACCGGTTTTTCAAATCAGTCCTGTAGGTTTAGTCAGTGGCATCGTGGTCGGTATCGTGACCGTCCTGCTGGCGGCAGAGTCACCGGCGCGACGGGCGGCACGGGTCTCACCTGTGGCGGCGGTCTCCGGCACGGGAGAGAATCTTTCCGCTTCGCGTCATGCTTCAAACTATAGCTTTGGAAAAATCGAGTTGTCGTTGGGAGCCCATCACGCCATTGCCGGTAAAAAGAACCTGTTTTTAATGACATCTTCTTTTGCACTCAGTATTGTTTTGGTGCTCTGCTTTTCTGTACTGCTTAAATTTGCCGGCTTGCTTTTGCCCGGTCAAGCTCCGTGGCAGCCGGATATTCTCTTGAACGGGTACGGAAACGAACAGGTATTGTCCCGCAGTATGGCAGAACAGCTGCGTGCGATTCCGGGTGTTGGGTATGTCTGGGGCGCAACCGGTCTTACCAACACTCCTGCCAGCAGTCCGCAGAAAGAGGTAGAGCATGTGGTGCTGGGTTCCTACGATGATTTTATGATGGAAAAAAGCAGGGATCTCGTTGTAGCAGGCAGGATGGCCGATCAGGCAGCCAGCAGCAACGAAGTCATGACGATCTATAATAAAAACAACCCGTTGAAGGTTGGAGATACCGTTTATATAAGCGGAAGAGACCTTACCATTGTGGGGGCTTTTTCGGAGGGAATGTTCCCGGATGATGTTACAGTCATCTGCCCACAGGCGCTATTTGACCGTCTGGTCGGAGCGCAGAACTATAATATGATCGGCGTTTTGCTGAACGATTCAGCAACAGAGCAGACTGTAATGCAAATTGCCCACCTTGCAACAGACGAGATCATTGTATCGGATGTGCGAGAGCGTAATTCGCAGGAAGCTGCTACCTATCTGGCTTCCAGAATTGTCGTATATGGTTTTCTGGCGATTATTGGACTGATTTCTCTTTTTAATATTGTCAACAGCATTTCGATGAGCGTTTCTGCCCGTACAAAGCAGTATGGCGTCATGCGTGCAATTGGAATGGATGGCAGTCAGCTTACTCGGATGGTTGCTGCGGAAGCCTTTACCTATGCTGTTTCCGGGCTGATTGTCGGCTGTATTGCCGGTCTGCTGCTGAGCCGTATGCTGTACGCTCGACTCATTACACGCTATTTTGGCATGACATGGCATCTGCCAGGAATGACGCTCTGCCTTATCATTCTATTCGTATTTGCTGCCGCAGCTCTTGCGGTTCATGCCCCAGCGAAGCGGATTCGAAACATGGCAATTACTGAAACAATCAATGAATTATAATTGCAATCCACTTTGGAAAATTTAATGTAACATCTGCCGGACGACGGCAAAGAAAAAATCCCCATCCCTCATTAATTGAGAGATGGGGATCACTGATTATTCTGTAATCTCCGGGATTTCTCCGACAAAGTTATAAATGATCCTGACTTCCTGCACTTTCTGTCCGTCAATCTTCTTGACTTCACCCACCAGAATCTTGCTGATGAGCCGGTTCAGCACCGCCTCGTCCAGTTCTTCAATGGCGGCGTAGCGCCGGATTTCCCGGATAAAGGTGCGGACTTCGCTTTCCTGTTCGTCAGAGTGTCGCATCATCAACATCAGGTCTTGCAGGCGCTTCTGGTTGGCTTCCTGCTCCTGTTCCAGCGCCGCCGTCAGCTTCATAAAACGCTGCTCGGTCAGTATCCCTTTAGCCTTATCGGTGTAAAGGCTCAGGAACATCCCGTCAATCTCCTGATTTCTGGCTTCCAGCCGCTGGCGTTCTTTCTGCGTCTGGGAAGCGTCTATCAGATACCGGCGCTCCATCCGGCTGCTCAGTCGCTGATAAAATGCGTCGGCATCTTTGAGAGCCTGTGCCGCCAGTTCCTGAATGTCCTTCAGAACAAGGTCATACAAATCCCTTGCCTCGATCTTATGGCTGGTGCAGGCGTTCTTGCCCAGCCGGTTGTAGGTCTGGCAGATATAATACGCCTTGTCAATCGGCTCCCGCATCTCGCCGGTAAAACGGTTTTTTCCGGTTCTGCCCACCTTTTCATACCGCACCTGCATGGACTTTCCGCAGGTAGCACAGTAAATGATACCGTGGAACAGGTTATAGAAGGGACAGGAGTTGCCTTTCATAATGGTAGGTCTGCGGTCAATGATTGACTGCACCTGCTCCCATTCTTCCGGGGAAACGATTGCTTCATGGCAATCCTCAATGATTTCCCAGTCCTCACGGGGGATAATGTCATAGGTGTTGGAACGAATCCCTTTCTGATGTGTCCGGCAGACCAGATGTGCGCCCTTATAGAATGGGTTTCGCAGGATATGACTGATCCTTGCACCGCCCCACGCATAATAGTTGACGTCACATTCCGTATTGCTCTTTACCCTCGTGATAGGAACCTTGTCATCCATGAGCTGCTTTGCGATCCGCATACAGCCCCAGCCGTCCAGCGCCATGTCATAGATTTTTCGGATCACCGGCGCCGTCTCCGGGTCAAGGATCAAATGCCCCCGGTCATCCGGGTCACGCATCAATCCGAGAGGCGGCTGCCCACCACAAAACTTTCCCTGCCGGGAACGGGTCATACGCCCCGCCAGCACCTTTTTGGAAATATCCCGGCTGTACATATCATTCAGGATATTCTTAAAGGGCGTGATGTCCATTTCCTGACGGGTCAGGCTGTCCACGCCGTCCGTGACGGCAATATATCTTACATTGTGTTTTGGGAAAAAGACTTCGATATAGCCGCCCGCTTCAATATAGTTTCTGCCAAGCCTTGAAAGGTCTTTGGTAATGACGCAGCCAACCTTCCCGGCTTCGATGTCGGCAATCATGCGTTTAAACGAAGGGCGGTTGAAATTACGCCCCGTGTAGCCATCGTCCACATAGTATTCATAGGGGAGCAGACCGTTCTTTTCAGCATAATCTTTGAGCAGGAGCTTTTGGTTGGAAATGCTCATGCTCTCGTTTGCGTTGCCATCGTCAAGGGAAATCCTGCAATAGAGGGCGGTTACTTTTTTGACTATTTTTTTATTCCTGTTCATAGTGTTCTCCTTCTACGAACAGGGACACGATACTATTATAGTACCATGCCCCCGCCGTCCTTTCAACTGTTTTTCGCCGGATTTTAGCCTTTTAACTGGCTTTTTGCCCCATCCATTCCTCAAACCGTTCACAGGTCTGCCGCTCAATAAGCTGCTCAAAGGCTTGCTGCATGGTTTGGCTGCCTGCAAACTCACGGGAGACGATGAACCGGACGCCCCTGCGCTTCCGTTCCGGTTCCGGCGCCTTTGCCGGATAGCTGCTCTGCTTTGTTTCTGCCATAGGCATTTACCTCCATAAAATAACCCGGAGCGTTGCCGTCCGGGTGCTGCGTGCGGTCTGCCGGTTGGGTGGGAGCCTGACAACGAAGTCTGACAACGGGCGTTTAAAAACCCCGTACACAATCCCCGGCATACCGTTTCCTTTCCTGATTTCTTTTTTTCTGATTTTTTCGTTGCTTTCGTTGTCAGCAGGGAAAAATCCTTAAAATAAGCCGTTTGCAGGCTCTCCCCCTGACAACGGGGCTGACAACGGGGGCGGCAACCGGCTGACAACCGGCTACGCCTTTTCCCCTTGCAGCCATTCCTCCGGCAGCCCAAGCTGGACGGCTTCCTGTTCCGGTAAAAACTGGAAACCGGATTTTTCCTGACCTATCTGATGATGTTCGCGATTTTGGCGGCTGTTTTCGGGGAAAGTGCGGGAGCCGCGGCACAGGTGGTAAGGGGCAGGAAAATGTCTGGGATTTTCAAAAGCTTTCCAGCCTGCCGCATAATTCTTCATCACGGAATTGATGTCCCGGATTTCATACTGTTTCGGTTCCTCATAGGACGGATGCCCCAGCCCTTCATAGTAGATTTGCAGGGAGCAGACCATCTTTCCTCCATATCCGTCAAGGAAGTTTAAAATCCGGGCGGCAAACGTGTCCTCCGGCATGAATAATTTCTGATGTTCTTTCAGATACCGTTCCATGCCTGCGCTTAGTTTCAGCTTCCCTTCTCCCCGCCGGTACACCTCCATGACCTCCGCCCACATCTGGCTGACATAAGCCCTCGAAGCCGGTTCATCCTCCAAAATGTGAACCTCTGCTGTTTCCGCCTGCACCAGAACAGGCAGAAACCGGCGGTTGCCGGTACGGTCAAGGGGCAGGAAATCCGGCGTGTTGGAAGTACCGGCAAAGACGCACTGGCGCTTATGGTCTTTCGGATGGACTTCATAAGGAGCCTTATAGGTTTCCTTCTGGCGGCTTAAAAAAGCCTTGATGTCCTCAATGCTCTTTGCGTTTGCGGTAGCAATCATTTCTGACATTTCAATAATCCAGTGTCCTTGCAGCTTGCGGTAGATATTATCATCATCGAGCCTGCGTAAATCATCGGAGAACCACTCGTCCCGGACGGCAAGGAACCGGAAAAAGGTGGATTTTCCGGCTCCCTGACCGCCCACCAGACAGAGCATGACCTCAAACTTTGTGCCGGGCTTGAATACCCGTGTGATAGCTCCCAGCATGAACAGCAGGAGAACCTCATAGTTATAATCGCTTATCTCTGCGCCGAGGAACCGGTGTAAAGCGAAGCGCACCCGCTCTGTCCCGTCCCATGAAAGGCTGTTTAAATAATCCCGGATGGGATGGTAGCGGTATTCATTGGCGGCGACCTTGATTGCCCCTTCAATCCGCTTTTCCGATGTCAGTCCATAGTGTTCTTCCAGATACAAAACCAGATACTGGATGTCCACATCCGTCAGCCGGTTCCCGTCCCGATACCAGCCGAGGGGCTTCACAATATCCACCTGATCGGTCAGTAAGTTGTTGCTGAACGCCCCTTTTAAGAGCGGGTCATGGAGGAACACTGTCCGGTAGTTCCCCGGCGTGTTTGCAGTCTGCCCCTTCTGGGTCACTTCCAGCATATCCCGGACTTCGGATACCGTTTTGTCACCGACAAGGCTGTCGGCTGCGGCTTGCAGTGCATTCCTTGTGGCTGCCGGTAAGCTCTGATATTCTTTTTCCAATCAGTTCCACCTCCTTCCCATGCCCGATGATAATATCGGCTTTTTCCTCCGCCCCGCCGGTAAGCAGCGTGTCCAGCAGATACCCTATATACTCCTGTTTCTGCAAACAGCGGGTGCCATGCGTCCCCCGGCGATTTGGGGGCGTGTTCCGTTCTCCATCTCCCCAGCAGATGGTAATAATCGCTAAGCACCCGGAAGCATTTCTGCTCCGCCTGCAAGAAGCGAAGCTCCGCCGGTATGCTCCGTTTTACAGGCTTTGGCGAAGGTCTGCCCCGGTTGTCATAGGGGATTCCAAAATCCGCAGCCAGCCGTTTTGCCGCTTCCACGCCGGACAGGTCAAAGAGCCTTGCCGCAAAATCAATCACATCGCCGTCTGCCTGACAGCCGAAGCAGTGGAAGCGTCTGTCCGCTTTCAGGCTGGGCGTTTTATCTTTGTGGAAGGGGCAGCACGCCATGCCGTTCCTTCCTACATGGATTCCATAATGCTCCGCAGCCTGCCTTGTGGTGACAGCCTGCTTTACCGCTTCAAATACATCCAAACGCAATCCTCCTTCCAATCTCCATAAGGGGAAAATCTCCTACCGTTCCATATCCGGCTTTTTCCGTTCCGGTCTGCGGCGCATATCTTCCCGTCTTTCCATTTCCTCCTGCGCTTTTTTTAGCTGCTCCCGGATGGATTCCCTTGCTTTTTCCTTGATTCTTTCCTTGCCTGCCCGTTTGGTTTCCGGCTGCATAAGCGCTTTTTGGATTTTGGCAAAGGCGGTCTGCATCGTATTTTTTATTTTCCCAATCACCCCATCCAGACGGGCAGCGGCGTATTCCCGCTCTTTTTGCGGGGCTTTCCGTTCCGGGGAAAGAACCCACTTTTTCGATTCCTCCACCAGCCGGATGTCCTCCTTATGGGTTTCCAGCCGGACGGCATCCGCCACGACCTCCACCGCCTTGTCATAGGCGGCATCGGAAACATCGTCCAGAAGCGTCTCCACATCCTCAATTTTCAATGTCAGTTCTTCCAGCTTCTGCTCCTGCGCCGCCAGCTTTTCCTTCTGCTTCATCAGGATATAGTCCTGCTTTTCCAGATACTCCCGTCCCCCATAGGACGGCTCCTGCTCCAGATGGACGCCATGCCGCCTGCTGATGTCAAAGAGCATGGTGCGGCAGGCATTGGAGTAATCGGTCACATGCACTTTGCCGTTGGTCAGGTTCCAGATCAGCCAGGTATCCACAGTTCCAAATAAAAGTTCGCCTCTCTTAGCCCGCTCTCTGGCTCCTTCCACGTGATCCAGTATCCAGGCAATCTTGCTTCCAGAAAAATACGCATCTGAAATTAATCCGGTCCGATCCCGCACCAGATCCTCCAATCCGTCTTTCTTTAACTTCTCGATCCGGTCCGCTGTTCTACGGCACTGCCACACGATCGCATTGTAAATAGGCCGCCCCGTTTCTTTATCCCAGACAATCGTTGTCTCACGCTGGTTGGTAATACCAATAGCTGCGATGTCGCTAGCCTCCAGACCACTCTTCTCCAAAGCACCCTTCATTACTTCGCACATGGTGCTCCAGATCTCATCTGCATCATGCTCTACCCAGCCCGGCTTCGGGTAGATCTGCGTAAAAGGATACTGCGCCAGAGACACAATGTTGCCCTTACTGTCGAAGATAATGGAGCGGGAACTGGTTGTACCCTGGTCAAGTGCAATGATGTAGCCGTTCATAATTAACATTAACCTCCATAGACTTGACGGAATCCGTCAATTGGAATACAATTCAGGTAGCATTTAGTATATCACAACTGGAGGAGTATTGCTATGCCATCTTTTCATGATTTCAGGTTTTTATCCACTGACGGGAAACACAAGGTATTTGCAAGAGAATGCACCCCCGACGGCGAAGTCCGCGCCGTTTTGCAGATCGCGCACGGCGTCGCCGAGCATATCTATCGTTACGCCCCATTCATGGAGTTTCTGGCCAATCACGGCTTTGTCGTCGTCGCAAACGACCACCTCGGCCACGGCAAGACCGCCGAAAACGAGCAGGAGCTGTGCTTCTTCGCGGAAAAGGACGGCTGGAACGATGTCGTGAGCGACATGGATCAGCTCCATAAGCTGACCGCCGCCAAGTATCCCGACGTCCCCTACTTCCTGTTCGGCCACAGCATGGGCAGCTTCCTGACCCGCACCTATATTATTGACCATCCGGAGGGGCTCAAGGGCGTCATCATCAGCGGCACCGGCCAGAACCCGGCCGCCGTCGTCGCCGCCGGCAAGCTCATGGCAAAGCTCGAGATGATCGACAACGGCCCCATGTATCACAGCCCCA
>ERZ773157.3174-NODE-3174-length-11390-cov-10.642964_pt1 | contig 11390 bp, 7 predicted proteins | sample MGYA00511480_ERZ773157 | MGnify/ENA primary metagenome ERZ773157 (study PRJEB29015, sample SAMEA2737863) | human gut metagenome | biome: human gut; feature: human-associated habitat; material: faeces | place: China | collected 2012 ... | reverse complement strand
GAGGTATTTTCAATTTTCAACATCCACATTTTTTATTATACAGGAAGCTCCTTTAATTTTTACGTACATATGTATTATATATTTTCCCTTTTCATTTTTATGATCAGAGAAATTCACTCTTGCCCAATAATTACCATTTATATTGCCGGAAAAATTATTTCCGGCATACCATTTCAAGTCATCTTGCCCGTTGTTTTTCGTCCAAACCGCATATTTAACATATTCTATTGTATTATATGCATCTGAAACATCAGCTAAAACAGTAAATGCTCCCTCTCTAAATTCACCGACATGAAAATTAGAATATGTAGGTCCCGTCGAATCAAAATTAAACGCTAATGAAGCAACTGTCCGATTACCCGCATTATCATAAGCATAAATATGTATTTCATATTTACCTTTTTCATTTTTATGATCGGAAAAATCAACTCGATGCCAATAATAACCATTATTATCTGTACAATATCCATCATACCATTGTATATCATCCTGCCCGTCCTTGGTAGTCCACGTCGGATATTGAACAGATTTTATACCTGAAGAATCTGTAACCTTTGCTATAACGGTAAACCCAACGGTATTACCTGATGAATCTTTCCTAATTTCACCAACATGAAAATCCTCTACCAGAGGACCCGTAGTATCCCCAGAACCCGAAAGGTATATATAGCCATAAAACTCAGAGCATCCACCTAATGTAGACATCTGGCTTTTAGAAACCGTTCTACACTTCACACCTTTATTATTATTATAATTACCATAATCCCATTGTCCTGTTGCCGAATTGTACCAACTATACCCACCCTCTGTAATCGTTACCATATTATCACTTACACTTTCAACATATGCCACATGACCATAATCGCTATATGTTCCCGTTGTATATCTCCAAATAGCCAAAGAATTACTTGCAGGCTCTGAACCTGTTTTATATCCATTGTTAGGCAACACATGCCACCAATTAGAAGCACCATACACACCACTCGGATAATTCCCAGTATCTGGCAAAATTATTCCAAGCTTTTCTCTAGCTCTATCTTTTGCCCATGCCACACAACCTGCATCCGTGTAATCACCCGCACTTACTTCATCTGCCCAATAAATACCAGTTCCCGGAATCCCTTGGAATAAACAAAATAAAAATATTACCGCAAATACAAGACCTCTAATTTTTTTTCTCATAACCTCATCCTCCTTTAATTCCATATCAGGAAGTGCACTTTTTGACAGTTGTAAATAATGAATTTATTTTATCATAATCTGTATTTTTAAGCAATGATTAAGACACTCCCAGGTATCTTCTAAAAATTGAAATGTTTAATTCCACCCTCCCCTTATGCAGTGGAATTCTCTTATGCACAAGTGGCATTTAATCTTTCACATTATTGTGTTATGCTCATAGTCGTGCTCTGACAGCAGTAGGAGGAGAACTATCATGAGTAAATACATTCCTGGTAATCAAAAACACCTTACCCTTGAAGATCGCAAGTACATTGAAAAATCCTTAAACTCGGGCTGTTCTTTTAAGAGCATTGCCAGATATCTTTGCAAAGATCCAACAACGATCTCAAAAGAAATCAGGCTGCACAGGATCAGCGACTGGTATCACAAAGGTAGTTTTAACAATGCACATAATTTTTGCATCCACAGATATCATTGTAGAAAAGTCAATGTATGTGGCAAGATCATTCTCTGTGGCGTCAAATGCACCTCTTGTCCGACCTGCAATCAGACATGCCCGGACTTTGTTAAAGAACGCTGCCGACGACTCGATAAAGCACCTTATGTGTGCAACGGATGTCCAAAAGCAATCAATCACTGCACAATTGCCCACAAATACCGCTATGATCCTATTTTTGCTGATCGCAAATACAAAGAACGTCTCTCGCAATCCAGAGCCGGTATAAACATGACCAGACACGAACTGCATCAGAAAGATATGGTCATTACACCGCTGATCTTCCAAGGACAGTCTCCGTATCAGATCATAACAAATCACCCGGAACAAGACATGTCGGTCAGGACCCTGTATTCCTATTTGGATAAAGGTATCCTTTCTGCAAGAAATATTGATCTGAAACGTCAGGTAAAATTTAAGCCCCGCAAGGTACACAAAACCCAGATCAAGGACAGATCCGTTTTTATAGGACGTATGTTTTCTGATTTTCAGTCGCTTGGACTTGATCACTTCGCCGAAATGGATAAGGTTCACTCATCGCAGGATTCAAAACGCGTCATCCTGACATTTTTCTTAACTCGCGAAAAATTGTTTCTTGCATTTGTTATGAACAGATGTACCAAAGGAGCCGTTAAACTTGTTTTTAACAAGTTAGAACACCAGCTTGGTACGAAGGATTTTTTTACTTTATTCAACACAGTTCTTACAGATCGTGGCTCTGAGTTTGGAGATCCAGAATCTCTTGAAAACGGCATTAATGGCATTATGCGGTCAAATATCTACTACTGCGACCCTATGCGCAGCGGTCAAAAAGGCGGTATTGAACAGGCACACACTATGCTTCGGATGATCCTTCCTAAAAAGAGCAGCTTTGAATACCTCACACAGTGGGATTTAAGAACTATTGTAAATCATATAAATTCAACTCCGAGAGAAATCCTTGGTGGTCGAACGCCATATGATACAGCTCTTGAAAACTATGGTATAGACATCTTAAAAGCACTTCAGCTTAGGCCGGTTCCACCCGATGAGGTTAATCTGACGCCTAAGCTGATACAATTTAATAACTAACTTAACACAAAAAAACTGCTGTCAGACCGGAACTTAACAATTCACATTTTTTGAACGCAGCCTGTGGAATTTAGACCAACACACAAAATATCCAGAGGCTTGTTTGCCATGTCTGAAATTGAGATGTTTTGCGAAAAGTTACTTTTATTATAGCAGTTTTATAGATATTTAGCTCTCTGAAATTCTAAAAAATCAAGTAATTTTAAGGTGATGTGGAATTTACCCCTGCACTGGAATTTACTTTTTCAAGTTAGCCCTCAATATTCATTATCTACTATTTTCCTGAATGACATAATATCACCCCTAATATGTCCCTATATCATTTCTCATACCACTAATGAGTTTTCTCCGAATCATTTCAATTCCGTTATTTTGTGGATCATCAGCATCACCTACACAGTAACCAGATATAAATGCATTATGGATAATCACCTCAAATTCTACAAGGCAATTTTGCACATCTCGTCCTGCATAAAGGTCAAATATTGCTTTATCGGATTTATAAAATAATTTATATCTATCTCTAGCTATATAATATTCGTCTCGCATCTCCAATAGCTTCTTTTTCGCATATTCCCTATTAGATATTTGTGTATCAACATCGCTCTTTCTCTCGTAATCGATATTCACATTATTTAATTGCTTTTTATAATTTTCAATCTGATAATCCAAACTCTTTAAAACAGCATCAAATGATTCCATTGAATAATTTGGAGCACATTCAACATGCTGCAAAATATCGTTCGGTGATGAGTTGGGATACTGATTAACAATATCAATTAATTTTTCATATATACCATTTAATTTCTCTCTTTTTACCTCATACTTTTTTTGTTGAATTGCCAATCGACACTTATATTTCTCAATCAGTGCATTTATAAACAAAGTCACTATCGTTATAGTCAAAGTCACTCCCGAACCAATAAGCGTCGCTATCATTGTTTCTGACATCAATATTTCTCCTCTACACTTTTATTAATTGTTATTTTCACTAATTTAATGTTCCTATTTCATCGACCGATATATAACTTAATATTGCAGGCGCTGCATCCCAACTTCTAGAATATTTTATATGACCGTCATATTCGCATTTTTTCACAACATTCTTTAACTCTTCAAGGCTATTCACACCAAACAAGACCATCATCTTTTGACAGAATTGTCTGGATCTTATTTTCTGCCATTCTATTGGAACGCTTTCAACATAAATATAACATGTAGGAAACCAACATGATTTATAACAATTTTCATCTTCCGAAAATTCATATGCATTATACACCTGATACAAAAATAAATCCGCTTCTGCTATGGCCTTACTTGTATAAATTGGCTGTCTTTCTCTTTGTTTACATATTGTATCTCCCATAAGAGTAAATAAATTTTTCATGTCTGTACCAGGTTTATAATGTTGTTCAACCACTTCACTATAATGCCGAAACGCTGCATAATTGTTCTGTTTAATATCCCCTCCAAATATGTTTGTCTCTAGAAAGTATGTATGTGTTAATATTGTATTTATGGCTGAGTAATCCTTCATATGACGCATAAAAGCTATCACACAAATAAACAATTCCCACATAAGATTTCTAAACACTTCTAAGTCACTTCTTGAAGCGGAGTTTGTTTGCGGTTCAAAGGTTTGAACACACATCAATTGATTATACATTGTTTCAAAATTATCCGCTAATATTTCTGCATAGTTACTATCTGTCTCAAACACAACTTCAACATAATCTAGAAATAGATCTCTTATAATTTTCGTACTCAAAAACAATTCATATTGTCGTTCTGGTTTGGAACCTTTTTCGTAATATGATTTCAAAATATCAATATATGTTGTCTGAAATCTTGCTACACAACTTCTTCGTTTGGCATCTGTATTACTGCCACGAATTTGGCGTATCAAATCCTTTAGCGGGAAAAAATTTGCCTTTTCCTCATCTAGCCATTCCGGTCTCTTCCCTAATTTAGGTTTAATAAATTGCGGCTTCTCGTAAATGTTTCTAAGCAGTTTCTCATATTCCACCTCATATATCTCTTGATCCGATAAATCAATGTATATTCTTGTTTTGATATATGTAGGTACATATGGTTGTCCTTCCTCATCCCTTTCTGCAATAATCGGAATAAACTTTTCCTGTTTCATATTTCCATAAATCTCACTAGAAATAATAACCGTTTCATCTCCTACACCACCAGATCGTTCATTGGCTTTTTGAGCATATGCTTTATCACAAACAATAAGAACTTTCGTAATTTCAGGATCATTTACACACCGCTCCATAAAAGCATATTTATCCTGACCTTCTTTTAGCTCCCATTTGTCTAATACAACATCCACGCCATGAGATACTAATCTCTGCGCTAATCCAAGTACCAAATCGCCGCTTCCCCACGCATACGAAATAAATATTTTAGGAATCCTATCTTCTTGTATCATCTGCATACCTCCAAATCATTTTATAATACATCTACTATAGAATCATAAACTTGCTTTGCCTCTAATCTGCCACCTTATACAAAGATGCATCTTCGGTGGCTTCGTTTTACATTCTCTGACACAGAGAACCAACTTCTGTTAAACTGTCTCAATTACCTTTTTATTATATCAATCATTGATACTCTTTTCAATAACACCTTAAGATGGAGCAAGACCTGTTCCCACAAAGACAAACTCTTCCTGATATAGTTCATATCACAAAAGATTTTGACAATAATCTAAATTATATTAACGGTTCTCCCAAAACTTTAAATTCTCTTTTTCATATTTTTTTAACCAATACAATTTATTAAGTATATTGTCATTAATTCCGTTTTCATTAGACTTTTCCAAAACCAATATTTCTTCATTCACACGCCCAAGTGATGAACTAATATCAGAAACCCATTGTACAGAATTTCCACCGAAGGATCTAAGATAATTTAGACATTGTTTATCATCCTCTTTATCATAAAAAAGCAAAAAATCTGATAAATGTTCACCAGCCTCATTAGCAACTGTTTTATCAACAAGAATTCTTGGATATATTGCCTCTTTACTCTCAAGTAGATAAGCATTTACCAATGCCGATCCCCAAACAAATATATCATCACTATAAAATGCACCTTTGGTTACTGCCCCTCTAGGCTTATAGCCACATTTCAACAAATGACTACATAGCCATCCTATCCTCTCCAACAATATATCTGGTCCATTTGAAACACTTACAGGAATTGCAATAATTACATTATCTGAAAAGAATCTAACTTTTATATTTTTAAAATAATCTTCGTTAAATATTTTAACCCAACTTTTATAAATGTTTCTGATGCTGTTCAAATTATTTCCTTCTTTATCAGAACACATTATCCTTTTCATTCCTAGTAAATCAATGGATGCAACATAACATTCTTCTGTACTTATTTTTTTACTACTCATGTTCATCCTCCTCTATTTATAATTTTAATTTTCAAAGAAAAAGGGAAAATCATATATCTCATATTTATCAGAAAACTTTACAAGATAGCTTTTCCCACCTTCAATTACTTCATTTGGCAGAACAATTCGGTATTCTTGCTCCTTCTCAAAAAATACATCCTTACAGAATAATACTCTGAAAGCATAATCTTCGTAAAATGTGTATCTTGTTCCCTTATCACATTTGACAGGTGGAACATCTTGCATGAGATCCCTTATATATTCCATATATATTGCTGTTTGTCCATCTTTAGTATCGAATTCTTTATCAATATGAAAATAATGGACATTTTCAGCTTTTACTTCTGTACCAATACTATGTCTAATATCTTCGATAAAAACTTCTGGATTTGGTATTATCGCAACCGCATCAGCATTTGGAAAATGTTCTCTAATAGTTTGCTTTTTGTCCTCAGAAAGGATAATTACTATCCTTCCAGCGTCATCTTCTTTGCAATCTCTTTCATACACAGCAAACATACAGAATACTGGTATTTTTTCTACTGGCTCAATTCTAACTAAACTGTTTGCCTTTCCACACATTGCAATAACATGTCCTTTTTATCGCTATTTCTGCATATTATTGTGATATTTTACCATAAAACCCTACAATTTACCAGCTAAAAAAGAGCATTGCTCCTGATTAAAAATTGAAATGTTTAATTCCACCCTCCCCTTATGCAGTGGAATTCTCTTATGCACAAGTGGCATTTAATCTTTCACATTATTGTGTTATGCTCATAGTCGTGCTCTGACAGCAGTAGGAGGAGAACTATCATGAGTAAATACATTCCTGGTAATCAAAAACACCTTACCCTTGAAGATCGCAAGTACATTGAAAAATCCTTAAACTCGGGCTGTTCTTTTAAGAGCATTGCCAGATATCTTTGCAAAGATCCAACAACGATCTCAAAAGAAATCAGGCTGCACAGGATCAGCGACTGGTATCACAAAGGTAGTTTTAACAATGCACATAATTTTTGCATCCACAGATATCATTGTAGAAAAGTCAATGTATGTGGCAAGATCATTCTCTGTGGCGTCAAATGCACCTCTTGTCCGACCTGCAATCAGACATGCCCGGACTTTGTTAAAGAACGCTGCCGACGACTCGATAAAGCACCTTATGTGTGCAACGGATGTCCAAAAGCAATCAATCACTGCACAATTGCCCACAAATACCGCTATGATCCTATTTTTGCTGATCGCAAATACAAAGAACGTCTCTCGCAATCCAGAGCCGGTATAAACATGACCAGACACGAACTGCATCAGAAAGATATGGTCATTACACCGCTGATCTTCCAAGGACAGTCTCCGTATCAGATCATAACAAATCACCCGGAACAAGACATGTCGGTCAGGACCCTGTATTCCTATTTGGATAAAGGTATCCTTTCTGCAAGAAATATTGATCTGAAACGTCAGGTAAAATTTAAGCCCCGCAAGGTACACAAAACCCAGATCAAGGACAGATCCGTTTTTATAGGACGTATGTTTTCTGATTTTCAGTCGCTTGGACTTGATCACTTCGCCGAAATGGATAAGGTTCACTCATCGCAGGATTCAAAACGCGTCATCCTGACATTTTTCTTAACTCGCGAAAAATTGTTTCTTGCATTTGTTATGAACAGATGTACCAAAGGAGCCGTTAAACTTGTTTTTAACAAGTTAGAACACCAGCTTGGTACGAAGGATTTTTTTACTTTATTCAACACAGTTCTTACAGATCGTGGCTCTGAGTTTGGAGATCCAGAATCTCTTGAAAACGGCATTAATGGCATTATGCGGTCAAATATCTACTACTGCGACCCTATGCGCAGCGGTCAAAAAGGCGGTATTGAACAGGCACACACTATGCTTCGGATGATCCTTCCTAAAAAGAGCAGCTTTGAATACCTCACACAGTGGGATTTAAGAACTATTGTAAATCATATAAATTCAACTCCGAGAGAAATCCTTGGTGGTCGAACGCCATATGATACAGCTCTTGAAAACTATGGTATAGACATCTTAAAAGCACTTCAGCTTAGGCCGGTTCCACCCGATGAGGTTAATCTGACGCCTAAGCTGATACAATTTAATAACTAACTTAACACAAAAAAACTGCTGTCAGACCGGAACTTAACAATTCACATTTTTTGAACGCAGCCTGTGGAATTTAGACCAACACACAAAATATCCAGAGGCTTGTTTGCCATGTCTGAAATTGAGATGTTTTGCGAAAAGTTACTTTTATTATAGCAGTTTTATAGATATTTAGCTCTCTGAAATTCTAAAAAATCAAGTAATTTTAAGGTGAGGTGGAATTTACCCCTGCACTGGAATTTACTTTTTCAAGTTAGCGTAAAAGGCGGCCTCAGCTCAACGCCAATGCCACCTTTTACAAAACCAAACCGATATAAATTTTCGCCTTATTTAGATATTTGGGACTACATTAACAGCGACAAAGTATTTGTCCTTGATAAAACAATTACTGACTTTCACTTCTCACTCAAAGCTATTTGCAACTCGGCAAAACGTGTCTGTATTATTTTTTTGAATTATTTCATTCAATATTTTCCAATCAGATGACGAAAGAATATCCTTAAGTCTTCTACAAATAATTCGATATAAGTTTTCTTCAAAAGTCAACCACTTCTCATCATAAATAATCTGGTCTCTTGCAGAATTTAGATTCAAGTCACTATTTACACCAATATCCAGTCTAAAAGAAAAAGGAAATGGTATTTTAAGGACTGCTTTCGACATCCTATTGGAATAATCAGGAAACAAGTTGTAAGGAACTTCTATTCCATGTATAGATAATGAGGATTCGGATTTAAATCTTTCCGACCATGATGTATTTGTATCAATTTCACCGTCTTCATCTACTGAAATGCTTGTTGATGTTTCTGTAATACAATTAGTTTTATATTTTATATTTGAAGACAGGGTATAAATCTCACCATCAATTTCAACATCTTTTGATAATATTTCAATTTTCTCTACTGGCAAGCCATTTTTAGCAAGTATTCCTATACAACCTCTCCCTTTAAATCCATACTCTTCACAAGTCAAATCAATATCTATTTTACGGATATTTTTTGTATTATTCCAAGAATAATCTAATAAAGGTTCTAAATCTAAATCATCAAAATAATCACTTGAGTATAATTCGCTTCCTTTGTTTGTTTCAATCTCAATTTGCACTGCTGGATTTGGCACAATGGCTTTTATACACTGCATAAATTCTTCTTCATTCATTCTATCCCACGGATGCACTGGACGCAATGTTAATATAGTATCCGTTCCAGGTTCTTTTTTATCAGAATCCGAAATAACAAAAAGACTTTCATAACCTTCAATCGATATATGCAATGCTTCATCGCACTCGAATCTTTCTCTAATTCTCCTAGTTGTCACTTCCATAGAGTCACATACCATAAAACATGAAAGAATGCCTATACCAAATCTAGATATCGGAGTGAACGAAGATTTGAACGAAACCATTAACTCACTAAATTCCCGAGAAGAATAATATGAGCATCCGACATTGGTGTAATAATTATCAATTATATGTTGGTTCATGCCAACACCATTATCACTTACTCGCAAATAATCAACATTATTTTTTGTATATAATGACACATTAACTTTAGGGGTGTACTCTAACCCCCATAACTCAGAGAGTTTTTGTCTAAGCAAACAAGCATCAATAGAATTTTGTAACAATTCACGCAATGCAACTTCTGGCTTACCATACAGCTTAGTTCCCATTAACAAATCAATTATTTGTTTCTTACTTAATGAAAATTTTGTGTCATGGTAACGATAAATAGACTTTCCTGAGATTATATCTTTTTTAGCTTGTATTTTTCTTCTATCTACTTGAGGTGGCAATGGAATTTTATAGACCTCCACATCAATATCCATTCCCTCATCTGATAGATTAGACAAAATAACAGCGCCATTCCTCAATTCTTCATCAATTTGATCGCAAAAAGCAAGAATAGTCGCTTCAATTGCAGGGTGTTCGCACTGAGCCGAAAATAAAAGTTTTCTGGGCGATATTGTCCATGCATTTATACTTTGATGCTTTTTCCATTCACTCAACGATACAGGATTTTTTACAGCCAGATGAGAAAACAGAACAGAAGGTGTTCTTTTAGGGTCAAAATCAATTATATCGGCTAATCGTAATACTGTTGCCACAAATGGAATACACAGGTATTCATCTTGACCACAGACTCTAAAGGTTTCCATTTGGAGCAAATATGTGTAACTTTCATTATGGCTAAAACAAATCGTTGCCAAATCCTCCGTTAAATCTGTATCTTGGTATACTATTTCCCCTGCCCAATACTTTGCGATAATTTCCCTTGCACGAATCGAATGAGTTGTTCTTATATATTCAGTAACAATATAATCTTCAAGAAGCTGCGCTTTCGAAAACTCTTGTTCTGCTTCAAGCCGTTCAATGTCAGCTAATTGATGTGTATACGTTAGACGAAAACGAGCAAATTTTTCTCTTTCTTCTTTTAATTCCTCGTCATATTCTGTCTCAGGAAGTTGATTTTTCCATGCTAATATATGCTTTTCATCAGGAGCCATACCTATATCATGTAGGAATACTGAAACAATCAACATGAATAAGTCTGGCGTAGATAATTTTCTCATGTTTTCTTGCGGAATAAGTTTTCCAATAATAGTGAGCATATTAAAAATATGAGTATCATCATGCAGGGTGAACTCAGGCATATTTTTAATCACTGTCTTTAGGCGTTCAACTGCAAAAGCACCAACTTTCGCTGCAAGAGCCAATACTTCATGTTGATTATTCCTTTCACAATTATCTTTTAATTGCTGATAAACTACCGACTTATTTAATTGATTTTCCAAATATTCATTCATATAATATTCCTTTCGTGCATTTAACGGTCAAAATTCATAGCAGTATCACAACGTATTTTTCTTATCATACCATATAGATTAAATTTTTTCTATCTCTACTACTATGTAAAAAGACGGCATCAGCTCCACGCCAATGCCGCCCATTCTCGGTTATAGTATTCCTGCCTTTTTGAGATACCCAACGCTGTCATAGCACCCTCTGAAATAGATTGCTTCCTGCTGCATATCGCTGAGCCTGTTCCGAAGCTCCAAAACTTCTATCAAAGCCTTACACTCCTGCTCGGATAAATC
>ERZ773157.3165-NODE-3165-length-11425-cov-7.253298_pt1 | contig 11425 bp, 11 predicted proteins | sample MGYA00511480_ERZ773157 | MGnify/ENA primary metagenome ERZ773157 (study PRJEB29015, sample SAMEA2737863) | human gut metagenome | biome: human gut; feature: human-associated habitat; material: faeces | place: China | collected 2012 ... | reverse complement strand
ACGCTACTGCTTACTCCATTCACCCCAGCATAGCTGGGGGATTAGGTTTTTCATTTATTACAACCGTTTTAGTCTCCCAAACCTGACTATCTCCTGTTAATATCCCCATATTTTTGTTCAGGAACATCCCTTGGACATATCCCATAAGCACTACTGAAAATAAAATAGAATATAAAAATTTTGCCTGCTTCTTAGATAGTAAAAGAAAACTTATTACAACAGAACACAAAACTATCATTAACATGCCAACTGTCAAAACGAATACATAGTAACTAAAATCAAACTGAAAATCTCCTGGATTTGCCGTATATAGTTCAATTGGAATATAAATTAACGTTGAAATTGTCCATGCTAATAAAGGAAACAGAACTAATTTCCAATCACACAATACCAGCTTCTCAACTGAGTCATCTCTCTGTTTTTTCCTCAAAAAAATATCAACCAGAAAACTGACTATTGCAAACATTGTCAATGTAAATCCCCATTTAACTGTTAATTTCCTTAAAATCATAAACCCCAGGAAAAAATATACATATAGCCATCCAAGCATCAATTTTCCTTTATTTCTGAATATCAACCCTTGCCCCATACTCCAACACTCTCCAACTACTTAAATCCCTGACATTACCATTTATTCTATATTTTGTGTAATCTTCAGTTTCTTCTCTATACATTTCTCGATTTCTTTCTTCCTTCTCACTATAATCAAAAAAAGATTTTTTCACATTTTGCTTTTCTATCTTATTCGTAATCAGGGAAATCACATCCTCATGACATACAGGTGCTTCTGATACTTCTCCTTTTCCAACAGAATTATAAGCAGGATCTTTCACATACATAACTGGGCAAGATACATCTATCATGTTTCCGTTTTCATCATGCAATGGTTGCGTTACTCCATGATCCGCTGTAATTATAATAGTTGCGTCATCATACTTCCCAATTTCCTTTAACTGGGACAAATATTCATAAACAACCTTCAAACTACCTTTTGCCTGTGAAATTTTATCTCCCATTTCATCTGCTCTTCTATCTTCATACTTAGTATAATGAAGATCTTCTGATAATACAAAAGGGGGATGTGCACCCTTCATATGAATGAATTTAAAAGTTCCCTTATCTCCGTTTTCAGAAATATGTAATTTTTCCTGTGTAAGTTGTTGATAAATCTTCCAGTCATTATGAATGCTGTACAGGGAATCATCCGTTAATAAAGTATCTAATTCATATGTATAATAGAAATAATAATTTTTTACGATAAAAGGAGCAAACCTGTATCTTGACCATACATTCATCATGCTAAATAAATCATATGCATTACAGTTTTTCTTAATATCCGAATGATAATTAGAGATCTTATCAACCATTGATGCATCGACATACACATTATCTGTGTAAATATCCAGTTTATAATTATTATCATATAAATAATTTACTAAAGCTGATTCATCATATGCATATGTAATATATCTGTCAGTCCTATCAGGTTCCCACTTTGTTCCGGTCAACAAAAAAGGAATACTGTTTTCCGTCGGACAATGTTCACTAGTTGCATTAGGGAAATATACAAAGTCCATTAAAGGTTCTAAGAAATCTTCATCCTCTTCTTTAATTTCATCAATAATTCTTCCATCAAATTTATCCAATATAAAAACGATAATATTATCATTTTTATCAATGGAGCAAAAATTCTCTGTAGTTATAGCATATTCATGCTTTGTTGCTGTATTAGAGGATGTTGCAATAGAGAAGACTGTTGTAACCAGCTGAATTAAAGTTAAATATATGCATCCATACTTAATAACTTTTGACAATATCGAACTATTTACTTTATATATAATGAACAAAGCTATAAAGCATATAAGCCATACACTCATATTTATAATAACTGTTCCTCTGCTCCAGTCCTGTTCCACCCCATCTAGCTGATTCATTTTTCCATTAAGGAACATTCCCTGTATATATCCCATAAATATCATTCCAAATAATGCAATATTAAATATTGGAATTAACCGATCTGTTAAATATCTGCTGCCTAGAATCACAAAAAAGCATAACACAACAATACTTACAACTACTAATTTAGAAAAAAAAGTCCAAAAAGAAAGTGAAAAATCATCTGAATTATTTAAATACAACTCCACGGGTGTACTAATTGAAAACAACATCAGCCATGTACATATAGGGAAAAATATTCTTTGAGCCTTTTTCCCAAACCCTAATTTACTATTAACTCCTTGTTGTCTCCAAGTAGCAATAATCAAAACAATCATAATACATATATGCAAAATAAGGCAATATGTAACAGCTCTGTTAGAAACTTCTCTTGTAATAAAATACATGAAAAAAAATGAAATATATAAACTTGCGCTATATAATTTTAAAATTTTACAGAGTAACTCATTCTTAAGGAAGAAAAGGAAAAGATTTATTCCAACAGAAAAGAGTATTAGAGGAATACTATAGTGTATAAATGTAATTATTTGAGCATTCCAAAAACTATCTAATAAATTTTCCCACTTATATCCTAAATAATACTTCGTAACAGATAATATATAGTAGTTAAATGATATCCATAAAAGTATAATATTTTCAATGTAATTGCGCATTTCTATATTTTTTTTTCGAATCACTATGCACGTAAGAAATGACTGTATCAGTGCACTAATAACTATAATCATAACAACACTCATCTCGAAATTACTCCTCTCATCCCATGCAGCTTCAGATTGTTCTAATCTATCACTAATGTAGTTTCCTTTAGGAAAATATTTATCTTTGCAATATTTCTCTATTTCCAATAACATCCCATCTCAACTGTACCTGCATTTTTAGGTTTTTCCGAATCAGCCGGATAGACCCAGTACTCATTAAAGCAGGAAGCTATCTTAGATGGATAATTTTCTTCCCATCGTTTTCCTTTAATGCCAAACAGCAGCTGTGTTGCCCCTCCTAAATGAATTGCCTGCTTTCCTGCTTTTTTCAATTTTGCAGCCAATGGCATACCATAAGCCCCACAGCCAATAATTGCGATGTCAAAATCTATCTTCATTGCCTCTTTAAACATATATTCCAGTGCTTCAAACCATGTGGTGAATCTCTCATCTCTTTCTCCGGCAATGGTCTGTACAGCCTTTAATGTCTTCAGTTCAAACTCTGGCAAGATATCCGTGCCTGGAAATAATTTTTCTCTCTTTTGATACTGCGATTTAATAGTATCCTCAAAAGGATGTATTACCAATACTTTCTTCCCTCTCAATGCTGATGACCAGGGGTTCTTTTTTGCCAGCCATGGTTCCAATCTAAACAGAAAGGTCAAATCCACATTTGGTGCATATTCTTCTATTACAAAATCTTCCATATTCAAATGCCACATTGCTAATAAATCTGTGTTAGCTACTGCATCCAAAATACAATCAGAAAATCTGTCAAGATATTGATAATCTACAGGGAAAAAACCTGCACCATTCCCCAGCCTGGTAAACCACTTGTCCAAATATTCATCTGCCTCTTTAGAATGCCCTAGTATTTTTACCTTTAAATTTCCAACTACTGTCTGAAGCTCTGTATTTCCAAAACGGCATGCTAAAAATGGTTCGCCAGATTGAATCTTTTCATACAAATACTCATTGGTTTTTGTTGAAGACATTACCGGTTTATGAGCAAATCTGGGCATAACCGGCTCACGATGAAAATATCTTACTATTCCATGTCTTCTCAGACACTTATTAAAATAGAAATCCCTAAACTTCCATTTTTTTTCATATTTTTTCCATTTATTCCTCAGTTCATTATTATACATCAAACTCTCCCTTTTCATAATTGATACTTACTTTTATTTATGCAGATAGTAAATGGATGTATATCCGCCATCCGATATCACCTCACACTCATTGGTATTGGGAGTTATCGTCTCCATTGATAAGAGTAAAAAATCTGTATCTAATGTATTACTAATATATACTATCAATTCATCCGAGTCTGCTAATTCACTTTTCATAAAAGTTTCATATTCTGAGTCAAGTATAAACATTGTTTTATCACACTTTGAAATTTTCAGATATTCTGCTTGTATTTTCCATAACTCATATGGATCATATACATATACACAATTTCGATTTGTAAAATACTGTTCTTCCTGAATTTCCCGTTCATTTATAGTATTCATATATGGAATAAATATATTTTTAAATCCATCTATATTGAAAATAAGACAAATAAATCCTGCAATCATTATTGTCTGCCATTTTTTGCAAGCAAACTCACTTACCACATAATATATACCTACAAAAATATTAACAATAATAATCGCATAAACCGGATACATATACCTATCTGTTACATACACTGAAACTTTAGATATCATTAATACATAGGCAATACTTGGACATAATAACAAAATATAGGAAAAAAGATTATCTCTTTTTATTATTTTCCTTTTCTTTAAAATGACTAATAATACACCAATCATCAAAACAACCATGATTATTTTAGTTACATTTCCAAGTATTCCCCAGAAAACAGTCTGTATGTATGATTTCAGTTTTTCCAAATACTCTCCCATTCCAATTACTGCATTTCCAAGCGATTGCTTTCCTCTATCAGAAATGAATAAATGATCTATCATAGCCGGAAAAATCAAAACTGAAGTAAATGCTGCCATAAGCATCACAAGACAAAAGGAAAGTGTCTGCCTGTACTCTTTTTTAACAAGTTTCAATATGCTATATACTACTGAAATTAGAACAAGATACACAATGACATAATAATGTGTTAAAGCCCCCAACACCGAAGAAATATAAATGTAAATAAGAAATTTTTTTTTAAAACCCTCGTTTACGTTTTTTATGAGCAAAAACGTGTACAATGTACACCAAAACATTGCCATACTATACATTCTCAAAAATGTTGCCGTATTTAGCATAAATGATGATGTAGCAAAAAATAATGAAAATATAATTGATATTTTCCTATCCCTTGTTAAATGGAAAATCAAGTTAGTTGAGACAATCAGCGTCATAAGCAAAAAGACAATATTTATGCTACCAGCATACCATCTACTTATACTCATTGGAAAAAAAGAACAGATTGTATGAAGTATTGCATAATATAAGGGAGGATGAACATCTTCAGACTGATTCTTCCACACATTTGCATATTGAAATCTTCCATCTTTTTGAACTGCCATATATTCTACAAAAGGCTCTATTCCTTTTTGATAAACATATCCATCCTGTGGTTTCATTTCAATTGTATCTACAAATGTATGATTAGATAAACCATATGAAAATACTTCATCTACACCAATATCTGTATGTTTAATTAGTATTCCCTCAGCTATGATAATAATTATACTTGCACATAACAGCGCAATATAATACATTTTTTTTCTTTCACCTTTTTGGCTCATGTTTTCTCATCACCTCAATATGCATCAATTTTTATTTTATAATCTACTTTGAAAACTTAACCACTACATTTCCATCTATTATCTGAACAGAGCCCTCAGATGGATATGTGGGCATATCTGAAATCTCTTTGTACTGCATTGTATCAATATCAAAAAACTCAACATCAAATCCACAATAATACCTCAAAAAAACTCCCATATCATAAGTCTGTGCCAATACCTGATCACGTCCAGATATTTCAAAAACTTTCATGATCTGGTTTCTATATAAGCTTTCATCTACAATATCTCCATATCCGACAAAGCTTACTGGCATATTGGGTTCATATCCATCTAATTCTTTTATTTGTGTGATTACCGTAGTGTAATAGCTCTTAGCCTGTTCAAAGGTAAGTTGCATACTAAAATATTCAGCATTAGCAAGATGTACATAGCTAAAAATTCCTGCACAGATACTCAAAGTCATACCCCAACCTAGCAAAATCATAAACTTTCCACGCTCCGCCAGAGTCATTTCCATTCCATCTAATAGGCAGATTGGAAATATGATTAACCATACATAAGAATACCTCATAAGCGAATATACTCCATCCTGACAGATAAGATATATACTGTTTATAGTTATTACAAGTGCAATTGTGTAAATTACCTCAAACACCGCTTCCATATAATTATGCCTTTTTATAGATTTGGCAATAGATACCACAATGCATAATATTGTAAAGATACTCAATAATAAATACATCACTTTGAGCAATAAATTATGACTGATCTCCAAATTATTATTTATACTGATACCCAAAAAATCTTGTTCAATTACTCTCCAAAAATACAGAAGAGATTCTTTAGACAATACTCCCATTTTGTCAACCCCCTTATAGGAGGTCAACGACTGACCTGTAATCTGAAGCGAAATTTTCATTACCAGAAAATATATACCACCGCCGGCAAGCAGCTGAATCAAATAATAAAATGCTTTTTTTAAACTTTTAATCCAATTCTGCTCCAATAACAATATTTCAAATAATAGAACCGTTACATAGCAAGTTGCCACAAAAGGTAAATAGGCCTGATAAATCCCCAGAGAACATGCTAAACATACTGGACTTAACCATTTAATCTTGCTTTTTCCATAATACTTCATTGCAATATAAACGGAGCATACTGCCAGTAAAAAAGCCACACCATAGTAAGGTGCTGTAAACATAAAAAAGAATGTTGCTGTCCAACTTGGAAATACAACTAAACATGCTCCAATCAGTGCACAACATAATTTTGATTTTACATGCAGCATATCAACTAACATACCTGCTGCTGTGGCAATACATATCACTGTCAAGAAACCGTTTATCCAGGGAATACTGTATACAAAATCTAAATGATATGCAATTGCCCCTAAAACCCATAAAAACCATCTTCCAAGCTTGAGCGACGCCCCGAAAGAATTAATAGCCATATCATCATAATTGGGAAACTTATTCATAAACATATACAAATGAGCCAGCAATCCGACTATAATACAAGATGTAAATGCTATTTTAAATTGAATTGAAATTTTTTTAACTCTATTTTGGATTACTTGTTCTATAGGCTTTATATTAAACATGCTCTTCTCCTACACAACTACACTTTTATTCTTTCCAGATTTTATATTCGTTTTTCCTATTAATTCTATAACTATAATTAGAACAAAACATATTAAAGATATACATATCATTCATTTTGTATATCTTTGCTGTGTTTCCGTCTATCTTTGCACTCCATCCTTTGCTATACGGTACTGCAACACAAACGATTTCATCAGATTTCGGTTCTGTTTCAACCCTTACAGCATTGTCTAAAACATCTACAGCTTTAATTACATCAAAAGTGTGCTCATTCAAATTGATTGCAGCATCCTGTTTCACTGCTAAATTACCATCATAATCTTCTACCGCTGCTGACCGGAGCATTATCTGCTGTTTCAAAAATCCATCCAGCTGCTCATATTTATCATAAGGATATACTTCCTGATATGAATATGCTATCTGTAATACATATTTATTATTTTATATGTCCACTTTTTTATTATATTTTTCACCTTATTAATCTTCCTTTATTTTATTACGGACAGCATATTATTGAAAAACAATACCTTTTTATCAAATTAGTGCCAAAAATTTTTTTGTCTTTTTAAAACATCCTCATATGTCAATGTAACATCTCCCATAACATTCTCCTAATCTGCAATGTATTGAAATGCATTTGGATACTTCGTAAAATGTATACCATCTTTTGATATAAATACATTCTTAATATATTCTAATTTTCGCATTATTTCCAAAAAAGGAAGTGCAACTGTACTATATGAAGATGGCAAATCCTCTACCTTAAGGATTCCAACATCTCTAATCCAGTTCCATATTTCACACACCTGCTGTTCCTCTAAAGATATATCACCTATATTAATTATTTCATCTTCCTCAGAAACTGTACATTTATCCCCATTTGGCAATAATATTTCTTTTTCATTCTGTACAAAATTGTGTAATTTTAATTTGAAAGCTTCATACCCACTCCTGCCATTCTCTCCGTTTAACCACTTCTCCATTTCTGTCACATTCCTGTGTTCCGGAATAGGGTCAATATAATTATCAACATATATATATATCTGCATTGGTAAATTTCCTAAATATTTTTCCATGAGCGGTCTTACATCATCCCAGTTCAATCCACCGTTTCCACATCCCAATCTTGGAAAAGCGATAGAATTACTCTCTAGTCTATCCCAATTTTGGGCAAGCTTGCTCAAACCCAGTTCTATATATTCCAGCTTAGAAGGATTTCTCCAGTTTTTTTTCGTTGGGAAAAGTAATATCCATTTCTCTGATTTTTTCCACAAATACAGTTTACCAACATCCAGTTGTTTCGCCGCACATATCTTCTTATAACTCTCAAACATATCCGGATAACGTCTTTTAAATTCCAACGCCACACCTTTTCCCATAACTCCCACTGTATTAACTGTATTAACTAATACTTTAGCTGGGCTTTCAAACATATTTCCCTTCACATACGTAATCATTTATTCTTTCAATTCCTTCCCTGTATTTAAAATATATCGCCTATATCTCTTAACATTCATAAACGTTAGAACCCAAGTACCTTTACAAATATTCTCTCTTCACTTATTATCTTAATCTCCTAATAAAAAACCATCATCGATACTTAAATATTATCAAAAACAACTGTCCAATATTTCTGAACAGTTGTTCTTCACAATTATATATGATTTTTTCAAGTTCTTATCTAATATAATTTTATATAACTTAGCAATATATACATGTTTTTTACAATTTTTCTACAAATGCCTGTTTCTCTTCATTTACTGAATATTTACTTGAAACATCAATATCTATCAGAACATCGGCCTTAGCATGTTCATATGAATTTCCAACCAATTCACTACTAACAGAAACTATATCATCTATGCTATCCCGTCCCCTATATTCTCAAATCGATCCTTTCCATCTTCTGTGCGAAATTTGTCAAAAAATACATTCACACTCTCCAGGCATAGATGTTTAACAAATTTCATGCTGGTAAACACCATATCCATATATTTATTATTAAAGTACTTTGTAAAGAAAGCTTTTCTCTTATATTGCTTCTATGAGTAATTTTTATTTAATAATGATTCTATGTTTTTCATTTAGCATTCATACCTTTTATCTTCTTACTTGTAAGATCATTTATATAAAATATTATCATTACATATACAGCTATGTCAATCAATCCATATATCCAAATTTCTCTCTTTCAGTTTACTAATTCCTATATAATCACACTATTTATAGTTAAATAACTACTTATCTTTTTTATTAATATGAAGCTTAAATTTAATACAATCAATTAATAATTTCGTATTTTCTTTAGTTTTTAATTCCTTATACGTATCTTTTAATTCTTTTTTTCTTGCTTCAGATAACGCTCTATATTGAACGTTATATATTTCTTTATCCTTTAATTTATCATAATTAACAAACATATACTTTTTCGTTTTATTCATTTGCGGATTATCTCCACATAAAATAGTCTGCGCATCTAACTTTTTATAAATATATATTCTATTACTACCCTCTATAAAATATAAAGAAGAGTTCCTTTTAATCATATCAGGCATTGATAAGCAAATTAAAAATGTTTCAATAATACTTGCAAATAAAACACATATATATATTGAAATATCGCTTCGAACAGCACACAATAATGATATACAAAACGGAGTTATACTTATAATCATAATCCAAAAAAATATCTGTCGTATTTCTTTATAATGAGAATTAAGCTCACTTAGTTTCTGTATATATCTTTCTGTTTTAGTAACTAATCTATCATATACAAAATATCCTACTATTCCGATCGCACTAAATATAAGTTCGATAATTAATGAAGAATTCTCTACTATGAGAATCATATTTTCTGCTAATAATAAAAGTGTCAAAAAGATGCATTTAGACCAAATGTTGATTTCTCTTTCTTTACGCTTCATAAATAATTCTTCTATGTATGCGTTATTAATTGATTTGTATCCTTGAAACAAGAACACTCCAATTAAAACTGTAATTACAATTGCGTTCATGTCCTTACTATTCAAATCAATCTTTTCTATTACAAATCGTATTATTTCTTCCGTACTCATAGCCCTCTTATTCATATACAATATTTACAAACGTCAATCTAGTGTCTTATATTTCATTTCTCTCTGAATGCCCAAAACTTATTCATTATAAAATTCAATGGCACACTAACTAACAAATTAATAATCGGCGCAATTAATTTAGAAATATGTAAGATTTCGACCCATAATAGCGAAAGAACACTATTCAAAAATAGCCCCGTAAATGCATATGATATATATGTCTTGAGCAGCGCTTGCAACAGATTATGCTGCATATCTTCCTGTTTACTGAATACATACTTATTATTCCAATAAAATGACCATAAAACGCTTAATATAAATGCAACAATCTGTGCCACCAAATAGTCCCATGTCGGCATCCATTGGTTTTGCTGAAAAATCAAAAGAGCCACTATATATATCACATAGGAAATAATGGTATTGCTTAAACCAACAATACCAAATTTTACAAACTGCACTAATGTTTCCCACTGTTTGTCATTAATTTTTAAATGCAAAACTTTACGTAGGAACCACTCCATAATGCATTCTATGACTTTCCAAGCTTTTGTTCCCATGTTATCACTATTATCTTTGTTCACCGTTCCTTACCTCATTATAATCCATATACTTTCTTTATTGCATCTTTCCATTGCCCACGCTGTGTCAAAACATAACAGATAACATCCCTTACAGCACCATACCCCCCACGATAGTCAGAAGTATAATCGGCAATCGACCGAATTTCTTCACATGCATCTTGTGGACAACCTACAAAACCAGCCAATGCCATAGCTGGTAAATCATTCAAGTCATCACCAATATATCCAAGCTCTTCTTGCTTTATATTATGTTGCATCATGAATTCCGTCAGAAAAGTTTTCTTATCTTTTACATTCTGGCAAATATATTCAACGCTCATGTCCTGCATCCTTCTTGTTACTGCCATACATTCACGACCTGTTAACACAATAATCTGCATTCCTACTTGATGGGCTGCAAAAAATCCTGTTGCATCTTTAATACAAAATTTTTTTAATTCGTTTCCGCTGTCATCATAATAAATGCCAGCATCAGTCATTGTACCATCGACATCTATAACAAAATAAATAATAAAATAAGAAATAAGAGGCTTCTGGCATAATGGTGGAAGCCAAACACCATAAATTTACATTTACATATTGAAAAAACCATTTGGTTTCCTTTAATGTATTAGCGACCAAGCAAATAGAAAAAAGGATAACACAAATGGTTTCTGCTAATACATTATGCAAGAATGTTCTTAATGTCAAGAACACAGTGATAGAAAATTTTAATCTTTACTCTGATGAGGATGGCGTGAAACACATCCGTAT
>ERZ773157.3162-NODE-3162-length-11433-cov-8.767798_pt1 | contig 11433 bp, 9 predicted proteins | sample MGYA00511480_ERZ773157 | MGnify/ENA primary metagenome ERZ773157 (study PRJEB29015, sample SAMEA2737863) | human gut metagenome | biome: human gut; feature: human-associated habitat; material: faeces | place: China | collected 2012 ... | reverse complement strand
GTGCCGCTGAGGGCGCGCATGTCGTTCTGGTGCAGGTGCAGCTGCTGGGCAACCGTGCCCGCCGCTGGAACGCCGTTGCCATTGAGCAGGGCACCTCCGCCCGCGTGGAGCAGGTCCGCATTGAACTGGGCGGCTCCGTCGTCGCCTGCGGTGCCCGCACGCTGCTGAACCACAACAAGTGCGAGTACGATCTCGATGCCGTCTACTTCGGCCACGGCAATGACGTGCTGGACTTCAACGACGTGTCCGTCCACACCGGCAGGGATACCCTGTGCGAGATGCACACCGCCGGTGTGCTGACCGGCAATGCCGATAAAATTCTTCGTGGTACTGTCGATTTCCAGCGCGGTGCCAAGCGCGGCGTCGGCCATGAGAGCGAGGACGTGCTGCTGTTCAGCCCCAGCGCCCGCAACCGTACCGCCCCCCTCATCCTCTGCGGTGAGGAGGAGGTCGAGGGCCAGCACGCCGCAAGCGTGGGCCGTCTCGACGAGAACAAGCTCTACTATCTGCGCTCCCGCGGCCTGAGCGAAGCACAGGCCCGCCGCCTGATGGTGGACGCCCGCTTTGCCCCGGCCATTGATAAGATCCCGTTGGATTCTTTGCAGGATGAAGTACGTGAAAATGTTGCACGGAGGCTGAATGATGAACTGGACGGCTGATTTTCCGATTCTGGCTGCCGACGAAAACGGCAATCGCCTTGTCTATCTGGACAGCGCCGCCACGACCCAGCACCCCATGCAGGTCCTGAACGCGGCGGTCGATTACTATACGAAAGAGAATGCGAACCCCCACCGCGGCGTTTACGAGCTGGCCATGCGCGCCACCGACGCCCACGAGGGAGCCCGCCACACCGTAGCGCAGTTCTTTAACGCAGAGGACGACGAGATCGTGTTCACCCAGAACACGACGGAGAGCCTGAACCTCGTCGCCTACAGCTACGGCATGAATTTTCTGCATGAGGGCGATGAAATCGTTATCTCCGTGGCCGAGCACCACTCCAACATGGTGCCGTGGCAGCGCGTGGCCAAGGCCACCGGCGCGAAGCTGGTTTATATGCATCCCGGCGAGAACGGCCGCCTGACCACCGAGGAGCTGGACAAAAAAATCACCCCCAAGACGAAGGTCGTCGCCGTGGCGATGGTCTCGAACGTGCTGGGTCTGCGCGCGCCTGTGGAAGAAATTGTGAAGCGTGCCCACGCCGTGGGCGCTGTGGTCGTGCTGGACTGCGCCCAGAGCGCGCCCCACACCCCCGTGGACGTCAAGAAACTGGACGTGGATTTTGCGGCCTGCTCTGCCCACAAGCTGTACGCCCCCATGGGCGTCGGTGCGCTGTACGCACGCGCCGGACTGCTGGAAAAGATGCCCCCGTTCATGAGCGGCGGCGATATGATCGGCGCTGTGCATGAAAGCGGCGCGACCTGGGCCGACGGCCCCCGCAAGTTTGAGGCCGGCACCCGCAACGTCGGCGGCGAGGTCGGCTTTGCCGCCGCCATCGACTATATGAAGGGCATCGGCTGGGAGGCCATGGAGACCCATGAGCATGCGCTGCTGGACCGTATGCTGGCCGGTATGCGCGCCATGCCGTGGCTGACTGTCTACGGTGAGCCTGTGGCCGAGGGCCGCTACGGCGTTGTCAGCTTCAATGTCAACGACGTTCATCCCCACGATGTAGCGACGATTCTGGACGCGGGCGGCGTGGCCGTGCGCGCCGGGCATCACTGCGCCCAGCCCCTGATGGAGTTCCTGGGCATCGGCAGCTGCTGCCGCGCCAGCGTGGCGATCTACAACACACCCGAGGACGTGGACGCTCTGCTGGAAAATCTTGAAAATGTCAGAAAGGTGATGGGCCTGTGAACCTAAACGAACTGTATACCCAGATCATTACCGAGAACAGCCGCAGCAAAGAGAACCGCCACCCCGTCGAGGGGGCGACCCACAGCCTGGAGGGCGTCAACCCCAGCTGCGGTGACGACATCACGCTGCAATTGCGCGTAAAGGACGGCAAAATCGAGGACGCCGGGTTTATCGGCAGCGGCTGCGCCATCTCGCAGGCGTCGGCTTCGCTGATGATCGACCTTGTGAAGGGCCGCACCGTCGAGGACGCGCACCGCCTCATCAGCCTGTACTTCCAGATGATCAAGGGCAAGATCACGCCCGAGGAGCTGGACGACCTGGAGGACGTAGCCGCTTTGCAGGGCATTGCCCACGTCCCTGCCCGCGTCAAGTGCGCCGTGCTGGCCTGGCACACGCTGGAGGAAGCGCTGGACGGCGAGGGAAAAACCGATAAGGTGACGACGGAAGAGGAAGCGTAACGTTATATTTCTGTGGCAGGATGTTTCGGCATCCTGCCGCTTTTGTTTGTCAGGCCTTTCCCCGAGGGGGAAGCCATTTTGCGTTTCACTTTTCTTCACATATTTTCCCCGTCTACTTTTCTTTTCCCCTCATCTGTGGTACAATATACAAATATATAAGTTAAAATCCTACGATTGCGCCTATAGAGAGAAAGGGAATGTACCATGTGTGGTTTTGTTGGCTTTACCGGTCTGCGTGAACAGCGCGAGGCCATCCTGCACAGAATGGCGGACCGCATCATCCACCGCGGCCCCGATATGGAAGGCTACCATATCAGCGGCGACGACCCGCGCACGGCCATTGCGCTGGGCTTCCGCCGTTTGAGCATCATCGACCTGGCCGCAGGCAAGCAGCCCATGTACAATGAGGATGGCACCGTCGTCTGCGTGTTCAACGGTGAAATTTACAACTTCATGGACCTGCGCACCGAGCTGCAGGCCAAGGGGCACATCTTCAAGACCCACTGCGACACCGAGGTCATCATCCACGGCTATGAGGAGTATGGCACGGCGCTGGCCGCCAGGCTGCGCGGCATGTTTGCCTTCGTCGTATGGGACACGAAAACGAACGAGATGTACGGCGCGCGCGATATTTTCGGCATCAAGCCGTTCTATTATACCCAGACCGACGCGGGCGAGCTGCTGTTCGGCTCCGAGATCAAGAGCCTGCTTGAGCACCCCGGCTTCCGCCGCGAGGTCAACGCCGAGGCCCTGCGCCCCTACCTGACCTTCCAGTACAGCGCCATGAACGAGACGTTCTTCAAGGGGACCTACAAGCTGCCCCCGGCCCACTGGTTCACCTACAGGGACGGCAAGATGCAGATCGAGCGCTACTGGGATGTCGATTTCCGCCACCCCACGACGCTCTCCTACGAGGCCGCCGCCGATGAGATCGATGCCCGCGTGCGGGAGAGCGTGGCCGCCCACCGCATCAGCGACGTCAAGCTGGGCGCGTTCCTGTCCGGCGGTGTCGATTCCAGCTATATCACGGCCTGCCTGATGCCCGACGAGACCTTCTCCGTCGGCTTTGCAAGCCCCGACGGCACGCATAAATTTGACGAGACCACCGAGGCGGGCGAGCTGAGCCAGAAGCTCGGCATCAAGAACTACCGCGAGATGCTGACGAAAGAGCAGTGCCTCGACGCCTTCGCCGACATCCAGTACCACATGGACGAGCCCCAGTCCAACCCGTCCAGCGTGCCGCTCTACTTCCTGTGCCAGCTGGCGCGCCAGCATGTCACGGTTGTGCTGTCCGGCGAGGGCGCGGACGAGATCTACGCCGGTTACGAGTGGTACGCCGACACCCCGCTGATGCAGAAGTACAAGCACATCCCCGCGCCGCTGCGCCATCTGGCCAGCGATGCCAGCCAGCACCTGCCCTACTTCAAGGGGCACGACTTCATCATCAAGGGCAGCGGCCGCCCCGAGGACTGGTTCATCGGCCAGGCGCACGTCTTTGAGGAGAAGGATGCCTACGACATTCTTAGACCTAAGTACCGCGTCGGCCCCACGGCCCGCGAGGTCGCCGCGCCGATCTATGACCGCGTCAAGGACTTGAGCGAGCTGGAAAAGAAGCAGTACCTTGACCTGAACCTGTGGCTGCCCGGGGACATTCTGCTGAAGGCCGACAAGATGAGCATGGCACACAGCCTTGAGCTGCGCGTGCCCTATCTGGACCGCGAGGTCCTGCGCGAGGCCCAGACCTACCCCGACAGCTACAAGCTGCGCGGCGACACGAAGGCCGTGCTGCGCACCGCCGCCAACAAGACCCTGCCCGACGCCTGGGCCAACCGCACGAAGAAGGGCTTCCCCGTGCCGATTGCCAAGTGGCTCGAGGACCCGGCGTTTTCCGCCAAGGTGCGCAAGAGCTTCATGAGCGATGTGGCGGCGGAGTACTTCGACCAGGACAAGCTCGTTGCCATGCTGGCCGACCCCAAGCACGAGCGCCGCAAGATCTGGACTGCCTACACCTTCCTGACCTGGCATGAGCAGTTCTTTGAGAAGTTTGATGCGTGAATCTTATGAGCCTTCCCCCAAGGGGGAGGGTGGCCGAGGCCCCGCCCGAGGCCGGATGAGGGGCGAGTTTGCGCTATTGCCCGCAAACGGATTGCCGCCGCAAGGCTGCCCCTCATCAGTCCGCTGCGCGGACAGCTTCCCCCTCAGGGGAAGCCTAATTTGAAAAATTGGAGATGTACTTTCCCATGTCCGACATTATCCCTGTATTCCTTGGTGCAGACCTGAACTGCTATAACTTTGCCCGGGCGTTCCATGAGGCTTACGGCGTCGAGAGCTACGCCTATGGCCGCTACCCGATGGCTCCGACCAAGTATTCCAAAATCATCCACTTTACCACCGTGCCCGATATGGACAACGAGGACACGATGCTGCGCATTCTGCACGAGTTTGCGGCACAGCATAAGGGCAAGCGGCTCTATCTGTTCGGTTGCACCGACGATTACGCCGCGATGATCATCCGCCGTAAGGCCGAGCTGACCGAGTATATCGCCCCCGGCCCTGCCGCCGACCTGTACGGCTCCATCCAGAAAAAGGCCGAGTTCTACGAGGTCTGCGAGAAGTTCGGCATCCCCTACCCCGACTCGAAAATCCTGACCGCACCTGTCGATGCCGCCGAGCTGACCGAGGATAAATTGGGCTTTGCCTACCCCATCATCGTCAAGCCGTCGTCCAGCGTTGATTACTGGAAGCATCCGTTTGACACGATGAAAAAGGTCTACACCGCCGCCACCCCCGCCGAGGCCGCCGAGATCGTCAAAACGATCTATGCCAGCGGCTACCCGGACCGCATGGTCCTGCAGAAGATGGTGCCGGGCGGCGACGACCACATGCGCGTGCTGACGGCGTTCTCCGACGAGAACGGTAAGGTCCGCGCCATGTGCCTTGGCCATACGATGGTCGAGGAGCACACCCCCCACGGCCTGGGCAACCATGCCGCCATCGTCAGCGAGGACACGGCCTCCCTGCCGCTGGTGGAGAACATCCGCAAGATGCTGGAGGCCTGCCGCTACACCGGTTTTTCCAACTTTGACATCAAGTACAGCGGCATCCCCGGCGACTACCGCGTGTTTGAGATCAACCTGCGCCAGGGCCGCAGCAACTACTATGTGACCGCCACCGGCATGAACATTGCCAGGCTGGTTGTGGAAAAGTGGAACGACGGCGGCACCGACTGCGTGCTGAACAAGAACGAGGTGTTCTGGCACCACGTCCCCGCGCAGGTGGCCTTCACCTACACCGAGGACAAGGACCTCGTCGCCCGCGCCAAGGCGCTGAAAGCGCAGGGCAAGGAGGCGTGCAGTCTGCTGTACAAGCCCGACCTGCTGTGGAACCCCGTGCGCTATGCCTGCGTGCTGGAGCAGCTGAGAAGGCAGTTCAAGAAGTTTAAGACGTATTACCCGGTACACAAATAATAAATAAAAAATAAGAAATAATAAATGTGGTGAATCGCGTCGCTGGCGCTCCGCTCAAAAAACGTAGGGGCGGATTCCATATCCGCCCGTGCCCGCTTGCGGCAAGGCAAACTTCCGCGGGCGCATATAGAATGCGCCCCTACGGATTTCGTTTTCGACCAAAGGGAGAAAACTCCACATTCTTTATTATTTATTCTTTCTTATTTAAAAAGGACGTTATCATGAAGCTAAACGACCTTGTCCAACATATCTCCCACACAGGTGCCTCTGAAACGGACATCACCGCCATCACCTACGACTCCCGCAAGGCTTGCGCCGGCTCGCTGTTCGTCTGCCTTGTCGGTGCGTGGCTGGATGGGCATACCTACGCCGAAAGCGCCTACCAAAACGGCTGTCGTGCGTTTTTGGTGGAGCATAGGGTCGACCTGCCCGCGGATGCTGTGCAGATCGTCACCGACGACACCCGCGCGGCGCTGGCCGTCATCGGTGCGGATTTCTACGGCAACCCCGCCGACGAGCTGCACCTCATCGGCATTACGGGCACAAAGGGCAAGACGACCACCGCCCTGCTGACCGCGGCCATCATGACCGAGGCCGGTCTGCCCTGCGCCTACATCGGCTCCAACGGCGTCGACATTGCGGGCGTGCACGAGGCCACCGCCAACACAACGCCCGAGAGTCTCGAGCTGCACCGGCTGTTCCGCAAGATGCTGGATGCGGGCGTGCGCCACTGCGTACTGGAGGTCAGCAGCCAGGCGCTGCGCCACCACCGCGTGGACGGCGTGCCGTTTGAGGTCGTGGCCTTCACGAACCTGTCGGAGGATCACATCGGCCCCGGCGAGCACCCCGATTTTGAGGACTACAAGTGCGCCAAGCGCCGCCTGTTTGCAGAATACAACGCCCGCACGATGGTTTACAACGTGGATGATCCCTACAGTGATTTCATGCGCGAGGGCTTTAAGGGCGAACAGATCAGCTTTGGCATCCAGAATGCCGCCGACTATCACGGGCAGGATCTGGCACAGTACCGCAGCCAGACCGCCCTCGGCGTTGACTTTGACTGCGTACACGCGGGCGAAACGACCCACATCGAGGTCATGTCCCCCGGCACGTTCAGCGCGTCCGATGCGCTGTGCGCCGTCGCACTGTGCGGCGCGTTCGGCGTGACGCCTGCCCAAGCCGCCGCCACGCTGGCCCACACCCCCGTGCAGGGCCGCTTTGAAGTCGTCGAGGGTCTGCCCGGGCGCACCTTCATTGTGGACTACAGCCACAACGGGCTGGCCCTGACCAGTGCGCTGAAAACGCTGCGGGCGTACAATCCGCACCGTTTACTTTGTGTATTTGGGTCGGTGGGTGGCCGCACGCAGGTGCGCCGCAAGGAGCTGGCCGACGCATCGAGCGCCTACGCTGACTATACGATCATCACGAGCGACAATCCCGACAACGAGCCGCCCGAGGACGTCATCCGCGATATTGCGGGCCACATGGCTCCCGGCGCACCCTACACCTGCATCACGGACCGCCGCGAGGCGATTTATGCCGCAGTGAAAATGGCCGAGCCCGGCGACATTGTGCTGTTCGCGGGCAAGGGCCACGAGGATTACCAGCTGATCAACGGCAAAAAGCTGCATTTCGTCGAGCGGGAGATCATTAAAGAGGCTTGCGCGGAGATAAGCAAATAAAACAGCGGCCCACACTTCGGGAGATACGAAGCGTGGGCCGCTGCTGCGTTGTAGGGGTCGGGCATGCCCGGCCCGCGGCATGTATGGCGGACGGGTTCTGCCGGAAGGCTGCGGGCCGCACATGTGCGGCCCCTACCGTGTTGCGGGATTTTTATTGTGCGTCACAATGGTAAGCGGGCACGGAGCGGTCTTGACCCCTCTGCACAAGTTTTCGACAGCAGAAGCAGACAGCTTTTACGCCCCGGCTCTTGGCAGCAACAACGCGGCGGCCAGATACGCAAAATACAGCGCCAAACACATCCACCCCTGCCCGCGCTTCAGCTTGTGCCTGCACAGCGGCGGGAGCAACAGCACCAGCGCCATGGCGGCGCAGACGGGGACTTCATAGCTGCGGAACTGCGCGCCGACGGGCAGCTTGTGGCGGTACATCAGGCTGGAAATCGGCAGCGCCAGCGTCAGGTTCAGGATCGCGCTGTTCAAAAGCTGGATGGGCAGCGAATCCGGCGGGTAGTAGCGGCAGCGAACCGAGAACCACTTCCAGACCGAGCCCAGCGGGTGATTCAGCGCCTCGACCAGCAGAGGGATACAGAACCCGAAGCTGATGAGCGTCGCCGCCCAGAGGGCTTGGATCGTGCCGGTGAGGTTTGCCAGCGTCGTGGCACTGTAGAGCAGCGCCTGTGCGCCGCCCGCCAGCAGGGCCAGCCCGCCCACGACACCCGTCAGATTTGTCAGTGCGTTCCGGACGTTCATGACCGGGAAGGCCATCGTGTGGGCGCTGTAGCCGTATTCCTGCGCGGCCAGCTGCGGGCTGGGGTGCTTTTCGGACGTGGAGACCGCCTTGATCGTATCACCGTAGGTGAATTTGTGCTGGAACACAATGCTCATCATGACAAAGAGCACGAACAGCAGCATCAGCAGTCCGGTGCCGGTATAGCTCAATTCGCCGTCCCGCACAAACACGGCCAGCACGCCGCAGGCCGCCAGCAGCAGCAGGCATTTGCGGCAGAACTCGTCCCGGTCCGCCACGGCGCAGTGCCTCTTGCGCAGCAGGCAGACGGAGAGCGCCAGCCCCAGATTCGTGACAGCGCCCGCCAGTGCGGTGCCGACGGCCAGCGCCGTGACCGACATGCCCGCCGCCAGAAATGCCAGCATCAGCTGCGGCAGCGCCAGGCAGAACGGTGCCACCGTGCCGCCCACGACCCACATGGGCAGTCCCAGCAGGGCGCAGCACCAAGTGGTGCACCGTCCCGCCAGCCGGCTGCCCACCGCCGTGAGCAGTAGGCCGAGGGCGTAAACGAATAATGTTGTGAGTAGAATGGACATAAGACACCCAGAAAGAGAAAAGAGAAGAGAGGACCAAGAAGAGAGAAGAAAGAAGCGAGTTTGGCAAAGAGCACGGCAGCGCTGTCCTTTTCCTTTTCTTTCTTCGTTCTTATCTGACCAAAAAAGGGAACGCTTCGCAGCGTTCCCCTTTTTTGTCTTAGTACGCTACGCCCCAGACGACCATCTTTTGGGCGGGCTTGCCGCAAACCGGGCAAACGTCGCTCAAGTGCTCCTGGGCAAAGGGCATACAGCGGCTGGACAGACCAGCCTCGCTCTTCATGGCCTCCTCGCAGGCCAGGTCGCCGCACCACATCGTCTTGATAAAGCCGGTGTGCTCCTTGGCAAGCTGCTTGACCTCGTCCATCGTGGTGGCGCTGTAGGTGCGGTTCTCGCGGTTCTGCAGGGCGCGGTCATACAGGTCCTTTGCCAGGGCCTCCATGGCAGCGGGGATGGCCGTGGCCAACTCCTCAAACTTCACAAACTGCTTCTCGCGGGTGTCGCGGCGGACCAGCACGCACTGGCCGTTCTCGATGTCGCGGGGGCCGACCTCCAGGCGCACAGGCACGCCCTTCATCTCCCACTGGGCAAACTTCCAGCCGGGCTGCTTGTCGCTGTCGTCCAGCTTGACGCGGGCATACTTGCCGATCTCGGCGGCCAGCTCGCGGCACTTGTCCAGCACGCCGGGCTTGTGGGCGGCGACGGGCACGATCACGACCTGAATGGGCGCGATGGCCGGGGGCAGGATCAGGCCGTCGTCGTCGCCGTGGGTCATGATGATGGCGCCGATCAGGCGGGTGGACGCGCCCCAGGAGGTCTGGAACGGATACTGCAGGGTGTTGTCGCGGCCCGTGAAGGTCACGTCATAGGCGCGGCTGAATTTGTCACCGAAGTAGTGGCTCGTGCCGCTCTGCAGGGCCTTGCCGTCCTTCATCATCGCCTCTATGGTGTAGGTCGCCTCGGCACCGGCAAACTTCTCCTTGTCGGTCTTGCGGCCCTTGACAACGGGGATGCACAGGTCGTGCTCGGCAAAATCGGCGTAGCAGTTCAGTTGCTGCTCGGTCTCGGCCTTGGCCTCCTCGGCGGTCTCGTGGATGGTGTGACCCTCCTGCCACCAGAACTCACGGGTGCGCAGGAACGGGCGGGTGGATTTCTCCCAGCGGACGACGCTGCACCACTGGTTGTACAGCATGGGCAGGTCGCGGTAGGAGTGCAGCACATGGCTGAAATGGTCGCAGAACATCGTCTCGCTGGTGGGGCGCACCGCAAGGCGCTCCTCCAGCGGGTCGCTGCCGCCGGCGGTGACCCAGGCGACCTCGGGCGCAAAGCCGTTGACCAGCTCGCCCTCCTTCTTCAGCAGGCTCTCGGGGATGAGCACGGGCATGGCCACGTTCTCATGGCCGGTGGCCTTAAAGCGGGCGTCCAGGTTCTTCTGGATGTTCTCCCAGATGGCGTAGCCATAGGGGCGCAGCACCACGAAGCCCTTGACGCTGGAATACTCGACCAGCTCGGCCTTGGTGCAGATATCGGTGTACCACTGGGCGAAATCGACCTCCTGTGCGGTGATCGCTTCGACCATTTTTTTCTTATCGTTTGCCATTGGTTCCCCTCACACTTTCTTACAAAACTGCATGCTGCCATGCCGCATTACTGCATATGCTCTTCCACATAGGCAACCACATCGCCCACGGTGTGGAAATTTTCGATCTCCTCATCCGGGATCTCGACCCCGAACTCGTCAGACAGGGTAGTGATCATATCGATCACATCCAGGCTGTCTGCGCCAAAATCATTGATAATATCGCTTTCGGGGGTGATTTTTTCAGCCTCGATGTCAAGCTGGTCAGCCAGATAATCGCGGATGCGCTCAAAAACTTCGGATTCCATAGCTTTTACTCCTTACCCGTATCAATATCGTATTTCTGCCATGCCGGTATCAGCACGCAGGGCACACATATACAGAATGTCATAGTACTTTTATATCGTATCTGCACAGCCTTGTCAAGTTTCCCGGCAACTTTTTTATCCGTGAGCTTTCACATCCCTGTACGCCGGTGCAGCGGGATGCTATAATATAGGATTAGAAGTAATAAATAATAATTCATGTTGGTGCGCCGCCCGCGGCGGCGCAGATAAAACAGGCAGCAAACTCTGGCATGCAACAGCCCTGCCAGAGCGCCGAACCTGTTTTCAATGTGATGCCGTGGGCATCACACAGCCATTATTCATTATTCTTTTTTCTTTATTATTTTTCTTCGCTCTTTTCCATAGTAATACATAGTAAATTATACACACCACACCCGCAAAACACAAGTAGCGCCATACAAAAAAGGCGTGCGGGGTTGGCCGCACGCCGGAGAGGCTTCTTTTGTGTTATCTTGTGTGCCGGTCCTTTACTTCGTGGGCGTGGCCGATTACGGCGCTGCGCTTATGGAACAGCAGGCCCACCACGGCAAACATACCGCCCTCGATCAATACAGTAAACAACCAGTCCCCCGTTACCAGGTAGCTGCCTGCCAGGCAGGTCAGCAGGGTGGGGATCGGCATGCTGATGCAGACAGCCGCAAAGAACTGTTTCGGCTTCATGTTGGCGTGAGCGGCGGCATAGGGAATGATGCCGTTGGGCAGCCCCGGTGTGATAAACGCCAGAAT
>ERZ773157.3158-NODE-3158-length-11451-cov-3.712531_pt1 | contig 11451 bp, 8 predicted proteins | sample MGYA00511480_ERZ773157 | MGnify/ENA primary metagenome ERZ773157 (study PRJEB29015, sample SAMEA2737863) | human gut metagenome | biome: human gut; feature: human-associated habitat; material: faeces | place: China | collected 2012 ... | reverse complement strand
CAATTTACAACGTAACGACACATTTCAATCCACTCCCTCCGCATGGAGGGAGACACGAAGCACACAGAAATATGGAAATCGCGATCAAAATTTCAATCCACTCCCTCCGCATGGAGGGAGACCGCAGCGGGCGGATCTTGTCACACAGACCTTTACATTTCAATCCACTCCCTCCGCATGGAGGGAGACCTATGTACATAATCTTAATTTTTTGGAGGTATGGCATTTCAATCCACTCCCTCCGCATGGAGGGAGACTGCTCTGCAAAGTCGCTCCGGAAACGTACTGCGTATTTCAATCCACTCCCTCCGCATGGAGGGAGACAACGGCACTGCGGAACAGAATTTTCGCACAAACCATTTCAATCCACTCCCTCCGCATGGAGGGAGACCTTGATACCAACGATGCAGAAGTACAACGGCGTTACATTTCAATCCACTCCCTCCGCATGGAGGGAGACCGGCGTGGTTGTCTTTGAAATCCTCAAAATGGTGCCATTTCAATCCACTCCCTCCGCATGGAGGGAGACGACGCTGATACTCTGGAGGGCATCGGTGGGGAAATCATTTCAATCCACTCCCTCCGCATGGAGGGAGACTTGCACGCTGTTGAAAATGCAATCAATTTGATCCCATTTCAATCCACTCCCTCCGCATGGAGGGAGACAAACCGTCTGAAATACAACTTTACAATATTCGGAATTTCAATCCACTCCCTCCGCATGGAGGGAGACCTGTTCGTACAGTTCAGAGGACAGCGGGGGAGTATTTCAATCCACTCCCTCCGCATGGAGGGAGACTTGCAAGGATCTGACAATTTACAACGTAACGACACATTTCAATCCACTCCCTCCGCATGGAGGGAGACATGGAAGATGCCAGTTTCGAGAGTGCATTCCCGATATTTCAATCCACTCCCTCCGCATGGAGGGAGACCCGTTTGCGAATTCATAAATTGTTTTCAATCCGGTATTTCAATCCACTCCCTCCGCATGGAGGGAGACAGAAAATACGCATGTAGTTTTTTCGTCACAATTCGAATTTCAATCCACTCCCTCCGCATGGAGGGAGACAGAGGAAAGGGAAGAAACGGTTGCGTGGAACAAAGATTTCAATCCACTCCCTCCGCATGGAGGGAGACCTTGACACCCCATAACTGGGGTGTTATATTTAGCATTTCAATCCACTCCCTCCGCATGGAGGGAGACCTTCGGACAACGGTAGAGCCGCAAAAGCCGGAGCATTTCAATCCACTCCCTCCGCATGGAGGGAGACCCAGTAAGCGAAGTCGATGTTGTACTACAGAGCATTTCAATCCACTCCCTCCGCATGGAGGGAGACAGATATGCAATAGTATCTGGTGCGGATTCATCGTCATTTCAATCCACTCCCTCCGCATGGAGGGAGACTCAATGCTAAAATGTGGTAGCTTAATATCTGGCATTTCAATCCACTCCCTCCGCATGGAGGGAGACAGCAAAACTGCACAGGAAAGCGTTTTTCATTTCGCCTATCCTTGTACAATCCTGCAAAAAAGGATGCAAAAGACTACATTCTGCACCCGAAAAAATGGTTTTTTTCGAAAAAAGGGAGAAAAATTTGGTGCGAAACCTTCAGCATCTTTCTGTGCGCCTATGATTCGCACCGACACTTTTCCCTTAAATTTCTCTCACAGAATCAGCGGCTCTTCCATGTCTATGGTTTCCTTTGCACCGATATGTTCCACCTTCGACTGATAACGATTTCCCAGGTAATAAAACCGCAGGCTGTCCCTTTCTGTATCAATCGCCTGTTCCAGCCGATGCTTGAGTACCTTGCATTCTGCCGCATCAACATGACACTCAAAGACAGAATTCTGCACCCGAATGCCCACGTTGGTACAGATCTTCGCCACGTGGCGCAGGCGCTTTCTGCCCTCTTTGGTCTCTGTATTTACATCATACGCTACAACTACCAGCATACGCTCTCACTTCCACAAAAACGGCGGATACGCATCCAAATCGCCCCGGAGATAGCGTGCAAGCAAAAGTGCCTGCACATAGGGCAGCAAGCCCCATTCCACTTTTTCTTCCAGAAACGGATGCTGAATCATATCATCCTTGCGCTTTTGCCATGCCCGCAGGAATGTACGCCGTCCGTCCTCCGTCAGCGAAACAGCGCCGTCCTCCTGGACATCGAAATCCTCTGCATGGATCATGCCACGGTTAATGAGCGTCAGAACAAAGCGGTCACAGCAGAGCGCACGAAATTCCTCGACCAGATCCAAAGAAAGAGACGGTCGACCCGGACGGTCTGTGTGCAGTACGCCCACATAGGGATCCAACCCCACGGACTCCAGCGCCGCAGAACACATTCCCGTCATCAGCGAATAGGCAAAATTCAGCATTGCATTGACCCGATCCAGCGAAGGCCGCTTGTTTCTGCCGTGAAATGCAAACGCTGCCTTTTCCTTTAGAATCATGTCGTCAAAAACGGAAAAGTATACCGACGCCGCCTCGCCCTCTATGCCACGGAGCGTGTCCGCTAAATCTGCCTCTGCCGCCTTGGAAATAGACTGCTGCAAAAACTGAGACTTCTGCCGAAACGTTTCTGCATCAATCCTCGGTGCATGGTCCCGTATCATGCGTTCCAGCACCCAGCGGCTGTTGAACAGCTTTCCGACAATCATATTCCGTGCGATCGAAAGGCTGGCGTCTGCATCATCTGCCACCCGATACTGCTGCCGCCGCAGTAAAACATTGCCGCTGACAGCGCCCTCGACCCGTGCCAGGAATTTTCCGGAGCTTGTCATAAAGACCAGCTCTCTTCCATCCTTTGCGCATTTGCCCATCAGCGCCGGGCTTGCACCGGTATAGCCAAAGGTCATGATGCGCTCGACATTGTGCAGCGGCATCCGTACTTTCTTTTCCTCCCGCATGACAACCAGATTATCCCCATCCAGTGAGAGATAACTGTCCGGATTTGTCACATAAATGGTGTTTAGCAACTTCTTCATGGCATTTTTACTCCATTGTTCCCAGCATTTTCTGCAAATAACCGCCTGCGGTTTTCTTTCCGCAAAGCACCGGCAGACAGATATCCTTCAAAGAACAGGCATTGCAGGCTTTCGTCCGCTTTCCCTTTGGCGTATGCCTTTTCCGGCAAAGCTGGTGCATCTCTTCGGCAGTATCTGCCACTCGTTTCCGCAGTTCCGGCGTAAACTCCACCCTGGTACGATGCCGTGTTTCCCCATAATACAGAAATCCGACCGGTATGTCGCAGCACAACATCTCTTCCAGGCACATTGCCTGTGCTGTGAGCTGTGCAATATCGCATTCGTCTTCCTTGGGTTTGCCACGTTTGTACTCCACAGGTGTTACTGTATAAGTACCCTCTTGTCCGAAAATGGGAACGCCTTTCGGAGAGCGCCGGAATTCTACCGCATCGCACTCTCCGCTCAGCCCCAGACGGGCAGATGATACTTTCATTCCTCTGACGATCAGCAGATCGCCACGCTTTTCCCGAAACGAGCTGTCATGTACATTACGGTGCATGATCCTGCCGTCTGCGGTGCGTTCATTTTCCACCCATTGCTGTTCCAGATACGCCAGCGCCCACTGCCGCCGGCAAAACACAAAATGCTGGATGCCGGAAAGCTGTAGATACTCCTCTTCCCGATATTCCATTGCAGCTTATACCAAATCGATCACTTCCGGTGTCAAGCCGTCCAGTGTTTCCAGTGTGATGTCATAATCATCCAAAGACTTGGGATTTTCCACGCCTTCTTTTGCTTTGATTTTCAGCGAACGGTGTACCTTGGCAGAAGTGTACTTCGGCGTTTTGCAGTCATGTTCCCACCAGTACAGCCGGCAGACTTCCATGCTGCCGTCCGGACGTGCCGCAGAGCTGTCATTCTCGAACAGCGTTTTCAGCGCCTCTTTGATTTTCTCCGCATCCTCTTCGGTAAAGCCGGTTTTCTCTGCCAGCTGACAGTTGATGCTGCCCTTGATTACATAAAGTCCGAACTCCACCATATGCTTCATGCCCATGGTATCCGAGGACTTGGCATTTTTGCCGCTTTCGCCGTTGACACACTTGGTGATCTGCAGGCTTACAATATTCACCGGAGAAACGCTGACTGCCTGGTGAATCGAAACCGGTCCACGCACGCCAACAGAGATACCGCCTTTGATTGCAAAAACCTGTCCAAAGCTGCGCACATCGATCCACTCCTCGCAGGCAGCTTTTGCAAAGGCATCCTGGTCGGTATCCTTGCCCTTGACAAGCTGGCTAAGATGTTCATTTTTCGTGGCACGGTCGCTCAGATTGGTAAAGTCATCGGTACGGGCATGGTCTTTCGACTGCACATACACATTCTCACCCATGTCCTGCAGTCTGTTCCGGATCTTCCGCTTGATGCACACATCCGAAATTTCACCGCAGCTGTCATAATTTTCTCTGGGACGGTTTCCGTTCAGCGGATCGCCGTTGGGGTTTGCGTTTGCGGCAGTGACCAGCACTGCAAAGTCAATTTTGTGTTCCAGTACGCTCATGAGTTATTCCTCCTCGTTTCCGTTTTTGGCGGTTTCATCGTTTGAAAGTTTTTCCTTCTTGGTAAACAGATACTTCATCTCGTGATCGTATCCCAGCAGATACAGGGAAGACAGGCGTGCCGTGCTGGAGAACACTTCGGGAGACATCATGCTGCTGATCTCCTGCATCTCGATCTGATAGCGGTCTGCCTTTTTTCCCAGCTTGTTGATATAGGGGATCAGCCGTCCCCGAAGGATTCCCCAGGTATAGTAGGGACGAACGGAGAACATATTCCAAAGCCGCTTGGCATTGGTCACCCGATCTTCTCCCATATCAAATGTATCCCGTTCCAGCTTGTCCGCAACTGCCAGCAGCCGTCCGAACAGATAGCTTCTGTCTGTACTCGTTTTGTCGAGGTCTAACAACTTATCCACGTCGTTCGCTCCTTTCAATCGTTCCGGATGGTTTTCCAGTTCCTGTTTCCGTATCAATGCACAGGCTGTTTTCAGCACCCGATTGTGATTATAGAATTTTGGATCAAAGGCAAGCGGTGCTGATGCACGCTGTGTCAGATTCTGCACCAGTTCTGATGGAATGTGCTTGCCGTAGATGATACACGGCAGCAGCTGCAGCATCTCGCTGCCAAACAGTTTCGATTTACAGGTGAGCTTTCCGTTCTGCTCCACCCCGTGTGCGCACAGAATGACATCATACGGCGAAACCGAGTTCACCAGATAACCCTTCGCCTTGGAATAATAGCTTTTCCACCCTGTGGAAAGATGCCAGTATTCCAGATTTTCCAGGAACTGCGAACCTTTCAGTTCTGCATACATCGGTATCGAAACACGTCCCTCCGTCGATGCCTCCAAACCCAGCACCATGACCTTATCCGGAATCTCCATTTTGTCCCGATATCCGTAGATCATCTGGTGAACCATATCGGCATATGCCGTACCGATGGTGGGCGGCTCTTCTTCGTCCTCGTCCTCATCTTCGTCCTGCTTGTCCGCCAGCTGCAATGCGTTCTTGTAAATGGACGGCAGCTCCTGCATGGTGCTGGACCAGATCACCAGAGAAAGGTCGCAAAATGGATTTTTGGGCTGCAAAGCAATCAGCCATTTCAGCGCATTGTGGACCTTCTGCGAATACTCATAGCCTATGGCGAATGCCTCTTCCTTATCGCTGAACCGTCCACGATAGGTAAAGCCGCTGTCATCGTTGGCAGAGATCAGCCGGGCATTTGCCGAGGAAAGCACGATCTTCGAGGGATGCTTATAGGTAATGATCGCATCTTCGCCGGTGGCATAGCACAGCCGTTTCGGCATATCCTGCATCTGTTCCCGGCGCAGCCGGATAAAGGCATCCTGCAATTCTGTGTCGTTCCAGGTCTCACTGTTGCGCAGCATATCCGTATAATGGATGCGAAACCGCACAAAGGCTTTCCCCTGGTCCACGCCGTTGATGCTGTCCTTTCCCAGTTCTCCGGAGGACTCATCCCATTTCAGCACACTTTTCCCATCGCTGCCCACAGCGTGGATCAGATCCTGCATGACGCTGCCTTTCTGCAAGTACAGCAAAAGGGCGTGAACTGCCGGGTGGGTGCAGTCGCTCTCATCCCAGTCTTTCAGCTGTTCCATATACGCCTTGTGGCACTCTTCCGCACGCTTTGCATCCACATATTTGGCATAATCCGCAGCCAGATAGATTAGCTTTTCCGTAAAGGGCATGGGCGCAATGCCGCTGCTTCTCGCACCGGAATCCTCCGTAACCGGGAGAACCGTCAGCTCTTCCTCTTTTGTCAGCCGTCTGGCAGAAGAAAACTCGCCGTCCTCACGAATGGAGATCTCGATCTGCACCTTGGTGGACGAATGGTAGATCGGCACCATGGAAACCGGAAATTCCGTCTGGTCGTGAAAGTTCTCATACACCTGGTACAGTTCATTCGTCCAGCTCATCTGTTTCACCTCCCGTGAATTCTTCCAGTCCGCTAAAGTTGCCCTGTTCCTTTCCAAACTTCTTCACAGACATTTTCTTGATATGCCGCTTGATGGTACATTCTGCCGGAGGCAGGAACTGGATCACCCCGTCCTGGATCACCGGTTTCCAAAAGCGAACCGTCATTTTTCCCTTGTCCTCCGGCAGCTCTGCCTCGTCTGCATACGTAATGCCGTGGTACATCAGACTGTACGGCATTTCGCCGCTGTTGTCATAGTATCCTTCTCCCTCGCCGAACACGCAGGGTTTCACATAGCCCTGGCATTCTCTTGTGCCGAGAAAAATATCCCGTCTGCCGCCACGGGCAACCATGCGCTTTGCAATGTTGTGATGCTTGTTCTCATTGCGGTCGCACGCCAGTTCCGGATGGTTTTCGTTCCACTCAAAGTGCGCACGCACCTGGTAACAGACATTGCGCAGATATGTGTAATACGCCAGGTCGTTTTCACCGTTCATCTTTAAGGGACGCATTCCTTTCCGCTCCGTTCGGATGGGATTCATAATGCGAACCGCATCCACCTTCCACAAAATGGTCGGCTTAAAGTAAATGCTGTGTACGATCCCTTTGATTGCCTCATAGGTCGGGATATCATAGGTACACTTCTCGCCGGACGGTCTCGTCAGCACATCGGAAAACAGTGCGTAGTCTCCGCACACTTCAAACTCAATGGTATTTCTATGAATCGTCTGACTCATACTGCAGACTCCTTTCCGCAATTTGTTCCGGAAAAGCACACCAGGGTATTTTTCCGGAATTACAATTCAATTATATCACATCTTTACATAATCGTCAACAATTTTAGATGGATTTATAGTCGATTCGACAATATTCGACAAAAATTCCAATATTTTCTGTACATCATAAATCCAAAAACGGACGTTCCTGTCCCTCTGTCAGCAGTCCCAGCGCTGTCTTGTCATAGAAGTTCTCTTCCAGTGCCAGCGCTCCGCAATGCAGCGTACAGAGTGCGCCTGCCTCTGCCAGTTTCCGTTTGTCCCCGGCGTAAACTGAAACCGTATACTTTTGCACCGACCGCAGCAGTTTCTGCATCTGTCCGAATTCCAGGTCGCCGTTCAGATCCCGGATCATCTGCCCGGCATCTTCATCATACGGCACAATCACGCTTTCTCCGGCATCCTCAATTACATGAAACGCTTTTCCAGCTGTGGCAAACGCCTGTAGGGAAAACTTGTCATATTTGGAGCGGTTTCCTTTTCCCAGTTCTGCCCGTTTGCTGTCGGTGGAAAGCAGTTTCAGCAGATCCTGGTCGTTTTCGGACTGCGGAAAGGACAGTTCCTTTTGATTCTCCTGGTAGAGTTTCTGGAAATACTGGGACAGGGTCTCCACGGACAGCAGATCAGTCTCCTTCTCTTTCTGCTGCATACAGAGAGAATCCCAGACAGCGCTGGTCACATTCTGCGCAGAGACGATTTCCTTCAGCCGGTCAATGTTTTCCTCTGTCAGTTTCATCAGATACACCGGACAGATCTTTCTCATTTCCCCGTGCCGGTTGCACCGTCCTGCCGCCTGCGCCGCATTGGATAATCCAGCCTTAGAACGCACCACGCAGCCAAAGGAAATGTCCACCCCTGCCTCAATCAGCTGGGTAGTCACACAGATGACGCTTTCCCCGTCCTGCAAATACTTCCGCATTTCCCGGATGGCGTTCTCCCGGTGTGCCGGACACATATTGGTGCTGAGGTGAATCAGATGGACATTCTCTTCTCCGTCCTCCACCCGTTCTTTGAGACGGCGGTACAGGTCAGCTGCGGTTTTCCGGGTATTGACAACCATGAGAACACTGCGATGCACCTTGAACTGTTCGCAGCAGAAATCCGCCGCCTGTGCATTGTCATAGCTGTCCGTGAGATATTCCAGTTTCGTCCGCTGAAATACAGAAAAGTCCTCATGATAGTCTCCGGTCATGCTCTCCTGTGCATCCAGCAAAATGGGATATTTCTGCTTTTCCAGCAGTGGTTGTGTCGCCGAACAAAGCACCACTGCACAGCCGCAGATACGGGACAGAAAGTTCATCGCCAGGTTGAACAGATAGGTACATTTCAGCGGAACGGACTGCACCTCGTCGATGAGCAGCACCGCACGGCAAAGCCGGTGCATCCGGCGCACCGAAGTGTTCTTGCCGTCAAACAGTGCCTGCAAAAACTGCACCTGCGTCGTGGCAAGAACCGGCACATCCCATTTTTCCGTGCGCAGCTCATACTTGCGCAGTTCCTCTTCCCCTTCCTCGCTGTCATCAAAGACCACGTTGGAGTGATGCTCCAGAAAATTCTCCGCCCCGGAAATTTCCCGGAAATCCTGGCTGTTCTGTTCGAGAATGGACATAAACGGCGCTGTGTACACGATTTTCTCGATGCCGTTTTCCGGACGCATTGCATAGCGAATGGCAAATCGCAGAGATGACAGGGTTTTTCCGCCGCCGGTGGGAACGATCAGACGGCAGATTCCCACCGGATGCGCCGCAAATTCTGCACAGCGCCGGGAAATATCCTGCCGCTGTCGGGAAATCGCATCCGTCCTGCCGGAAAATCCGTCCAGCTTTCGCTGCATCGCCAGCTCCATCCGTTCCCAGACCTGCGCCGCATCATAATGCTTTTCCGTCTGACAATCATTCATGAAGTCAGCGGTGTCCACACAGTCGGCATCCATCAGAATCGACTGCAAAAGGCGTTCCAACATCCCCAGATAAAACGTGAATTCTGTCCTGCGGTTCTGCTTTTCCGCTTTGTTTCCTGCATCAAACGCCTTGCGGTTTTCACTGCGCAGTTCCTTGATCCTGCGGTACACTGCCGCAAACTCTTCACTGGCATCCTCCAGCAGTGCTTTCAGTGATGCTTCCGAATATCCCATTTCCGCAAGCATCGCATCCAGATTCGGCTCGATCTCCTCATAGCGTTCCACCTTGGCGTTGCGGATTCGGAAGTAGTCGTCTCCGCTCTCCGTCAGCCAGTCGTGGAGTCCGTGGTGTGACAGAATCGTCCGAGCGATCAGACGGGAGGTGCGGTACGGCATCTCCTGATCCGGAAAGTGCCGGTCTGAAAAGGCGCAGAGATACTTTGCCCCGGCATAGCAGTGGTCGATCTCACCACGATGAAAGCGGCTGTCTCCGTGGATGTACGCATAGAAATCCCGGTTCAGCTTTCCGGCATCGTGAAAGATTCCCTGTAGTCTTGCCAGCTTTCCCAGCCCCACGGATTCCCCGTATGATTCCGCCAGCGCCGCCACATTTCGGCAGTGTTCGGTGACGGACTGTTCCATGCCATCCGATTCCCGGATATGTGCAGTAAAATCCATTTCAGATTCCCTCCTCTGGTATCTGTTTTTTCGATTTCTTCGATTTCATAGTTTTATTATACCACGGCAGTTTTTCAAATACAATAAAACTGCTTGTCGAATTTTCGACAATTGAACGATTGCTTCGCAATGGTGAAACGATTTCACATTCTCCGGCAAACGCACCATATTTATGAAACGTTCCCTTACTTTTTTAAGGAAAAACGCTATTGACAGATGTTGTAAAATACCCTATAATGAACTTAGAGTTTGGTTCGTATTTTTTATGTGCGGATTTTCGAGCATGATTTTGTCGGTGACAAGGAAAAAATCCGCAGGCATACTATCGTATGGCAAGGATTTTTGACGCAGTCAGCGGCAAAATCTGCCGAAAAGACGTTCCAAAAAAGATACGAAACAGACTCTTAAGCAAACAAATATGATTCTGCACAGGTTCTGATGCAGGTCGGCGATAGAAAGGAACGCTTATGAAACAACAAGTTTACAACCCGTATCTTCCCCTGTATGAATGTATTCCGGACGGTGAGCCGCACGTATTCGGCGACCGTGTATACATCTATGGCTCACACGACAAAGAAGGCGGCGAGACCTTCTGTATGCTGGACTACACCACATATTCTGCACCGGTGACCGACCTTTCCGACTGGCGCTGTGAGGGTACGATCTATCGTGCCGACCAGGATCCGGCATACCCCACAGACCGCAAATTCATGTATGCCCCGGATGTGGTACAGGGCAACGACGGCAGATTCTACCTTTATTATTGTATGTCCGGCAGAGCCGGCTTCGGCGGCTACAACGGTCCGATCAGCGTGGCTGTCAGTGACTCTCCGGCTGGTCCGTTCCGCTATCTGGGTTTCGTCCGCTATCCGGACGGCAGCCCTATGCTGAAGTATGTCTGCTTTGACCCGGGCGTTATCAACGACAACGGCACCATCCGCATCTACTACGGCACATGGTCGGACGAACAGCTGGACAAGGATTTCCGGAACAAGGAAGATCTGATCCAGACCGTTATGCAGCGCTATCACAAGAGCCGCAACGAAGTTCTGGACACCGAGGGCAGTGTGATGGGACCCTGCACAGTTACCGTAGGCGACGACATGATGACTGTCACCAGCGAGCCGAGACACATTATCCCGGCAGATGTCACCGGCACCAGCTTTGCGGCGCATCCGTTCTTTGAGGCAAGCTCTATCCGCAAGATAGGCGAAAAGTATTACTTCATCTATTCCTCCTGGCAGAACCACGAGCTGTGCTATGCCACCAGCGACTATCCCGACCGTGACTTTGTCTTTGGCGGCACGATCGTTTCCAACGGCGATGTGGGATACCAGGGCAGAGCGGAAAAAGACCGCCTGAACATGACCGGAACGACCCACGGCAGCATCGAAAACATCAATGGTCAGTGGTACGTTTTCTATCACCGTCTGACTCACAAATCCGACTACAGCCGCCAGGCGTGTGCAGAACCCATCACCATTCTGCCGGACGGCAGCATCCCCCAGGTAGAGATAACCTCCTGCGGTCTCAACGGCAAGCCGCTGGAGGGAAAGGGAACTTATCCGGCAGTGATCGCCTGCAACATCACCAACGGTCATATGCCCCACGGTTCCAACAAGATCTACACCG
>ERZ773157.3144-NODE-3144-length-11519-cov-10.934316_pt1 | contig 11519 bp, 8 predicted proteins | sample MGYA00511480_ERZ773157 | MGnify/ENA primary metagenome ERZ773157 (study PRJEB29015, sample SAMEA2737863) | human gut metagenome | biome: human gut; feature: human-associated habitat; material: faeces | place: China | collected 2012 ... | reverse complement strand
CCAGCAGGCGCTGACCCTGCTGTGCGAGCAGATGCCGGAATATGTCTGCCAGCATATTTTTGTGCAGCCCACCCCCAAAGGCTGGGAGTATCTGGCAGCGCAGATGCAGAACAAGGGCAAGCCGTGGGTGTACCCGCTGTTCCACTTCCATTTCTGCCGCCTGACTTTGATGCAGAAGGAATATCCCTATACAACAGACCTGCGCCTGACCCTAAGCCGGGACGATGCAGAAGGCAATATGCTGTTCGGCGTAGCAAATGATGCAGAAATGCACGACTATCTGGATATGGTGCTTGCCTCTGGGCAGCTGGTCATCGACCCTGCCATCCGCCCGCAGCTGGAGCAGGCTGCCCTGCTCTATCAGCGCGTGATGCAGTACCGCAACCAGATCAATCACGCCAGCGCCAGCGACCTAGGCTTACAGAGCGAGCGCGTTCTGCCGCTGGATACAGAGCACATTAAAGAGACCCTGCAAAAGATCGCCGCCTACCTGCATGAGATCCGCCCCTTGAAGCGGAACGTCCCGCAAGGCGTCAAGGCGCTGCCTGTCACAAAGACGATTCCGGCAGGCGCAGTTCCCAACCTGTAAAATAGAATATAAGAAAAAGCAAAGCACCTCCGCTGCTGGCAAATGCCAGTGGCAGAGGTGCTTTTTTGTCCCCTTGCGGGGATAAATTGCAATAACGTGCAAGTAAGCAAATTAAAAATGAATTTGTGTTTCCGTCCCCTTGCAGGGATAAATTGCAATGGGCAGAGTTAAAATAAATAAACTACTTGATAGCAGTTTCCGTCCCCTTGCGGGGATAAATTGCAATACCACTGTGAGGAGACTCTTTACCGCACTAAGGCGTTTCCGTCCCCTTGTGGGGATAAATTGCAATCGCTAAAAAATGGGGTACTGGTCAAATTAAGGATCGTTTCCGTCCCCTTGCGGGGTGTAGTTTTACTATACCACACATTGAGTCAAAAGAAAAGAACCATACACCGGAGAAGCGCGGATGGAGCAGAAAAGATAAGGCATAAAGATCACCTCGATTCGGCAGAAGGAGCGTCAAAGCCCTGAATGGGCAGGCCGAGAAAGTATTCCTCGATGCGGTCCCAAAGCTGCTCGCTGGAAAAGCCGCTGGTAAACAGCCAGCTCATCAGCCGCACAGCATCGGTGTGGCGCTGGGCAATGCGCTCCAGCAGGTGGTTGCGGTAGAACCCGCGGTCAGCCAGCTCCAGGGTCTGGGTCTGGTTGACGTAGAGGTACAGGCGGCTGTTGGAGCCGCCCAGAAGGGCAAAGTGGAGCAGGTCCAGCTCTTCCAGAATGCCCAGAGCCGGGGTCAGACGCTCGCTGCCCTGCACAGAATCGTTCACCGGCAGATAGCGGCAGGTCTCGCCGCTGTGCAGAGCAGCAAAGCTCTGCTCCAGCCAGTGGAAAAACTCGCTGATGAACGGGTCCACGACGCTGTACTCTGCGCCTTCCTGCGTGGTGCCGCGGCGCAGCACACGGGTGCGCTGCAGGCGGGACGAATGCTGCTGCCAGGACTGCACAGCCGCCAGCACTACGCGCACTGCACTGGTGGCACGGGTGCTGCTCAGGCCTGTGGCCTGCGCCAGCCGGGCGGCGGCATCCCGATCGTAGAGATACTGGCCACTGCGGGCAGCCTCGAAGAAGATCTCCTTCAGGGCGCGCAGCAGAACGGAAAAACGGGCATCCGCATTGGCGTGCCACTCCAGCGTCAGCTGCATGGCGGGGGTCAGGTGCAGCTGGGCATTCAGCGGCAGCTTGTCGCTGTGGGTGTACAGCAGGTACTTGAACTGCGGAAAGGAAAAATCGTTCTGCCAGCGGCTGCTCCACAGGCGGGCAAGATCTACGTCGTAGACTCCGGCGGCCTCATCCTGCAGGGTGGCAGCACCGGTACAGATGCGGTTGACTGCGGCGGCATCGGCGCTGTTGAGCAGGAAATACCCGTGGGTGAACAGAGGAGAGGGCCGCATGATGAAGGGTGCATAGCCGCGTGCTTCGCTGTCCTTCTGGATCAGCAACATGGCGGTCTTGACCTTGGCCAGCGGGTCCTGCTGGTGCTCACCGTTAGGGCTGGCAAAGATGTAGGCGAAGCTCTCGGCATCCACCAGAAGCTCGTTGCGGTGCTTGGTGGCAGCGGCCGGCTGGCTGGCGCGGTGCTGGCGGTATATTCCATGGTAAAACCCCGCTTTCACTTCCAACTGTAAGTTTTTTCGCTTAGTAGAAGCCCATGGATGCAGTAGAGTTAAGTCTTTCGAGGAAAAAATTATGGTTATCTTTTTGGAAACGTCAGTCAAATAAAAAATCAATGAGTTCTCTTATAAAGGTATAGAATTAAGAAACAAGGACAGAAAACCTTGCCAAAGAAACAAACTATACAGAGCTTTTTGCGTATGATACAATAAAATTATAAATCTTAATGAGGAATATCGTTTTAGGAGGCCATCATGGAGCCAATGAAAGCAACCAGTGTCAACAGCCGTGCGGAGGAGCTGTTTGTGCAGCTCTTCTGTGAGGCTTTTGGGCCTGAGAAAACCGAAAATTTGCAGGTCCAGTACCCCTGCGTGGACATCTATGGACGGCATCGCTATATCGACTTTGCGCTGGAATCTCCTGAATCCAAAATTGCAATCGAGATTGACGGTGAGACCTACCACAACCCTAGCAAGGTGTCCGAAAACAAATACGCTGATGACCTCCTGAAACAGAACAGCCTGATCTATGACAACTGGAAAGTATACCGTTGGATCTACAGCCAGCTGGAAAAGCAACCGGAAAAGGTCAAAGACGAGCTGATTACGTTTCTGGGCACCAGCCCCATGTTCAAGGCGTTTGAAGCGGACCTGCCGGTTCAGATGGGGCAGACCATCGAGCTTCGGGATTACCAGCAGGAGGCTACCGAGAACCTGCAGAAAATGCGAGAGGACGGCAAGACCATTGCGCTGCTGTACAATGCGACCGGCGTAGGAAAAACCATCACGGCAGCAACGGACGCCAAGGCAGTGGGCGGACGCATACTATTTCTGGTCAATGCCCTGAAGCTGGCGTCGCAGGCAAAAGAAACCTTTGCTAAGGCCTGGCCGGAAGCGACTTTGGGAGAGTACACCGGAAGTCAGAAGGATATGACCCAGACGGTCATTTTTGCAACGGTGCAGAGTATCTCCAAGGATCTGGAAAAGTTCTCGCCTACGGATTTTGACTACCTGATCGTGGACGAATGCCACCATGCGGCAGCCAACACTTATCAGAAAATCTTCACCTACTTCCACCCGAAGTTCATTCTGGGACTGACTGCTACCCCGGAACGCAGCGATGGCGAAGATATGATGGAGCTGTTCCAGAACGTTGCCCACAAAATGGATCTCAAAACTGCTGTAGAGCGTGGCGTACTGGTGCCGATTCGCTGCATCCGGGTCAAGACCAACATCGACCTGACCGATGTGCGGATCAACGGCATCAAATACAATTCGCAGGATTTGGAAAGCAAGCTGTTCATACCGGAACGGAATCAGTTGATCGTTGATACATATTTAAAGTACGTCAACGGCAAAAAGACCGTGATCTTTTGTGCCAGCGTAGACCATGCAGCCGAAATTGCAAAATATCAGCCCATGGCGTATGTGTTGGCACCGGAGAACAAGCGCAAGCTGGATCAGGATATGCTGTTTCATGGCGAAAAGCCGGAGGCATGGCTGGATGTGCCAATCGATGTGTCCGACTATGAGATCATTGACCTTTTCAACTGGCAGAACAGCGTCAAGGATATGATCTCGCAGATCGAGTTCGTTCGGATGGTGGATGTGCAGTCCGAGACGGTGGAGCGTTACATCAAGGACGGAAAAGTCAAGCTGGATCTCTCGACTCCCTTTGGCGATAAGCGGATGTTCCACTATTTCCGGGAGGAAAGCATCCGCAACATTGCGAAACAGTATGGCTGGGATCTCATTACGCCGCAGAATATGGCGGACAAGTTTATGAAATTTATCGAAACGATGGATATGAGCTACTCCTACAAGCCGGTGCTGCTCAAGGCAATCTATGAGTATATGGACACCAGCGGCAGAGTTGCCCTGCCGGATGTGGTGGACTACTTCATCGACTTCTACGAGGACCGCAAGGCGCACGGGATGATCGCAGAGAAATCCACCAGCATTTATCAGAAGGGTGGCTATACCCGGAAGGATGTGGAGAAGAACATCCTCTCCAATCCCTTCAAGCGCTTTGAGGATATGCGATTCCTGATGCGCTGCAAGGACGTGGAGACCATCGAGGTGAATCCCATCATCTTCCGCAAGCTGACACGGGAAGACTGGCTGCATATTGTGGACGTCTGCGACAAGAGCCTTGAAAAATATTATCTGCGGCTCAAAAAATGATGTGAATTCCGATAATTGACTGCGGGTGACGTGCATGATGAAAATAATACTTGACGTATGATATAACGTTTGCTACAATAAAATTGATGACAAATGTTATACTTGCGGGAGGTGCCCGATGAACACAGTCTTTGAGATTCGTTCAGCTTTACAATGGAGCCAGTCGAAATTGGCGGATGAAATCGGAGTGTCCTTTGCGACCGTAAACCGCTGGGAAAATGAAAAATCTACGCCGAATCGTCTTGCACAGGAGAAAATGCTTGCGATTTGCGAAGAAAATCATATCACGTTGGCTGAAATTATACACGATGCTATTATCGGAGATGCTGCAGAAATCTCTGCTATGCATCCGGATAAAATGATTTTATACCATGGCTCCAAATCAGGCATTCAGGGGAAAATCAAACCAGCCAGCCGTGACCGCTGTGACTTCGGAACTGGATTTTATATGGGAACTGATCCGCTCCAGCCGCTTACGCTGATCTGTGACTATGAGCAATCTGTTTTTTATATTTTATCGGTTGATCTTCATAGCTTAAAAACTTTGGATGTTCCGGCTGATATTGAATGGGCTATGCTGGTAGCATATCATCGTGGTAGAATGGAAGCCGCACGAGGAACGAAGTTCTTCCAGAAGTATCAGGAGCTGGATAAAGGCTACGACATGGTGATTGGCAGCATTGCAAATGATAGAATGTTCTATGTTCTGGATAGCTTTTTTGAAGGAACGATTACCGATACGGCATTGGTGAAAAGTCTGTCTGCTCTGAAACTTGGACGTCAGTATGTTGCTATTACGCAGAAAGCCTGTGATGCGGTCAAGATTGAGCGTGAAGTCCAATTACTTTGGATGGAACGGCAGGCACTGAAGAAGGCCAGCGAGCAGAACCGTAGTAATGGCATTGCATTTGCAAACCAAATCTGCAAAGAGTATCGTAGAGAAGGCCGCTTTTTTGATGAAATCCTTGATGGTGCAAAGCAGAGAAGGTGAATCGTTATGGATCTGGTTCAATTGAAACTATGCGATATTCAGGGCCGCTTGTTTGAGCTTTCTTTGCAAGCAGGCTATGACAGCGAGGATTTCATGAAGCGGTTCATGCGCTCTAAGGTTGCCCGTGATCTTGATTCAGAGTACAACCGGATGCAGTGGGCGGGAGAAGAATATCTTCTGGAGGAATTTGCAGACGAGTGCCCTCAGACGCAAAAGGGCAATGCCCGGTATGATAGAGAAGTAATGTATTGGACAGGCTACCTTTACCGTTATTGGCATATTCTGACCAACGAACCCAGCAGGGAGATTTATGCGCAGGCTCCGGCGAAGACCATGAACACGAACTATCTGATGTTCCACACCATGGCTCCAGAGCTGGCAATTGAAGACTTGAAAGAACTGCACCAACAAAAGAAACAATCTAAAAAACAAAAATCGAGAAAACCAGAACAGCAGATTTAGTGCTGGGTAAAAACTGCCGTTTGTAGCAGATCTGTAGCAAATTGAGCCTGTTTAACGAATTGACGTCATAAAAATCAAAAAGTCGTCATGCATCACACGCAGGGGGTCTGGGGTTCGAGTCCCTAATTCTCCACTCAAAAATCCGTTGTCAGATGACAACGGATTTTTTTGTTTATCTGCATCTTGCCTCCCGGCAGAAAAGACGATACAATAAAATAAAGCACAGCAGGGGGCGGGCGAGATGGAGAAACTGGAAGCGAAGCTGAAAGCAGTGGACTGGGCCGTGCGGGATGTACTGGTGGGTACTATGCGCAGCCCGCAGCAACTGGATATTTGCCGGAAGCACTGCTTTTATTACATCCCGGCAGAGCGCCTGCAAGACAGTGATTTTCCTATCCGCTATGTGGCCCTTTACCAGTCACAGTATGTGTTCGGCGCACAGGCAGGTGTCCGGTACTACGGCGAAGTCACGAAATGCAGCGCCGTCCGCCGGAGCGCTATCACAGAGGTCAGCCCCCGGAGAGGGACGGAAGAAAACTTTTATTACCGCTTCGACATCCGGGAATGGAAGCAGCTGAACCGGCCCATCGAGGCCAAAGAAACGGGCTTTGTAAGGGATTTTACCAACCTGTTCCTGCTGGAGCACAGTGTCCAGACGCCGGAACTCTGGCTCCGCACGGAAGAGGAATACCGCCTTTGTTCGGCCCTGAAGCGGGCCGTTTGGGGCGACACCATCAATGAACCGGACAACGACCTTGCATTTGAATTCCGGGGTTTCACCGTGAGCTTTGCGGAGGGGAAAATCTTCGTCTCGGATAAGGGCCGCGCTTTTGCGCGGTATGAGATCTCGCATTTTTTGCAGGATCCCGGTGCTGTGGTCCGGGGCATCCGAAGAGAATGCCTCCGGAGGGATTCCATGAGGGAACTCTCGAAGATTTGAATCGTTCCTATTATTTACTTCTGCACTCCTGCGGCGCACTGCTCGATGAACTGCTTGGCGACGCGGGGGCTGCGGCCTCCGGCACGGATGGCGAAGGCTTCGGCCTTGGTCAGCAGCTCGTCATGGGGCATCTCGATGCCGTGCTGTTTGGCCAGCTCGGTGAGGATGACCTCGAACCGGGCTTTCTCGGGCCGCTGGAAGGTGACGGTGAGGCCGAACCGGGCCGAAAGGCTCATCAGCTCCTGACGGGTGTCGGCCTCGTGGATGTCATCGCCGGTGCGGTCGGAGAGAGTCTCCTTGATGAGGTGGCGGCGGTTGGAGGTAGCGTAAACGGCGATGTTCCGGGCTCTGCCGCCCACGCTGCCCTCGAGGATGGCTTTCAGGGCCGCAAAGTTGTCGTCGTTGGCCGTGAAGCTCAAATCGTCGATGAAGAGGATGAACTTCAGTGGGTTCGCGGCCAGCTTGTCCATCAAATCGGGGATCTGATAGAGCTGGTTCTTCTTGACTTCCACGAGGCGCAGGCCGTCGGCGGCGAACTCGTTGGCGATGGCCTTGACGGTGCTGGACTTGCCCGTACCGGCGTCGCCGTAGAGCAGGACATTGTTGGCAGGCATCCCGGCCAGCAGGGCGCGGGTGTTGGCGATGACCTTCTCCCGCTCCTGCTCGTAGCCCGGCAGCTCGTCGAGGCGCTGGGGGTCGGGGTAGCGCACCGGCACCAGCTGGCCGTTCTCGACCGTGAAGACGTGGTGCTTGGCGAACATTCCGTAGCCCTTTTTGCCCACCTCGCTCATCCGCTGGGCGTAGGCGGCGTGGAGGTCGATGGCCTTCGTCTCCCACCGGGGCAGGAAAGGCAGCTTGTCGGCGGCACCGGCGGCGTCCAGAAGCTCGTCCAGCGTCAGGCTGCACAGCTGCCGCAGGAAGTCCAGCTCATTGTCCAGTGCAGTCTGCAAGACGGGCGGCACTTCGCTGACAGCTGCCTGCCGGACACAGACCGTCTCGGCTTCGAGAACGGCAGCGGAAAGGTATTCGCCGAAATTGGTGGTGTGCTCGAAGAGGGCTGCTTCGAAAGAAGCAGCCCTCTTCGAGCACACGGCTCCCGTGCTCTGGGGGGCAGCGGCCATCCGGTCGGTGAGGTCAACAAATTTTGCAATGACGTCATCGTCCAGCAGGGCGCGGAAGATGACCAGCCCGTGGAGCCGGGCGTTCCATTCTGTGAGGTTCATAATCTTGTTCCTTTATACTCTTTTTTGGAAAACCCCTCCGTCACGCCTGACGGCGTGCCACCTCCCCTATCGAGGGGAGGCCTTGGCATGGCGGAAAACTTCATCTCTTCGCCAGAGGCTCCCCTACAAGGGGAGCTGGCTGCGAAGCAGACTGAGAGGTTGTACGAAGACGGGCCTGCCCATGAACCGCAGGCGTGACGGAGAGGTTAAAAATTAAGCGCGTACTCCCAAAGTATACAGCGATGTAAGGCCCTGCGCAAGATGGTGTTTAATTATCTTCATGTTTGCCATGATTCACGTTACAAATCGTCGATTGACAACGGCCCGATTTATAGTATAATTGACCCAACAAATGCACAGATGGGAAAAAGTAACGCAGGATACCCGCTTTTCAGAGAGCTGCCGGACGATGCAAGGCAGCAGGCGGCCCGGCGCGGAATCCTCCCGGAGCAGCCTGCTGAAGGACGATATATGGGACGTCTGCTAAGCAGAGCCGGTGGCGGCCGTTAGAGCGCAGGGCTTTGTTGGAAGCCCGTGAGAGGGCGCGGAAAGCGTCAACGAGAGTGGTACCGCAGAGAGTTTTGGATTGATTCCAGGTCTTTGTCTCTTGGATAAGGGGACAGAGACCTTTTGTTTATCAGGTACTGCCCCTGAGAGTGTTTGGGAAAAAAGTGTGTAAAGTGGAAATTGGAAACGGAAACAGGAGAAACTCACCATGCAGTTGAACGGTTCTCAAATCTTTGTGGAGGTGCTCTGTGAGCAGGGGGTGGACACCCTCTTCGGCTACCCCGGCGGCGCAGTGCTGAACCTCTACGACGAGCTGTACAAAAACGCCGACCGCATCACCCATGTGCTGACCGCCCACGAGCAGGGCGCATCCCACGCGGCGGACGGCTACGCCCGTGCAACGGGCCGCACCGGCGTGGTGCTGGCCACCAGCGGCCCGGGCGCAACGAACCTCGTCACCGGCATCGCCACCGCCTATATGGACTCTGTGCCGATGGTGGCCTTCACCGGCAATGTGACCACGGAGGGCCTGGGCAAGGACGGCTTCCAGGAAGCCTACATCGAGGGTATCACGATGCCCATCACCAAGCACAACTTCACGGTGCGCCGGGTCGAAGACCTGGCCGACACCATGCGTGCGGCTTTCCGCATCGCCCAGAGCGGCCGCAAAGGCCCGGTGCTGGTGGACATCCCGAAGGATGTCACCGCTGCGGTGTGTGAGTTCACCCCGAAAAAGCCGGAGCCCATCCGCACCGTGACCACCTTCAACGAAGAGCAGGTCAAGTGGGCGGCAGAGATCATCAACGGCGCACAGCGCCCGCTGATCTACTTCGGCGGCGGCGTCCGCTCGGCGGCCAGCTGCCAGCCCCTGCGTGACCTTCTGAAAAAGGCTGAGATCCCGGCCACTTATACCCTGATGGCCGCAGGCGTCGTGCCTTACGGCGACCCGATGAACATCGGCATGGTGGGTATGCACGGCTGCTATACCTCGAACCGGGCGGTGGCCGACTGCGATGTCCTTATCGCGGTGGGCGCCCGCTTCTCCGACCGCGTGGCCCTGAACCCCAAGACCTTCGCCAAGAATGCGACCATCATCCAGATCGACATCGACGCCAGCGAGCTGGGCAAGAACGTGGATGTTGACCTTGCCATCGTGGGTGACGCCGCCTATGTGCTGAACGCCATGCTCCCGATGATCGAGGACAAGAAGCATCCCGACTGGATAAAGATGATCCACGAGTGGCAGGCACAGGATTACCACCCGGTATCCGACGCCTCCCGCCTGATGCCCCATCAGGTCATCGGCGAGGTCTGCAACCAGTGCGGCCCCGAGGCGGTCTACGTCACCGATGTGGGCCAGCACCAGATGTGGGCGGCACAGTACATCCGCCACGCCAAGAGCCGCGGCTTCATCACCAGCGGCGGCCTCGGCACCATGGGCTTCGGCTACGGCGCAGCCATCGGCGCACAGATGGCGCTGGGCCGCGACCAGCGGGTGGTTATGTTCACCGGCGACGGCTCCTTCCACATGAACCTCAACGAAGCCTGCACTGCTGTCAGCTACGAGCTGCCCATCATCACCGTCATCTTCAACAATCAGGTGCTTGGCATGGTGCGCCAGTGGCAGACCAGCTTTTACGGCAAGCGCTATTCCAACACCGATCCCCAGCGCCGCACCGACTTTGTAAAGCTGGCTGAAGCGTTTGGCGCAAAGGGGTATCGTGCTACCAATATTGCCGAGTTCAAGGCAGCGTTCGCCGACGCCATGAAGCAGAAAGGTCCTTCCTGGATCGACTGCCGCATCGGCAAGGATGAAAAGGTTCTGCCGATGATCCCCGGCGGCGGCGATATCAACGATATCATCATGGAGTAAGGAGGCAGCACGCAATGCAGCAAAATCAAAATCCGAACAAAGTTGCCGCAACAGAGGCACCCCGGCGGGTCATCAGCCTGCTGGTGGATAACCATAACGGTGTTTTGGCGCGCGTGTCCAGCCTGTTCTGCCGCCGCGGCTTCAACATTGACAGCCTGACGGTTTCCGCCACCAACGACCCGGCGGTCAGCCGCATTACCGTTACCCTGCATGGTGACGATGCCGCCATCAGCCAGCTGATTTTACAGACCGAGCGGCTGGAAGTGACCCGCCAGGTATTTGAACTGACCCCGGATAAGAGCCTGCAGCGGGAACTGCTGCTGCTGAAAGTGGCCTGCAATACCGCCGAGCGTGCCGAAATGCGGGAAATCGCTACGATCTATAAATCCAAGATCATTGATCTTTCGCCGGACTCTATGGTGTTTGAACTGACCGGCCGCCCGGTGCAGCTGACCCAGGGGGATTACGCCAATCTGAAGATCACAACGCGGGAGGATCTGCCCCGCGCCGAACAGAAAGAAGGAAATGATATGCGCATTGGTCATGGTTATGATGTTCACCGTCTGGTCGAGGACCGCAAGCTGATCCTGGGCGGTGTGGAGGTGCCTTTTGAAAAGGGCCTGCTGGGCCACTCGGATGCCGATGTGCTGGCCCACGCCGTGATGGACGCTGTGCTGGGTGCCGCCGCGCTGGGCGACATCGGCAAGCACTTCCCGGATACCGACCCCGCCTACGCCGGTGCTGACAGCCTGCAGCTGGCGCAGCATGTGGCACGCATCATGCGGGAGAAGGGCTGGAAGATCGTGAACATCGATTCCACCCTGCTCTGCCAGAAGCCCAAGCTGGCCCCCTACATCCCCGCCATGCGGGAGAATCTGGCCGCAGCCTTCGGGATGCCGGTGGATGCTGTGAGCGTCAAGGCCACCACCGAGGAGCATCTGGGCTTTACCGGCGAGGGCCTGGGCATTGCCGCCCATGCTGTCGCCCTGATCGAGAAGCTGTAACGGGAGAGACACTCTGATGACTCTGAATTCGATCATCGCCAATTTCCAAACCTTCAAGCTGGCCGATCTGCTGGATATCGTCATCATTGCTTTCCTGATCTACCAGCTGCTGGGTATCATTAACCGCACCCGC
>ERZ773157.3143-NODE-3143-length-11522-cov-10.099677_pt1 | contig 11522 bp, 8 predicted proteins | sample MGYA00511480_ERZ773157 | MGnify/ENA primary metagenome ERZ773157 (study PRJEB29015, sample SAMEA2737863) | human gut metagenome | biome: human gut; feature: human-associated habitat; material: faeces | place: China | collected 2012 ... | reverse complement strand
CAAAAATCACGTTGTAGCCGTCCACCAGCAGGTAGTCCGGCCCGGCGGGCATGGGCTTTGCGGGCACGGACACCGCCGCGGGGGCCGTGTGCAGGGCCGCGCGGGCCGCCTTTTTCGCGTCGCCCGTCTCGCCGCGGCGGCGTATTTTTCCGTAGGTTCGTTCAAAAATCGCCAGCAGTTCTTTGTCCTGCTCCAGCGTGCCGCGGTAGGCGTCGGCACGGCGGCGGCGCGCGTTGGCATCGTCCTCAGCGTCGGCTTCTTCTGCCGCCGTCTCGCCGTTCAGCCGCCGTTCCAGCCCGGTGGACAGATGCGCCCGGGCGGGCACCTCGTCCCATTTGACCAGATACCCGGCCCCGTGGGCGCAGAACACCGAATCCGCCGGGTTTTCCACATCCGCGTCGGGGTCATACCCCGCGGCGGAGACGATCTCGTCGGCGTTATGGCAGGCATCGTACCCGGCAGGCAGCACAGCCCAGCGGCCCAGCCCGTGGGTGTAGGCCGCGACCTCCCGCGCATAGCCCCGCGCCGTCGCCACAGGCAGACGGCCCGTCAGCCGCACCGTGCCGCCTGACGTCTCCGGTGCCTCAAAGCTGCCGCACATCCTCTGCACATCGGCCATGGCGCGGCCCAGCGCGTCGGCGGGCAGCTCCAACGTAAAATCATACCACGGCTCCAACAGCTGCACGCCGTCCTTCGCCTCGGCCATCCGCAGGCCCTGCCGCACGGCGCGGTAGGTCGCCTGGCGGAAGTCCCCGCCTTCGGTATGCTTCTGGTGGGCACGGCCCGCCGCCAGCGTGATCTTCACATCGGTCAGCGGCGCACCGATCAGCACGCCCGGGTGGGTGCGCTCGGCCAGATGCGTTAAGATCAGCCGCTGCCAGTTTTCGGCCAGCGTGTCGGGCGGGCAGTCCGCCGCCAGCTGCACACCGCTGCCCCGCGCCCCCGGCTCCAGCAGCAGATGTACCTCGGCATAGTGGCGCAGCGGCTCATAGTGGCCGATGCCCTCCACCGCCCTTGTCAGCGTCTCTTTATACAAAATGCCGCCCTCGCTGAACGCCACAGTCAGCCCGAACCGCTCCTGCAAGATCGTCTGCAAAATTTCCAGCTGCACCTCGCCCATCAGCTGGACGTGTACCTCGCCCAGGTCGTCCCGCCAGTGGACGTGCAGCTGCGGGTCCTCGCCCTCCAGCGTTTGCAGCGCCTTTAATAAGGTATGGGGGTCGGCGTCACAGTCCACGCGGTAGTTGAGCACCGGCTCCAAAAGCGGCGTCTCGGCGTCGGATTCCGCGCCAAGTCCCTGCCCGGGCCGCGTACTGACCGGCCCCGCTGCGGCCACAACCATGCCGGGCAGCGCCTCGCTGACCAGCCGGAATTTGCCGCCGTTGTACAGCCGCAGCGCGTCGGCCTTCTCGCCGCCGGGCAGCACATCTTTTACATGCAGCACGCCGCCCGTGACCTTCAGCCAGGTCAGCCGCGTACCCGCATCCTCACTGATTTTGAACACACGCGCGCCGAATTCCGGCCACCGGGGCGGGGTGCGGGTCAGCGTCTGCAGACCGTGCAGCAGCCTGTCCAGCCCGTCCAGCCGCAGCGCCGCGCCGAAAAACACCGGGAACACCTGCCGCCGCGCAATAGCGGTCTGTATCGTTTCTGCCGCTGCTGCGCCGGTCTCAAGCACCTCGTTCATCAGCGGCTCGCTGCACAGAGCCAGCGCCTCCGGGTCGGGCGCGGCGGAAAAATCCACGCACCCGTCCCCGAACCGCCCGCGCAGCTCCCGCAGGCGCACGGCGGCGTCCGCGCCGGGCAGGTCCATCTTGTTGACAAATACAAACGTAGGTACGCGGTAACGTGCCAGCAGCTTCCACAATGTCTCGGTGTGGGCCTGCACGCCGTCGGTGCCGGAGACGACCAGCACCGCGTAATCCAACACCTGCAAGGCGCGCTCGGCCTCGGCGGAAAAGTCCACGTGGCCGGGCGTATCCAGCAGCGTCAGCTCGGTCTCGTCGGCGCCGTCCGCGGCGGGCAGCGTCAGCACGGCCTGCTTGGCAAAGATCGTGATGCCCCGCGCCCGCTCCTGGCTGTCGGTGTCAAGAAAGGCGTCCCTGTGGTCCACGCGCCCCAGCTTGCGCAGCACCCCCGCGCGGTAAAGCAGCCCTTCGGCCAATGTAGTTTTGCCGCTGTCCACATGTGCCAGCAGCCCGACGACCAGACGTTTCATACCCGTTCCCCTTAGCTTTCAAAAATCATGCCCCTATTGTACAATTTTTCTTGTCATTTGGCAAACGCTGTGCTATACTTATCCCAAATCTACCGAGGAAGGAGAGCACCCTCTTATGCGTTGGCAGTTTGGTGTTGTGTTCCAGAAAAAAGGAAAACCCTGACGTACTGACGCTGTAAGTGTGCCCTTTTTTACCTCGGTAACGCTGTAAGTGTGCAGTTTTTGCGCCCTGTGGCTTTGCCGCGGGGCGCTTTTTGCTGCCTTTTTACATAAATTTAAGGGCACGTTTTCGTATACGATCACGAAAGGGTGTTCCACCATGAATTTACAAAAACAGCTTCGCTGCGTGTATCTGCACGCATTTACCTCTACCCTGCGCTTCACCGACGCCGTCTGGGTCGCGCTGCTAGCAGCCCGCGGCTTTACGCTGGCGCAGATTGGCCTGGCCGAGGGCGTTTTCCACGGCGTCAGCCTGCTGTGTGAGGTCCCCAGCGGCATGGCCGCCGATTTGCTGGGGCGGCGGCGCACGCTGATCTTCGGCGGTGCGCTGGGCGTTGTCTCCGCCGTCACTATGGCGTTTGCGCCCAGTCTCGCGTTCATCTGCGCGGGCATGGGGCTGAAAGCGCTGGGCTACAACCTGCTCTCCGGCACCACGGAAGCCCTGACCTACGACAGCCTGAAAACCGCCGGACGGGAGCGCGACTACATTAAAGTTGACGCCAAAGCGTCAATCTTCATGAAGCTAGCCTCCGCCCTCGGCGCACTGGCCAGCCTGCTGGCCGGGGTGCTGACCTCGGCGGGCTACTACCTTGCGGACGCCGCGGTCAGCGCCGTCTCCGCCCTGGCCGCGGCCAACCTGACCGAACCTGTCGTCACCGACGAACAGGCCGCCCGCGAGAAGCACATCTTACAAGAATTGCCCGCCCGGCTGCGTGTGCACATTTTGGACAGTCTCGACTGCCTGTGCAGCAGCACACCGGCGCGGCGCATTATCATGGCCGACGCGGTCATCTCGCTGCCGTCCTACCTGACCTCGATGTTCGTCCAGCAGCGGCTGACTCAGCAGGGCTGGGCCATGGAATGGCTGTTCCTGCCGGGTCTGCTGGCCGGGGCCGCGGGCATGGCGGGCGCATCACTGGGCCGCCGCCTGCACCCCAAACGGCTGCGCGCGCTCTATTTCGGCTGTGCGCTGCTCGTCGGCACAGGTACGCTTCTGACGGGCGCGGCCCCGGCGCTGCTCTGCGCCGCTGGGCCGGTACTCGTGCAGGGGGCGCTCTCCGTCTGGTTCCTGCACAGTATGCAGCGGCTCAACGACGCGATCCCCAGTGACCGCCGCGCAACGCTCATCAGCGTGGACAGCATGGCCTACAGTCTGCTGATGATTCCCGCCAGCCCGCTTGTGGGCCTTGTGGGCGACCTGACCGGCCAGGCGGGCGCAGGGCTCTGTGTACTATGCGCACTTGTCGTCGTCAGCGGCCTTGCGGCAGCGGGCAAAACGCGCTATAATGGGCGCGGAGCATAATTACCCGATTTTTGTAGGGGCCGATGCCCGCATCGGCTCGCAGCACAGGAGGCAAAATCCAGATGACATATAAAGAAGTTTTACAGGCTGCCCAGGGTCAGATGGGCCCCTGCCGCGCCTGCCCGGTCTGCAACGGCCGCGCCTGCGGCGGCACGATCCCCGGCCCCGGTGCCAAGGGCAGCGGCACGGTAGCCGTCCGCAACTTTGACGCCTGGCGCAATGTACGGCTGAACATGGATACCATCCATGAAAATTTTGAGCCGGACACATCCCTGACGCTGTTTGGCCGTAGCTTCAAATATCCGTTCTTTGCCGGGCCTGTCGGCGCCATGGCGCTGCACTACGGCGACAAGTACAACGATCTGGACTACAACAATATCCTTGTCCCCGCCTGCGCGGCGGCTGGCATTGCTGCCTTCACCGGCGACGGCACGAACCACAAGGTCATGGAGGGCGCGGCTGCTGCCATCACGGCCTGCGGCGGTGCGGGCATCCCCACCGTCAAGCCGTGGGACAACGCCACGGTGGCCCGGAAAATAGCGCTGGCACGCAGCTCCGGCTGCTTTGCCATGGCCATGGACATCGACGCGGCGGGCCTGCCGTTTTTACAGCACCTTGACCCGCCCGCGGGCAGCAAGACCGTGGAGCAGTTAAAAGAAATTGCCCTGGCCGCGGGCGTGCCGTTTATCTTAAAGGGCATCATGACCGTCAAAGGCGCGGAAAAGGCCATCGAGGCCGGTGCCGCGGGCATTGTTGTCTCGAACCACGGCGGGCGCGTGCTGGACGACTGCCCCGCCACGCAGGAGGTGCTGGCCGACATCGTCGCCGCCGTGGATGGCCGCGCCAAAATTCTGGTGGACGGCGGCATCCGCACCGGCAGCGACGTGTTCAAGGCGCTGGCCCTCGGCGCAGACGCCGTGCTGATCGCGCGGCCCTTCGTCACCGCCGTCTACGGTGCCGGTGCCGACGGCGTCGCCGCCTACACAGCCCAGCTCGGCAATGAGCTGGCCGACACGATGCGCCTGTGCGGTGCGCCCACGCTGGACGCCATCACCCGCGATATGGTACGGGTCATCAAGTAAAAAACGCCATGCTTTAAGATTGGGTATCCCATTCTTAAAGCATGGCATTTTTATTGCAGTGCAGCGGCAGCCGTAAGGCTCCCGGGCGGATATGGAATCCGCCCCTACATGTCGTCCTGCTGGCAGCTATAGCAAAAAGAACCGCCACTCGGCCAAGTGACGGTTCTTAGGTGATAAATAAGAACTTTCATTGGAAAGAGACCAACCGCTTGTCGCAGTGCCTTTTTCTATACTTATTATAACGCTGTGCTGTCCCTTTGTCAAGCCGCAGCCTGCCGCCTCTCCCCTGCATAAATATTCTTTTTTCCGCAAAAATTCCCCAAACCTCTTGCATAACCCGCGGTTTTGCATTACTATTAAAGCATACCGCCGCTTTAAACCGGCAGTGTGAGGGATCTGTGCAAAGTATAGGAGGAAGTATCATGAAAAAATTCATCAGCACCGTTCTGGCACTCGGCATGACCGTGAGCCTGGCCGCCTGCGGCGGCAGCGCATCCACGGCAGCTTCTACGGAAAGCACCGCAGCTTCCGCCGCTGAAGCCACTGCCGACAGCGACCTTGCCTACATCAAAAACAAGGGCAAAATGACCATCGGCTACACCGTCTATGAGCCGATGAACTACACTGACGCCGACGGCAATTTCACCGGCTTTGACACCGAGCTTGCCACTGCCGTCTGCGAAAAGCTGGGCGTGGAGCCGGACTTTGTTGAGATCAACTGGGACACCAAAATTGTCGAGCTGGACGCCAAGAGCATCGACTGCATCTGGAACGGCATGACCCTGACCGATGACATCATGGCCAACACCGCCTGCACGAAGGCCTATGCCAAGAACGCGCAGGTCGTCGTCATGAAAGCCGATGCCGATTACAGCTCCACCGCCGACCTTGTCGGCAAGACCATCGTGGCCGAGGCCGGTTCCGCCGGTGAGAGCGCCATCAGCGAGGACGAGAGCCTCTCCCAGGCCGACTACGTCAGCAAGTCCGTCCAGACTGACTGCCTGATGGAGGTCGCCGCCGGTACGGCTGACGCCGCCGTGCTGGATCTGACGCTGGCCACCGCCATGATCGGCGAGGGCACCGACTACGCAAACCTCGCCATCAAGGACGAACTGAACGCCGAGGAGTACGGCGTCGCCTTCCGCAAGGGCAGCGATGCCGCCGACGCCGTGAACGCCGCCTTTGACGAGCTGAAGGCCGACGGCACGATGCAGGCCCTGGCCGACAAGTACAGCCTGGCGCTGGCCGACTGATGGGCGAGGCAGCAGTCATCTGGGGCCGACTGACCGAGGCGTTCTGGCTCAACTGCCAGCTGTTCGGTCTGACTCTATTGTTCGCACTGCCGCTGGGGCTGGTGGTGTCGTTCGGCTCCATGAGCAGGCTTGCCCCGCTGCGCGGCGTCGTCAAAACGTTTGTCTGGGTCATCCGCGGCACGCCGCTGATGTTGCAGATCCTGGTCATCTACTTAGGGCCCGGCCTGCTGGGCTTCACCAGCCCGTGGCCGTCCGGCGGCAGCGGGCGTCTGGTCGCCGCCGTCGTGGCGTTCGCCATCAACTACGCCTGCTATTTCTCGGAAATTTACCGCGGCGGCATCGAGGCTGTGCCCAGGGGCCAGACCGAGGCCGGGCAGGTGCTGGGCATGACAAAGACCCAGATTTTCTTCCGCGTCACGCTCCTGCAGGTCATCAAGCGCATCCTGCCGCCCATGGGCAATGAGATCATCACGCTGGTCAAGGATACCTCGCTGGCGAACGTCATTGCCAACAAGGACATCATCATGATGGCGAAAGAGTACAGCGCCAAGGGCCTGATCTGGCCGCTGTTCTCCACGGCGGTGTTCTTCCTCGTGTTCGTCGGTGCGCTGACGCTGCTGTTCGGCTGGCTGGAAAAGCGGCTGGACTATTTCAAGTAAGGGGGCGCGGCTATGGCATTGTTGGAAGTAAACGGCATCGGCAAGAGCTTTGGTGCCACAAAGGTGCTGCGCGACATCTCGTTTGATCTGGCCGAGGGCGAGGCTCTCGCCATCATCGGCTCATCCGGCTCCGGCAAAACAACGCTGCTGCGCTGTCTGAACTTTCTGGAGACCGCCGACACCGGCAGCATTACGGTAGCGGGTGAAACGCTGTGGAGCGCCGCCGACACCAAAACGCAGAGCGAAGAAGCCATCCGCAAAAAGCGGCTGCACTTCGGCCTTGTGTTCCAGAGCTTCAACCTGTTTCCCCAGTACACGGCACTGCAGAACGTCATGCTGGCGGGCCAGCTCCTGGCGAAGGAGCGCCCCGACTACAAGCAGAACCGGCGGCAGATTCTGGCCGACATTGAAACGCAGGCAAAGGCCCTGCTGGCGCAGATGGGGCTTTCTGACCGGGAGAACCACTACCCGCACCAGCTTTCCGGCGGGCAGCAGCAGCGCGTGGCGATTGCCCGCGCACTGGCGCTGCACCCGGACATCCTCTGCTTTGATGAGCCGACCTCGGCCCTTGACCCCGAGCTGACCGGCGAGGTGCTGCGCGTCCTGCGCGAGCTGGCCGAGCACAAGACGACGATGATCATCGTCACGCACGAGATGAAGTTTGCCCGCGACGCTGCGGACCGCATCCTCTTCATGGACGGCGGTGTCGTCGTCGAGCAGGGCGACGCCAAGGAGCTCATCGACCACCCCAAAGAGGAACGCACCCGGCAGTTTTTGGCAAGCTACGGGAAATAACCGAAACCGGCAGACCGTTCGATTCAACGGCCTGCCGGTTATCTTTTTCTGTAGGGAGGGGTCTTGACCCCTCCGCGGCGCTTTGCGATCGGCACTCACGGCCCGGAACGGTCAAGACCGTTCCCTGCAAATCCGCGTTTCCCATTTGCGATTTCCCCTCACGGAGCCTCCGTAGGGGCGCATTCTATATGCGCCCGCGCCGTCCGCGGCGGCGGAAGCATCCCCGGGCGGACAGGGAATCCGCCCCTGCAAAGCACTTTTTCGCGTCAATGCGCTATTACCGCACCGCAATGCACTCGATCTCGACGAGCGCTCCCTTCGGCAGCGCGGCGATCTGCACGCAGCTGCGCGCGGGGAAGCCGCCGTGGAAGTAGGTGCCGTAAATTTCATTCACGGTGCCGAAATCCCCCAGATCCTGCACAAATACTGTCGTCTTGACGACATTGTCCAGCGTCAGACCGGCCTCCTGCAGCACAGCCTGCAGATTCTTGAGCGCCTGGTGCGTCTGGGCCTGCACGCCCTCGGCCAATGCACCTGTGGCGGGGTCCAGGCCGAGCTGGCCGCTGCAATAGACGGTGTCACCGGTGTCAACAGCCTGGGCATAAGGGCCCAGGGCAGCGGGTGCGTTCGTGGTAGCAATACGCTTCATAATACTAAACACTCCTCTATATTATTATTATTTTTCAGGCTCGTCGGTCTCGGGCGGCCATACAAAGCCGCGCCGGGCCAGACAATCCTGCAAAAACTCCGTTGCCTGCTTCGTGTAGGCGTCGTTGTCGTGGTAGTAGCTCACGGCGTGCTCTGCGCCGTGTACCGTCAAAAATTTCTTGCCCTTCGCGCGGCAGGCTTCATAGTTGCGCTTCCCCATATCATAGGGTACAAAGCCGTCCGCGTCGCCGTGGACAAACAAAATCGGCACCTTGCTCTGCGCTGCGGCGGCCTCGCAGTCGGCGTCCTCGGGGTCAAAGTGGCCGAACAGGATCGCGCCCAGCCGTCCAACCGCATAGGTCAGCTCCAGCGGCATACCGGGCAGATACTCCGGCAGGCACTTGCGGGTGATCTCCCGCGGGCTGGTGTAGCCGCAGTCCGCCACAATGCCGCAGACGTTGTCCGGCAGGTTCAGCCCGGCGGCCAGCAGCACGGTGGCCGCACCCATCGAGACGCCCATCAAAAAGATCGGCACCTCGGGGCCGAAGCGGCTCCGCGCCCAGACCGTCCAGTCGCGGGCGTCGTAGCGCTCCTTCACGCCCATCGTAATCGTATGGCCGCCGCTGTAGCCGTGGGCGCGCTGGTCGGGCAGCAGCACATTGTAGCCCAGCGCCGTACACAGCGTATAGCCGCCCAGGCCGTCCCGCTCCGCATAGCCGCGGTAGCCGTGGAAGATGATTGCCAGCGGCGCGCCGTCGGCGTGGTGGTAGTAGCGTGCGGCCAGCGGCGTACCGTCCTGCGCCGTGATGTGCACGGCCTTGAACATATCCCGCGCCAGCGCATCGGCGTCGGGGCCCATAGCCTTGCGGTAGCACTCCCGCGTGGGCATATCCGCCGGGGAGGGCACCTTCGTCGTCGGCTTCTGGTAAAAGGCAACGCGGTAGACGGCATACGCCGCGCCCAGCACCGCCGTGCCCGCCGCGGCCCCTGCCGCCAAAAGAGGATGCTTTTTCATAACGGTCACCTCGTTTTCACTTTCCCAGATTATAACAAATTTCCCGGCATATCGCAACGATGTACCAAAAAAGTTTACACTTGTCAGCGCGGCACTTTCGCGGTATAGTAATAGCATTCCATAAATGGAGGCCGCCCCCATGAGCGAACTGACCCAGACCCTGAAGATACTCGTCACCCGCTACCCCGGCACAATGGCCGAGCTGGCCCGCAAAGCGTCGATCGACCGCTCCACGCTGTACAAAATTGTAAGCGGTCAGCGCACCCCGCGGGAGTTCCAGCTGGAGCACCTGGCCGACGCGCTGGAATTGAGCGAGGAACAGAAATCCGCCCTGCTGCTGCAATACAAGCAGCGTGGCCGCGGCCCCGATCCCAGGCTGCGCGCCGAGCTGCACCACCTGCTGGAGGTCTCTTTCCGGGTGGAGGATTTCACCCACCGCGAGGGCCTTATCTCCAACGAAGCCGCCAGCCAGCTGCGCTGCAGCGAGCAGTACATAGAGGGCAGCCGCGCAGTCGCCGCCGCCGTGGCATCGCTGGTGGCCAACCACATTCTGTCCGGCGATACCCGCCCGCTGCTCCTCTCGCCGTTCACAAACCCCACGCTGGACCATGTGCTGGTGGAACGCTTTTCGGCAGCGGACGGCGCACCCGTCACACTGTCCCAGCTGCTGATTTATGCCGAGAACCGCGACATCCCCCGGGAATGGGTGTCCGGCGTGTCCGTCCTGACCCGCACACTGCCGTTCCTTTTCCTGCCCAAGCTGAATTACGAGGCCCGCGTCGTGCGCCACGTCATGACCGAGCCCAGCCCCGGCACGCTGATGCCTGTCTATCTGCTGCTGCCCAAGGCCGCCGTCATGATGGACATCCAGGGCCAGAAGGCCTACATCATCATGGACCGTCAGGCCGTCGATAATCTGCGCCTTGCGTTCAGCCGCAAATATCTCAACGCCGCATCGGTGCTGAAGCTGGCCACCGATGCCCACGACTTTTCGGAATCCATTGCGCTGTACAACGACCTCTTTTCGGAAAAGCGCCGCTGCTCCATGATCCGCTACCAGCCGCCGTTCACCCTGTTCGCCGACGAGAAAATGGCCCTGCAGTTTGTCCGGCCCGGCGCCGTGCTGCAGTCCCTGCCCGCCCTGCTCGAACACCTGCAGATGTGGAGCGCCCAAGCCCCGGACCTCTATTTCTGTGAGGAAGGTCTTTTGCAGTTTATACGCACCGGGAAAATGTTCGACATTCCGCCGGATCTGTGCGATGCGCCGGACATTCCCACCCGCCGGGAGCTGCTCCTGCGGCTGCGCCGCGCTGCGGAGTCTGACCGCCGCACCCTGCGCATCGTGGACCCTGCCCAGCTGGCGCTGACTCCGTCGATGTGCGTCAATGTTTTTCAGGGCCGCGGCGTTGTGTTCTGCCAGGCTATCCTGGAGCCGGACGGGCAGTACTGCCGCGAGTATCTGATGCAGGACCCCATCCTGACCGAAGCCCTGCTGACCTACCTCGATGACGGCCACGCCACTGATTGGCTGCGCAGCCAAAAATATACGCTCGACTTTATTGATTATTGTCTGCGTCTGCTGTAAAATAGAAGCAGTATCGGTCCTGCCTGTACGGCGGGGCCTTTCTGCAAAGGAGAAAAACAATGGCACATACCGAGACCATGCTGGAAAGCAGGGAAATCTTCAATGGCCGCGTCATCCGCGTGACCGTGGACAAGGTACAGCTTGAGGACGGCACGACCTCGACGCGGGAGATCGTCCACCACCACGGCGGCGCCTGCATCCTGCCTGTGGACGCCGACGGCAGCGTGACGATGGTACGTCAGTTCCGCTACGCTTTCGGCGAGGAGATCTGGGAGCTGCCCGCCGGTAAGCTCGAGGCGGACGAGGACCCGTTTGAGGCCGCCAAGCGCGAGCTGAGCGAGGAGTGCGGCCTGACCGCCGACAATTTTATCGACCTCGGCGTCGTCTATGCCACCGTCGGCTACGACAGCGAGAAAATCTATCTGTGGGCCGCCACCGGCCTGCACAGCACAGCGCAGCACCTCGACGCGGGCGAGTTCCTTGACGTCGTCAAAATGCCGTTCGACGAGGCCCTCGGACTTGTGATGGACGGCACGATCAAGGACAGCAAGACCCAGGTCGCGCTGCTGAAATACGCGCAGCTGCGCGCAAAAGTCTGAATGGGCGTTGAAATTCTGGACAACGGCACCCGCGTGCTGACCGCGCCGGGCGCGACATTCGGCACCGACGCGCTGCTGCTGGCCCGCTTCGCGCAGCCCCGCAGAAACGAGCGCGCGCTCGACCTGTGCAGCGGGTGCGGCATCGT
>ERZ773157.3137-NODE-3137-length-11560-cov-9.690656_pt1 | contig 11560 bp, 10 predicted proteins | sample MGYA00511480_ERZ773157 | MGnify/ENA primary metagenome ERZ773157 (study PRJEB29015, sample SAMEA2737863) | human gut metagenome | biome: human gut; feature: human-associated habitat; material: faeces | place: China | collected 2012 ... | reverse complement strand
ATGCGAAGCATCGGCAAAATCCGTTACTGGAACGAGGTACGAGTGAACAGTAACAACGGATAAGCGACGGGATGTAAATATTTTATAATGGCTGTTTTCAGGCTTGTTTTAATGTGTTAAAATATAGACTATAAATCCATGCATGATAGTGCAAAAAGCGGGAGGTTCTGTTATGGCAAAAGACGATTCATTAAAGAAACCAAAGAAGATAGAGGTCAATCGTATTATGATTTTTATATCATCGATATTGATACCATTTTTGTGGATTGATCTGTATTTAGTTTCGAAGAATACATCAAAACTGATGGTTGTGGGTATTATTGCAGCGCTTATTTTAGTATGGACAGGTTTGCTTGTCACATATATCCATAGGATGAAAAATGAGGAAAAAGCCCATTCGGATGAACAGGTAGAAGAACTGCTGCGTACAGGAAAAGCCAATTATCTGATGCAGAAAAAGTTAGCGGAAAAGATAGATAATATCGGAGAAAAAGATGCAGTTCCAGCGGATGAGATCATTACGGCACAGAAGGCAATTGCAAAGCTGATGCTTGCACGAAACAAAGAAAATACAGATGCTCTTATGCATTCGAATGAGCAGGTGATTGAAAAAACGTTGGAAGTAGAAGAAAAGCTTTCTGAAAACAGTCAGCAGATCATGGACATGCAGAAAAACCAGATGGATGAAAAATTACAGGAATTGATGCAAAGTCAGAAATTAGTTCTTGATAATTTAAATGCTGTCAAAGAATCACTGCAGAGTGACATGCAGGATGTTTTGTCAAATATGATTCATGACACATTGGAGAAAGAACTTGCATCTGCCATAGAGCAGATACATACTTATGTGAAAGAGGCGGCAAGTCAGGCTGTTGATTCCGTAAAGGAGAATCTTGCTGCGGAAGTGCCGGTTATGGCAGCTGTTTCCCCGGCAATGGATGAAGAATTACCGGATCCAGGAATGCCGGCAGAAAGTGAAGAATTACCGGATCATGGAATGCCGACAGAAGATGAAGAGTTGCCGGATCATGGAATGCCGACAGAAAGTGAAGAGTTGCCGGATTCAGGAATGCCGACAGAAGATGAAGAGTTGCCGGATTCAGGAATGCCGACAGAAGATGAAGAGCTGCCGGATCTTGGAGTGCCGACAGAAGATGAAGAGTTGCCGGATCTGGGAATGCCGGCAATGGATGAAGATCTGTCTAATATGGAACTGCCAACATTGGGAGAAGAATTATCAGAAACAGAACTCCCGGATTTAACTGACGGCGGAGATCTGGATGAGGAACCGGTAATCGGCGAAATGCCATTAATGGATGAAGAAGAACCGGAAGCAGCCGATACATCCCTGATAGATGAGGAACCGTCAATCGGCGAGATGCCGTTAATGGAAGAGGAAGAGCCGGAAGCAGCCGATACATCCCTGATAGATGAGGAACCGTCAATTGGAGAGATGCCGTTAATGGAAGAGGAAGAACCTGCGGCGGTTGATACATCCTTAATGGAGGAAGAACCGTCAATCGGCGAGATGCCGGTTTTTGATGATTTGAACGATGCTGCATCAGCCGTGGAGGAGGTGCAGGCAGAACCGGTAGAAGAAGTGGAAGCGGAAGAAGTTCCGATTACGGAGGAAGCAACAGTAGAGCCGGATACGGATGCAGTAACTTTGACAGAAGAAATTCCGGTATCTGCGGATGAGTCAGTGATTGAGGAAGTAAAGATTCCGGAAGAAACTACCATCACAGAAGAAATTCCGGTTTCCGCAGATGAATCAGTAATCGAAGAGGTGCCGGCACAGGAAGCAGAGCCTTCCATGGCAGATATGAGCAATCCAAATAAGATCATGACACCGGATGAAATTGCAGCGTTGATCGCAAATTTATAGAAATGCATCATAAGTAAAACGCAATTAAAGATGTATTTGAAAGGGCGTGTGAAAAAATGATTCTTACTTTTTCACACGCCCTTTTTGGCATTTGGTCATCAAAGCTCTGCGGTAATGCGCACGATCTCTTTGATCACAGCTACAGCAGTTTCCATTCCTTCCACACTGATGTGTTCGAATGGACCGTGGAAACCGTAACCGCCTGTGCCAAGATTCGGGCACGGAAGTCCCATAAAGCTTAAACGCGCACCGTCGGTACCGCCGCGTACCGGACGTGAGATTGGTTCAAGACCAACAGAAGAAATAGCTTTCTTTGCGATATCCACAACATAAGTATTTTTCTCAATGATTTCCAACACATTTGCGTAGGAATCGTGGATAGTCAGTGTAACAGTTCCGACACCGTATTTTTGGTTCATGGAATCTGCGATTTCCTGCATTTTTTTCTGACGTGTTTCAAACATCACTTTATCGTGATCACGAATGATGTAGGAAAGAGTTGCTGCGGCAACGTCGCCGGACATATCGGTCAGATGATAGAAACCTTCTCTTCCCTCGGTGTGGGCAGGCGTTTCCATTGGAGGAAGCTGAGACTGGATCTCACATGCAACGAGAGCGGCATTGACCATGATATCTTTCGCCTCACCAGGGTGGACATTCACGCCTTTGACAGCGAAAACTGCGCTTGCGGCATTAAAGTTTTCATAGGCAACTTCACCCTCGTAATCGCCATCTACCGTGTAAGCAAAATCTGCTTTAAAGTAGTCAAGATCAAACAGATCCGCACCACGTCCGACTTCTTCGTCCGGTGTAAACCCGATCCAGATATCGCCGTGTGGAATGTCAGAGGAGATGAGCTGTTCAGCAGCAGTCATGATCTCAGCAACGCCTGCCTTATCGTCTGCACCAAGCAGAGTTGTGCCGTCTGTCGTGATCAGGGTTCTGCCCTTTAAAGTTTTCAATTCCGGAAAATCAGATGTTTTTAAAACGTCACCGGTTCCTTTTAAAATAACATCCTCACCGTTGTAATCCGGAATGATCTGGGGTTTGACATTTTCACCGGAAAAATCAGGTGCCGTATCCATATGGGAAATAAAGCCGACCGCTTTTTTGTCTTCGTATCCAGGGGTAGCCGGGATCAGGCCGTAGATGTAACAGTGGTCTGTCAGTGTTACTTTCTGTAAACCAAGATCAAGTAATTCTTTTTCTAATTCTTTTGCCAGGTTAAATTGTCTGTCCGTAGAAGGAATCGTATCGGAATCTTCACTCGAAGTAGTCCAATAGGAAACATATTTTAATAGTCTTTCATCAACACGCATGATAAATGAGTGACCTCCTTTAAATTTGATAGACTAAAAAAAGTGCGTTTTTCAGTCCATGAATAAAATACCACAGAATAGAAAATCCGCCAATGAAAAAAATGAAGATTTTCTAAAAAAACGCTTGCAATTTAAAAAAAAATAATATATAATATCATTTGTGTTCACGAGAGATAAACATATGCGCCACTAGCTCAGCTGGCAGAGCACCTGACTCTTAATCAGGGTGTCCAGGGTTCGAACCCCTGGTGGCGCATTACGAAGTATCGGTTTTATAGCATAGGCTATGGGGTCGGTGCTTTTTTTATGTTTGAATTCAAATTTAAAATTTTGAAGAAAATCACAAAAAGTTCACAAAAAATTAGCACTCAACACTTGACAGTGCTAACGAATAGGTGTATAACGTAGTCAGAACAAAGGAAGAGGGAACAAAAGAGAAAGAAAGATTCCCCGAGTTCCTTAATCTGTTAGTTCCAAAGAAACAAGGTTAATGAGCATACGAATATCCACAAAAAAGTGGACAGATAGAAAAGGAGAGATGACTTATGTTGATGCCTAGTATTTTTGGAGAGAGTTTATTTGATGATTTTGACAATTTAATGAATTTTTCATTCCCGGATGTTGATAAAACATTGTATGGCAAACATGCAAAGAATATGATGAAGACAGATGTTAAGGAGAAAGATAATGGCTATGAAGTAGCAATTGATCTTCCGGGATTCAAGAAAGATGAGCTTCATCTTGAGTTGAATGATGGATACCTGACTATCAGTGCCGAGAAGGGACTCGATAAGGATGAGAAGGATAAGAATGACAAATACATCAGACGTGAACGTTATGCAGGCAGCATGAGCCGAAGCTTTTATGTTGGTGAGAACATGAAAGAGGAAGATATCCATGCGAAATACGAAAACGGTATCCTGACCTTGGACGTTCCGAAAGAACAGAAGAAAGCTGTTCCGGAAAAACGTTACATTGCAATTGAAGGATAAATAGAATGCCCGGTATCAATGGTGTAAAACCATTGGTATCGGGCGTTTTTTCTATCTCGATGCGATCAATTTACAGATTGGATTTCCTTTGGAAGAAAATTTTTCTTCGTATTCCGTCATGACATTGCCTTCATTTAAGACGGCATCATGGTGCAGATCTCTGGTGGAAGCGTCTAATTTCCAGCCGGCTTCCGGAACTTCCTCTAATGAAAATGTGAAAAGATCCTGATTGTCAGTCTTAAATTCCAGATGTCCTTCTTTTTTCAAAATCTGGTCATAACGGGCAAAAAATTGTCTGGAAGTGAGACGTCTCTTGGCGTGGCGGTCTTTCGGCCAGGGATCGGAGAAGTTTAAGTAAATACGGTCGACTTCGTCTTTGGCGAAAACCTCTGCAACATCGGCAGCGTCCATGCAGATAAACTTAATATTAGGAAGCGGATTCTGCTCCATTTTCTGCAAAGCGCGTAAAAGTACGCTGGAGTAACGCTCGATACCGATGTAGTTAATATCTGGGTGCAGGGCAGCCATGTCCATAATAAAACGGCCTTTTCCCATCCCAATCTCGATATGAAGCGGCTGCACTTTGTTAAAACAGTCCTGCCAGTGCCCTTTCTGCTCCTCTGGATTTTTGATGCAGTATTCACTATTTAAAATGGCGTCATCCGCGCCAGGGATATTTCTTAATCTCATAAAACAACCTCTCTAATGATGTAAACTAATAATTTTTCAAAATGTATTTTCGTTTTTTGCAGCAAATATATCTAAGCGCAAAGCGATCAGTTACATTCTACAATAAAGAAACCCCAACTTTCAAGCACACATTGCATAATCTGACAAATTAATAAAGTCATAAAATGATGAAAAGTGGTTGCATGTATTTTTTCCAACTATTATACTAATAATGTTGATAGAGTAACGTTGTTGTTACAGGAACGAGTTATGGGTGAACAGTAACAATCCGTAAAAATTGTGTATACATGGGACGGATTGTGCGAAATTAATAGATTTAATATAGATTTGGAGTTTTTATGATGTTGAAAAATAGATGGAAAAAGGCAGCATGCCTGATCCTTACGATTATATCTACTGTCTGTCTTGGAAAAGTGGACGTCAAGGCGGCAGACTACTGGCCGGATGCGCCGGAAACACTCTCACCGGGTGTTATTTTGATGGAAGAGTCCACAGGCACGATCCTTTATGAAAAAAATAGTGATGAAGCACACTACCCGGCGAGTATCACCAAGATCATGACCACGCTGCTGGCGTTAGAAAATGGCAACCTGAGTGACATGGTCATTTTTTCGGATGATGCGATCAACAACACGGAAGGATCGGGAATTGCCAGAGATTATGGCGAGCAGATGACCTTAGAGCAGTGTCTTTATGGTGTCATGTTAGAGTCGGCAAATGAATGTGCCTATGCTGTCGCAGAACATGTGGGCGGCACGGTAGAAAATTTTGTGGACATGATGAATGCCAAGGCAAAAGAATTAGGCTGTACCAACACACATTTTGCCAATCCGCACGGCCTGCAGGATGAAAATCATTACACGACCGCACATGACATGGCGCTGATCGCGCAGGCGGCTTATCAGAATGAAACGTTTCGTATCATTATCGGGACGAAGATGTATACGATCCCTCCGACCAATAAGCATGCGGAGGAAACGGTGTTAAGAAACCATCACGATATGCTCTGTACTTACCACAATGCGAACCGCAAGTATTTATATCCGTACTGTGTCGGTGGAAAGACCGGATACACGGCGACCGCAAACAGCACTCTGGTGACTTATGCGGAAAAAGATGGCATGACTTTAATCTGTGTGGTAATGAACACGCAGTCACCGAATCAGTTTATTGATACGGTAAATTTATTTGATTATGCATTTGACAATTTTCAGGTGCTGAATGTATCGGAAAATGATACGGATTACAGCGCAGAGGCAACGGTGGATAATGGCAATCTGAACAATATTGCGCCATTTGTGGAGCTTGATAAAGATGCCGTCATTGTTCTGCCGAAAACAGCAGAATTTTCAGATACCTCATCTTCTGTGGAATATAACGATAGTGATCCGGAGATTGCAGGAAGCATCACATATACTTATGCGGGAAGAAATGTAGGAAAAGCAGATATTAAGACAACCGGCGTGGTCGTGGAAGGCTATGCATTTGACAATGAGTCGACCGAGGAGGAGGAACAGGAAGCAGTCTCCACGGTGCAGGTGAGACCGATTGTTGTGGTATTACTCATTGTTGCAGTGATTTTGCTTGGTGTACTTTTATTTTTCTTAAAACGTTTTTACGATAATTACTATATTATCAAACACAACAGAGCCGTTCGTAGAGACAGAAAAGATCAGAAACGAAGAATCAGAAAAAAACGTAGAAGACGCAGAAGATGGAGATAAAGCATGTCGGAGTCATATGCAGTCAGTGAAAAAAGAGAGTTGCTGTTAGACAAAGTAAAGAAGTTTATTCTGGATAATGGCGGAATTGTAAAAAAGAGCCAGCTTGCCGGGCTGGGGATCGATTATCGCAGAATCCTTGATTTTGTGGAAAAAGGGGATATTCTGCGCGTAAAAAGCGGTTATTATGCAGTTCATCTCAGTGATTTTACAGAGGAGGAGCTTGTGGCAAAGCTGTTTCCGGACTGCGTGCTGAATCTGGAGAATGCGTTATATGCGTATGGCTATATCAAAAAGAAACCGTATGGCTGGCGGCTTACGGTGGATAAGAATACTTCCAAATCACGGTTTAAAATGGATTATCCGAAGATCATTCCGATGTATGCAGAGCCGGATACTTTGGAGCTTGGAGTGACAGAAATACAGCTTTCCAATGTGACAGTCCGGATTTTTGAAAAGGAAAGACTGATCTGTGAATGTTTAAAATACGAGGACAAGATGGATCGGGAAAGATTCAAAGAAGGACTGATGGCTTACATAAAAGATCCGAAGAAGGATATTGCGAAACTGATGTATTATGCAAAAGAGCGTAAAGTTGTGAAAAAAGTTCAGAATATGATTGGAGTCTGGCTTTAAATGGAACAGAACCTACTTACGAAGAAGAAGTTAAAAGAAAAAAGCATAGAGTATCAAATCTCATTTGCAAATCTGCTGGAAGGATTTTTGCAGGAAACACTGATGTTCCAAATTCTGGAAACCGATTTTGCAAAGCGGTTATGGCTGAAAAACCGTGAGGCTTTTGACCTCGACAGTTATCGAAAGGAGTGGCAGAAGCCGCTTCATTTTGTATACGGGCAGGATGATGGGAAAGAACAGCAGGTATTGGACGAAAAGTGGATCACTGATTTTGCAGAGGCGATCTGCGCGAAACGGGAATATCATATCCGCTGGAATTATTCTGTGGAAAAAGAGGAACAGGACTATCTGGTTTACATAACTGGAGAATGGGAGGAAATGAAGGTTCCGCTTACCATCCGTATTAGTCCATTGGTATATGATGCAGCAAAGCCGGAAAAACAAAAGCTGCAGTCAGTCTTTTTTGAGAAGAAATGTGCAGCGTATCAACATTTTCCGGTTGAAACATATCTGGCAGAACAACTTTTTACAATCCTCAAATATCTGGAACTGATTCCTTCTATGGAGGTATATGATACAACATTTCGTCTGCTGAAGCAGGAAACTGTCGATGGACGGCATATTTACGAGACACTCTCTTTTTTCTGCGAAAAAGAGGAAGTGATTCCACAGGAAAAAAAGATTGAAATGCTGGCATCTTATGAAACCTACACCTATATGAAAAAACGGTGGGAAAAATATGTTAGAAAGCAGGGAATAGAGAATGTTTCCTGGGAAACAGTATTGCACCGGATTGTTTTGTTTTTGAGACCTGTCTGGAATGCAATGTGCAGAGATGAGGTTTTCTTTGGAGACTGGATGCCGGATCTGGAACGATATTTATAAGAGGCTGCCCACAGGCAGCCTTTATTTCTGGTTTTATTGTCTGCCCAGATATTCCCGGAGGAATGTGACAATATTTTTTGGTTTGTTCAGATCAAAGACCGGAAGGGAAGTCTCTGCATGATATGGAAAATCAGCAAATACAGCGATCAGATCTTTTTCGTCAGATAGCGGTGTTTCCGACCAGTATTTCCGCAGAATTTCAATTTTATTCGGCGCATCTGCTCCAAAATTTTCCGTCAGAACAAGGTCGGCACCGGAGAGCGACGAGGAGAGATTTTCCAGAGTCGGCTCAAAAAAGACGTTTTTGAATACGACAGAGGAATCTTCTTTGATGAGGTGAACGACTTTTAACCCCTCACGCTCTAATAAAGGAAGCAGCCGCTCAATGAGAGGTGTCATGATCGTTCCCGGTTTTGCCACAAAGGAGATCACCGGAGTTGTATGCAAAAATAAATCTCTGGTGTCTTTAAAATATTCAATCAACGCCTGAGAAGAATCTGGCGGTACAATTCCGCTTAAAATACGAAGCGCATGATAATAATTGTCTCTGGTGTCCAGATTATAGTACTGGATATCAATCGGTGTCGGTGCAGCCTCGGCGATCGCAGCCTCAGTCACGTATCTGGTGCTGCATTTTTCCCGCAGCGTATTGAACGTGAGCTGGTGGAGCAGGAGACATTTTCCGATGGTTGTAATGCAATTTTTGGAGTAGGCTGCAGTTGCAGTTTCGAGATAAGAAGCCTTTCCCTCAAGTGTGCAGATATCGGCGTCACCGAGCTCTGAGAGCAGGGCAAGTCCTGTTTTCGGTTCCAGAAACGGGGTGTCTACAGACATAAAAAATGCGCATTCCTCATCGATCATGGATAAGCCGGAAAAAATGCCGGACATTGGTCCCTGATTCGGATAGATATCCGGGATTTCAGTTACGGGAAGCTTCAGATGGGAGTAATCCCCCTTTATTTTTACCGAGAGATAGATCCTGGAAAAATACGGCTGAAATTTTCTGACAAGATATTCAATTAAACAGGTGTCCCCAAAAGGAAGAAGAGCCTTATCAGTTCCCATCCGTGTGCTGTTTCCGCCACAGAGGATCACAAGCGCATTTTCCATACTATACCTCCGGAATGTTATTGTTTGATCCGCAATCTAAAATACTATAGCATAGGAAATACTTTTTTTTCAAGAGTAATGAGTGGATGGTAATGCAAGTCGTTGCTGAATCTGCGGGGAAAGTGTGTTATACTAAGGTATATCGGTATGTATCTGGTATGATATACTGATATGGATATCGAACATCAGGAGCAGGCTTACATGAAGTATTTGATAGATGATTTAGAGGAATATGCGCAGTCGGACTATTATCCGTTCCATATGCCGGGACATAAAAGAAAAAGTCTGTCGTTTCCCAATCCGTATGAGATTGATATCACGGAGATTGACGGATTTGACAATCTGCATCATGCGACCGGTATGATAAAGGAAGCCGAGGTGCGCGGAGCAGAGCTTTACCATTCAAAACGGTGCTTTTTTCTTGTAAATGGAAGTACCTGTGGCTTGCTGGCTGCCATCAGTGCTGCCACGAGGCGCGGGGACAAGGTATTAGTCGCAAGAAATTGTCACAAAGCAGTCTATCATGCATTATATATGAATGAACTGCAGGCAGAATATCTGTATCCTTCTATCACAAAAAATGGAATCCAGGGGCAGATCACAGCAGAGCAGGTGCAGGAATCGCTATATGAAAATCCGGATGCGGTGGCAGTGATCCTCACTTCCCCGACGTATGAGGGAATTGTGTCAGACGTGGCGAAGATTGCAGAGGTGTGCCATGAACATGGGATTCCGCTTATCGTGGATGAAGCACACGGAGCACATTTTGGATTCGGAGGCGGTTTCCCGGAAAATGCCGTAAAACTTGGCGCAGACGCAGTGATTATGAGTTTACATAAGACATTGCCGTCGTTTACCCAGACAGCGCTGCTGCATCTGACGTCTGATCTCATTGATGAGAAGCGGGTGGAGCGGTATCTGTCCATTTACGAGACGAGTTCACCATCCTATATTTTCATGGCAGGAATGGATTCATGTATCCGGCTGATCGCAGAACATGGGCAGCAGCTCTTTGCAGAATACAGGAAGCGTCTGACGGATTTTTATGGGAAAACAGCCGGTTTAAAATACCTGCATGTCATGCAGGAGGAAGATCTGGACACTGGGGAAGCATTTGACTGGGATGATTCCAAACTGGTCATTTTTGCGGATAGAGCCGGGATGACAGGGGATGAGCTGCATCAGATCCTTTTGAAAAAATACCATTTACAGATGGAGATGGTTTCCGGTTATTATGTGCTGGGAATGACAAGTCTGATGGATGAGGACGAAGGATTGGAGCGTCTGGCAGGCGCATTGCATGAGATCGATGCAAAGGTGGCAGAGGACGTTTCAAATGGAAACAAAATTTTGAAGAATCCGGCAAGTGATGAGAAGTATCATTCGTTTATTGAGAAAATATATCAGAAATATCCGCGTGAAATGCAGATTTATCAGGCAGAGGAGCTTCCATATAAAGAAGTAACGTTAGAGGAGGCAGTCGGAAATATGTCTGCGGATACGATTTATCTGTATCCGCCGGGAATTCCGATGATCGTTCCGGGTGAGATCATCACGAGGCGTCTGGCAGATAATATTGAGGAATGCTTATCACTTGGACTGCGTGTGGAACGAGTGAACAGTAACGAAAAAATTCTAAAGATTGTATATTTTTAAAGACTATATTATACTAAATGAGGCAGGAAAAATGGGTAAAATATATTGTATCATGGGAAAAAGTTCCACGGGAAAAGATACCCTGTTTAAAAAGATATTGGGAGATGAAAGTCTCGCGTTAAAGACCATTGTTCCATACACGACAAGACCGGCGCGTGCCGGGGAAAAAAATGGAGTAGAATATTTTTTCTGTGATGAGGAAAAAGTGGAAGAATTGGAGCGTGAAGGGCGAATTATCGAGCTTCGTGCTTACGATACTATCCATGGAATCTGGAAATATCTTACCGTGAATGATGACCAGATCAATCTGGAACACCAGAATTATCTGATCATAGGAACGCTGGAATCTTATTTAAAGATTCGTGATTACTTTGGAAAAGAGAAAGTCGTGCCGATTTATATAGAAGTGGAAGACGGCGAGCGCCTGAGCCGGGCATTAAACAGAGAGCGTATGCAGGAAAGCCCGAAGTATGAGGAACTTTGCCGCAGATTTCTGGCAGATGCGAAAGATTTTTCTGAGGAAAAGTTAAACGAAGCTGGAATTACAAGAAGATTTGTCAATCAGGATCTCGATGAGACAGAGGAAGAAATCCGTAGAGTAATTTTAGAAAACAGGTAGGAAAGAAGGTGGGCATTGGTGGATATTAAAGTAAATAATATAGCACA
>ERZ773157.3127-NODE-3127-length-11588-cov-3.322379_pt1 | contig 11588 bp, 7 predicted proteins | sample MGYA00511480_ERZ773157 | MGnify/ENA primary metagenome ERZ773157 (study PRJEB29015, sample SAMEA2737863) | human gut metagenome | biome: human gut; feature: human-associated habitat; material: faeces | place: China | collected 2012 ... | reverse complement strand
GCTTGATTATGTCAGATTAGAGTATGCGAATAATATCCGTGTGGAAGAGTTAGCAAAGGCAAGCCATATGAGTGAGACACATTTCAGAAGAGTGTTTGAATCTTATATGAATATGTCACCTATGGATTATATCAATCTGATGCGTGTGCAAAAAGCATGTGATATCATGAAAAAGACAAATGATCCGATGGATGTGGTCGCACAGAAAGTGGGATTTACCACGACATCTACATTTAACCGGAACTTCAAAAAATATCTGAATACATCTCCGTATCAGTGGAAGATCAGTCCGGAAAATTATGAGAGAAAGCTGCTGAATTATAATATTTCCGCGTTGAAGGGCTGGTAAACAAATGGGCAAAAATGCGTGTTTTGTGTTGAGATACAGATGCAAAATGCGCATTTTTTCGTTAAAATGGAAATAAGAAAAAGACAAGGAGGACAGGACATGTCATTCGAAATAAAAAAGATCCATGATCCAAAGTTTTTTAAAGAAAACTGCATGGCAGCGCACTCCGATCATGTGGCGTATGCGGACGAAACAGAAGCAGAAGAAAAAAAGAGCAGCTTCCGGTTATCATTAGATGGTATCTGGAAATTCCATTATGCGAGAAATTATGCGCAGACCGTAAGCGGTTTTGAGGCAGAAACGTTTGACTGCAAATGCTGGGAGGACATCCGTGTACCGGCACATATCCAGATGGAGGGCTATGATATCCCACAGTATGTAAACATTCAGTACCCGTGGGATGGAAGGGAAGATGTGTGGCGCGACACAGTGCCGAGTGAATTTAATCCGGTGGCAAGCTATGTAAAATATTTTACACTGCCGGAAGGTTTTAGAAAAAACGGACTTTATATTTCCTTTCAGGGCGTTGAGAGCGGTTTTGCATTGTGGTTAAACGGTCATTATGTCGGATATAGTGAGGACAGTTTCACCCCGTCAGATTTTGATCTTACCCCGTATGTAAAAGAGGGCGAAAATAAGCTGGCAGTCCAGGTGTTTAAGTGGACTTCTTCAAGCTGGTGCGAGGATCAGGATTTCTACCGGTTCTCCGGTATTTTCCGTTCGGTTTATCTGTATACCATGCCAAAGGTGCATGTGTATGATTTAAAAGTGCAGCCGGTTGTCGATGAGGCGGTTTTAAATGCAGATCTTCTTGTCACAATGCAGATGCGCGGCGAGGGAAAAGCAAGACTGACCCTGACCGGCAGCAGAAATTATTCCGTTTTGGAAGAAAAAGAAGAACAGATTATTTTCTCTGAGGAGCTGCCAGTCTCTGAGGGGGAAGTTCATTTTGAAAAAGAGGTGAAAAAACCGGATCTGTGGAGTGCGGAGATCCCGAATTTATACACGCTTACGATCGAATGTTTTGATCAAAACGGGGAGAGAAGCGAGCTTGTCAGCCAAAGAATCGGATTCCGCCGTTTTGAAATGAAAGACGGTATCATGACATTAAATGGAAAGCGCATTGTATTTAAGGGTGTCAACCGTCATGAGTTCAGTTCCAAAACAGGACGTGCAGTGACAAGGGAAGAGGTTTTAAAAGACATCGTTACGATGAAACAGAACAACATTAATGCGATCCGCACCTGCCACTACCCGGATGCTTCCATTATATATGATCTCTGCGATGAGTACGGACTCTATATGATCGCGGAAAACAATCTCGAATCACACGGTTCATGGGATGCCGCGATGCATGGTTCTGTGCCGAAAGATACGATCGTTCCGGGGGACAACATGGACTGGGAACCGATGATGCTTGACCGCGTCAATTCCTGTTACCAGAGAGATAAAAACCATCCGGCAGTTCTGATCTGGTCAGTCGGAAATGAATCTTACGGCGGAAAAGTAATTTTTGACATGTCCGAAAAATTCCGTGCCTTAGATCCATACCGTCTGGTTCATTATGAGGGAATTTTCAATGACCGCAGATATGAGGCGACCAGCGATATGGAAAGCCAGATGTATACGAGCGTGGAAAATGTGAAAAAATTCCTCGCTGAGCATAAGGAAAAACCGTTTATTATGTGTGAATATACACATGCGATGGGAAATTCCTGTGGTGCCATGCACAAATACACGGATCTGACCGATACAGAGCCGAGATATCAGGGCGGTTTTATCTGGGATTACATTGACCAGTCCATTTTGAAAAAAGACCGCTATGGAAAAGAGTTTCAGGCATACGGCGGCGATTTCTTAGAGCGTCCGACGGATTATAATTTCAGTGGAAATGGAATCTGTTATGGCGGTGACAGAGATCCATCCCCGAAAATGCAGGAAGTAAAATTCAATTATCAGAATATCAGTGTCCTGTTTGAAAAGGATGGGAAGTTTACCGTTGTAAATAAAAATCTGTTTGCCAATACCGACCGGTTCCGCTGTGTGGCAGTTTTACAGAAAAACGGGGGTGTTGTGAAAAAACAGGAGATAGAGACAGCAGTACCGCCGCTTAGCTCGAAGGACTATGAGATCCCGTTTGCCATTTTGCGTGCAGATGATAAGGATCAGAAAAAAGACCCGGATGCAGAATACACACTCACCGTTTCATTCCGGTTAAAGGAGGATATGAGCTGGGCAGATGCAGGACATGAGGTCGCTTTTGGACAGAAGATCTATAAAAAGATCCCTGCTTTCCATGCATCCGAAAAGCCGATCCGCGTGGTTCACGGCAAGGTAAACATCGGAGTAAAGGGCGAAGATTTTGACTGCCTGTTTTCTATGTTGAACGGAGGGCTTGTTTCCTACCGCTATGCGGGGAAAGAAATGATCGAGAAGATCCCGATGCCGAATTTCTGGAGGGCACCGGTGGACAATGATAACGGAAGCATGGCTCCGGCGCGCTATGCACAGTGGAAGATCGCGAGCATGTATATCAGTCACAGAAACGGTGGGATGTTTGACAATGTCCCGACCAAAGTGGAAGAAAAAGACAATACCGTGACAGTCACTTACACCTATTTTATGCCGACAACACCGGCGGGCAAATGTCAGGTTTCCTACACCGTTTTTGGTGATGGAACGATCGAGACAAAACTGATGTATGATCCGGTAGAGGGACTTCCGGATATGCCGGAGTTTGGAATGATGTTTCAGTTCAATGCTGATTATGACAACCTGACCTGGTACGGCATGGGATCGGAGGAAACTTATGCAGACCGGAGACACGGCGCAAAACTTGGAATTTACAGCAACAAAGTGGCTGACAATATGGCAAAATATTTAGTTCCGCAGGAATGTGGCAACAAAGTCGGTGTGCGATATGCGCGCCTTGTGGATGCAAAAGGCAGGGGAATGATGTTTGAGGGAGATGAATTAAGCTTCTCGGCACTTCCGTATACACCACATGAACTTGAAAATGCAGCCCATGTTTATGAATTGCCGCAGGTACATCACACGATCGTCCGTGTGGCATTGGCGCAGATGGGAGTCGGCGGTGATGACAGCTGGGGATCTTTAGTGCACCCGGAATACCATATTGATGTGACGAAACCGTTAGAATTTACGTTCCGGTTTAAGGGAATATAGAAAAGGAAGAAAATCCTCTGCTCCTGCAAAGGCAGTCGCATTTTTCTTCGAAAAACAAGGAGGATTTATATGAATTTTGTAAAAGGAATGGATTTATCCACGCTTGCAGAGTTGGAGAAGTGTGGTGCGAAATATTATGACAACGGAGAGGAGAAGGATCTCTTAGAGATCATGAAATCCTATGATGTGGATACGATCCGCATCCGTGTATGGAATGATCCGTGGTCAGAGGCCGGAGAATCTTACGGTGCCGGGGAAAATGATCCAAAGACATCGCTTGAAATCGCAAAACGTGTGACGAAAGCCGGTTTTGGAGTACTTTTAAATCTGCATTACAGTGATTTCTGGGCAGACCCGGGAAAACAGTTCAAACCAAAGGCGTGGGAAAATTATGGTGTCAAAGAGTTAGAGCAGGCTGTCTATGATTTTACGTTGGAGATGATGCATCTTTATCTGGAAAATGGTGTTAATATTACAATGGTGCAGGTCGGAAATGAGCTTTCGAATGGTTTACTCTGGCCGGAAGGGAAAGTGCCAAATTACGATAACATTGCAACATTTGTCAATGCGGGTATCCGTGCTGTCCGTAAAGCAGATGAAGAACGTCTTGCCGGTTCTATCAAAGGGGTATGTCCGCAGATGGAAGGTTTGTCAAAAATTCCGGTGATGATCCATCTCGACAACGGCGGCAACAATGCGCTTTACCGTGAATGGTTTGACAATTTTACAAAACGCGGTGAGGACTTTGAACTGATCGGTCTGTCTTATTATCCGTTCTGGCATGGTTCCCTTCAGATGTTAAATGACAACATGAATGATATTGCCAAGCGCTACGGCAAAGATCTGATCGTGGCAGAAGTCTCCATGGGATATACGATGGACGACTACAAGGATTATGAGAAACTTGCCGATGAGGAGCGCAAGGGTTATGCGACGAAACCGGCGCTGGTTGAGAAAATCGAATACCCGATGACCGTACAGGGACAGTATGACTTTATGGAAGACTTCTTAAACCGCATCAGCCATATCGATGATGGGAAAGGGAAGGGCTTCTTCTACTGGGAGCCGGCATGGATCCCGGTTCCGGGTTCCGGCTGGGCAACGCCTGCTTCCTTAAAATACATACAGGATCCGGGACCGTGCGGCAACGAGTGGGCAAACCAGGCATTGTTTGATTATGAGGGCAATGCGCTGCCGACGTTAAAACTGATCCGTGATTTTAAGGCATAAAAAGCATTGCTGTCTGGAGATAAAAGAGTGTATAGAAAATCCTGCAATATTTATGTAAAAATGTTGCAGGATTTTTTGCACTTTGTTGCAGTTTGCGTTTCAGCCATTGCAAAGGGATTCGGATGCGTTATAATAGGATTATCAGAGAAAACGAAACAAATGCATCCTGCTTTTCCGGGAAAGGAAAACAGACGGGATGACGTGGAACAAAATAAGAACAAATGATGTATTGTAAAAAGGAGGATTTAAGATGGTTTGGGAGAACGTACTGGCAAAGTTTAAAGAGTTATTTGGCGGCGAAGGAGAGATTGGTGTTTATTTTGCACCGGGACGTGTGAATATGATCGGAGAGCATACCGATTACAACGGCGGTCATGTATTTCCTTGTGCACTGACGATCGGTACTTATGGTGTGGCAAGAAAAAGAAATGATAAGAAGCTGCGTTTTTATTCCATGAACTTTGAGCAGCTTGGCGTGTTAGAGTCATCGGTAGAGAATTTAAAACCGGAGAAAGAAGCTGACTGGACAAATTACCCGAAGGGTGTAATGTGGGCATTCGGAGAAAAAGGCATGAAAGTAGAACAGGGTATGGATCTTGTATTATTTGGAAACATCCCGAATGGTTCCGGACTTTCTTCTTCCGCATCCGTAGAGGTTTTAACAGGATTTATCTTACGCGATATGTTTGGATTTGATGTGACAAATCAGGATCTTGCACTGATCGGTCAGTATTCGGAAAATAAATTCAACGGTGTCAACTGTGGTATCATGGATCAGTTTGCTATCGCAATGGGCAAAGCAGGCCATGCGATCTTCCTTGACACTGCAACTTTAAAATATGAGTATGCACCGATCAAACTGGAGAATGCAAAGATTGTGATTTCCTGCAGTAATAAAAAACGTGGACTGGGCGATTCCAAATACAATGAGCGCCGCAGTGAGTGTGAAAAAGCACTGGCAGAGTTACAGAAAGTTGTCTCCATCGACGCACTTGGAGATCTGACAGAGGCACAGTTTGAAGAACACAAAGATGCCATCAAAGAGGAAGTGTGTGTAAGACGTGCAAAACATGCAGTTTATGAGAATCAGAGAACGATCAAAGCAGTAGAGGCACTGAAAAATAATGATGTTGCCTTATTTGGAAAACTGATGAATGAATCCCACGTTTCTCTCCGCGATGATTATGAAGTAACCGGTATTGAGCTGGATACTTTGGTTGAGGAAGCATGGAAGATTGATGGTGTGATCGGCTCAAGAATGACAGGTGCGGGCTTTGGCGGATGTACGGTCAGCATCGTAAAAGATGAGGCTGTGGATACCTTTATCAAAGAAGTCGGTGCAGCTTATGAGAAGAAGATCGGATATGCAGCAGATTTCTATGTTGTTGAGATTGGTGACGGTCCAGTGAAATTAGCCTGATGAAAAGAAGTTTTTCATTTCTGAAAATAAGAGGCTCATTGAAAATAATATAGAGACTTAAAAATATATGTCTGGCAGAGTATTGCAAAGACACGTTAAACAGTGTAGAAGTGAGGAAGAATATGATACAGGAAAAGATTTTAGAGTTGACAGAATATGGTCTGGTGACAGGACTTGCTGCACCGGAAGATAAAAGATTTACTATCAATCGTCTGTTAGAACTTTTTCAATTAGATGAGTTAGAAGATGAAGTCGCTGCAGCATATGAAAAGAGAGAGCCGATGACACAGGAGACCGCTGAGGATGCCTTAGAGGGAATTCTCACAGAAATGCTTGACTATGCGGCAGAGCAGGGACTGATGCCGGAGGATACGATCACATACCGTGATCTGTTTGACACAAAGATCATGAGCATGCTGATGCCAAGACCAGGTGAAGTCATCACAAAATTCCGTGGACTTTACAATCATCAGTCCGCACAGGCGGCAACCGATTATTTTTACAAATTAAGCTGTGATTCGAACTATATCCGCAGATACCGTATTAAGAAGGATCTGAAATGGACTGCAGATACCGAGTTTGGTACCTTGGATATCACGATCAATTTATCAAAACCGGAAAAAGATCCGAAAGCAATCGCTGCAGCAAAACTTGCAAAACAGAGCGGTTACCCGAAATGCTTACTCTGCAAGGAAAATGAGGGATACGCAGGACGTGTGAACCATCCGGCAAGACAGAATCACAGAATCATCCCGGTAACGATTAATGGCAGTGACTGGTTTTTTCAGTACTCTCCGTATGTATATTACAATGAGCACTGCATTATATTCAACGGACAGCACACACCGATGAAAATTGAGCGTGCAACGTTCGGCAAACTGCTTGATTTCGTGGAACAGTTCCCACATTATTTTGTAGGATCAAACGCAGATCTTCCAATTGTCGGCGGTTCTATTTTAAGCCATGATCATTTCCAGGGTGGTCATTACGAATTTGCCATGGCAAAAGCACCGGTCGAAAAAGAAATCTCATTCAAGGGATTTGAGGATGTAAAAGCAGGCATTGTAAAATGGCCGATGTCCGTGATCCGTATCAGCGCGGAGAAAAAAGAGCGTCTGATCGAGCTGGCAGATAGAATTTTACTTGCATGGAGAGGTTATACGGACGAGGCAGCATTTATTTTTGCTGAGACAGACGGGGAACCACATAATACGATCACTCCGATCGCAAGAAGACGTGGAGATTTATATGAACTTGATCTGGTACTGCGTAACAACATTACCACAGAAGAGCATCCGCTTGGTGTTTATCATCCACATGCAAAGCTGCACCATATCAAGAAAGAAAACATTGGTCTGATCGAGGTTATGGGTCTTGCAGTACTTCCGGCACGTCTGAAAAAAGAGATGGCGGACTTAGAGCAGGCACTGCTTGACGGTACGTCCATCCGTGAGGATGAAGTTCTTGCAAAACATGCAGACTGGGTAGAAGAATTCCTTCCGAAATACGGATTTACATTTGGCAGCGGTTTAGAGGGAGAGGTAACCCCGGAAAAACTGCATGAGATCGTGCAGACAGAGATCGGTCTGGTATTTAAGGAAGTATTAAAAGACGCCGGTGTTTATAAATGTACCGAAGAAGGCAGAACTGCGTTCATGCGTTTCGTAGACAAAGTGAATGCATAGGAAATCATTCTGCAAATACCAGAATGCAAAATTTGATTAAATTTTCATCTGTGTTTTTTGTCCGGCAAATTTTTGTATGTTGTGCTAGGACGAAAGAGATAGGCGATTTATTTGATCAGAATGTATATGGATTTAAAAATAAATATGTGATAGGCATGATAGGCAGATGTCAGCATCTTCAGTGAGGATGCTGGCATTTTCTATCTACCGAAATTGATTTTACACTCAGGCATTGTTTCGCGTTTGTCAGCGGTAAAATTTGTACCGGATTCTTGGAAAACAGCATTTACTTCTTTATGGTGCTGTGGTAAAGTATTTAGAGATCATGTTACAGGATGCGCCCTGTTTTAGCGAGGCTGGTGTGGTCTGTAACATCCGAAATGTACACGAATGGAGATAGAACTATGGTTTCAAAAAGAATACAAAAAGCACTGCTTGGAAATTCCGCGATCCGTGCAATGTTTGTGGAAGGAAAAGCGATGGCGGAAAAATATGGGGCGGAGAATGTCTATGATTTTTCACTCGGCAACCCTGCAACACCGGCTCCGGCAGCATTAAACGACAGTATCAGAGATTTGTTGGATGAGGCAGATAAGAAAGGAGCGGCAGGTTCTTTAGAATTGCACGGATATATGGAAAATGCAGGTTATAAAGATGTGCGTGAGGCGATCGCGGCAAACTTAAATAAACGTTTTGGTACCGCATTTGACGATCATAATATCGTGATGACAGTCGGTGCAGCGGGAGGCCTCAATATTATTTTTAAAACGGTCTTGGATCCTGGTGATGAGGTGATCGTGTTTGCCCCGTTTTTTGGTGAGTACCGTCAGTATGCAGCCAATTTTGATTCAGAGATTGTAACGGTAAATCCGGATCTTGAGACTTTTTTGCCGGATCTGAACGATTTTGAGGCAAAGATTACGGAAAAGACCAAGGCACTGATTGTCAATACGCCGAACAATCCGACCGGTGTCATCTATAAACCAGAGACGATGGAGGCGATCGCTTCTATCTTAGAAAAGAAGCAGAAAGAATTTGGACATGACATTTACCTGGTTTCGGATGAGCCGTATCGGGAACTGGTTTATGATGGAAATAAAGAGGATTTTCTGACGAAATATTATAAAAATACGATTGTTGGATATTCGTTCAGTAAATCGCTGTCACTTCCTGGAGAGCGTATCGGTTACGTGGTAGTTCCGAACGAGGCATCCGATGCTGAAGAACTGATCCGCGGTATTGAAATTTCAAACCGTACGCTTGGATTTGTCAATGCACCATCTCTGATCCAGAAAGCGGTTGCAAGATGTTTAGATGAGAAAACAGATGTTTCTTTCTATGATGAAAACCGAACAATGTTGTACGATGGCTTAACGGAACTTGGATTTACCTGTATCAAACCGGAAGGAGCATTTTACCTGTGGGTGAAATCCCCGGTCGATAATGAGGAAGAATTTGTGGAAGAGGGCAAAAAGCTGCATCTTCTGATGGTAAAGGGAAGTGCATTTGGATGTGGTGGATTTGTACGTCTTGCTTATTGTGTTTCCCATGAGACGGTCAAAAATTCACTGCCCGCTTTTGAAAAACTTGCACAAGTGTATGGACTGAAATAACGCAGTGTAAAAAAGGAAAATTGTAGAAATCAACGTAAGCATGGAGGAGTAGAATGAGCAGCTGGGAGTCTTATGTAAGAAAAGTAGTGCCTTATGTTCCGGGAGAACAGCCACAGGAACAGCATATGATAAAATTAAATACAAATGAAAATCCATATCCGCCGGCACCGGGAGTGATCCGTGCACTGAAAGAATTTGATACAGACCGGCTTCGGTTATATCCGGAACCGACCTGCAAGGTTTTGGTGGATGCAATCGCAGAGTATTATAGATTAAAGAGCAGTCAGGTGTTTGTCGGTGTGGGATCGGATGATGTGCTTGCCATGATCTTCATGACTTTTTTTAATTCCAAAACACCGGTCTGGTTCCCGGATATCACATATTCGTTCTATCCGGTGTGGTGCGAAATGCTCCATATTCCGTTTGAGACTATCCCGGTGGACGACAGCTTCAATATAAACGCGGCGGACTACAAGCGCCCCAACGGCGGCGTAGTTATTGCGAATCCGAATGCTCCTACCAGTATCGGCAGGTGTCTGGATTTCATGCGCGAGATACTCGACGCTAACCCCGACAGCGTGGTTATTTCCGATGAGGCGTATGTTGATTTCGGCGGAACTTCTTCCGTGCCGCTGCTGAAGGAATACGAAAACCTTGTTGTGGTTCAGACCTTCTCAAAGTCGCGCTCCATGGCAGGAATGCGTATCGGCTACGCGCTGGGAAACAAGGAAATAATCTCCGCGCTGTTTGCTGCAAAGGACAGCTACAATTCCTACCCGCTGGACAGCGTTGCCATCGCGGCAGGCGTTGCCTCCGTGGAGGACGAGGAGTATTTCAGGGCAACGGTGCAGAAGGTCGTTGCAACGCGCCGGAGGCTCACTGAGGAGCTTTGCGCAATGGGCTTCGACGTTGCAGACAGCAGCACGAACTTCCTGTTTGCAGAGCACCCGAAATACCGCGCAAAGGATATCCAGGAGTATCTCAAGACCCGGGATATCTACGTGCGCTACTTCTCCAAAAAGCGCATAGACAACCGCCTGCGCATAACGATAGGCACAGACGAGGAAATAGACGCGCTTATCTCCGCGCTCAGGGACTACATAAAATAAAACTGGGGGCGGAGATGATTCTTCGCCCTTTTATCCGCTGAAAAAATGTTGAAAATCCGGGAGGTGCTGCAATGAATGACATGAAACTCAGCTATTTCACGAATGACGAGAGCTTTCCGCTGTTCGTGCAGTTCGGCGCGCATGACGTCCCACTTTTCGTACACGGGCACGAGGATTTCTACGAGCTTGTGACCGTACTCGACGGCAGTGCGGAGCACATCGTCGACGGCGAGCGGAGCGTGATAAGCAAGGGCGACGTGTTCGTTATAGGTAATGGGATAAGCCATGGATTTGACAACACTCACGGGCTGAGAGTCTGCAACATAATGTACCGCCCGGAAATGCTGTTTTCCGGCGACATGGATATCCGAAAGATACCGGGATTCCACGCGCTTTTCCTGCTGGAGCCGTATTTCAGCAGCACTCAGCACTTCCAGAGCCGCCTGCGGCTGACGCATGCTGATTTCGCGCTTGTAATGCCGCTGCTGGAGCGCGCCGAGTCGGAATACACCTCAGATTTACCGGGGCGGAATACGATGGTGCTCGCCTGCGTGCGGCAGCTTGCCGTGATACTCTCCCGGCTGTACGATTGCCCGGCCAAGCCACGGGAGATCTCCGGAATGGCGGACGCGGCGGCGTTCATGGAAACTCACTTTGCCGAAGCGGTGCCGATAAGCGAGGTCATCGAGCGTTCGCATTACTCGCAGCGGCACTTTATCCGGCTGTTCTCGTCGGCGTACGGAATGACCCCGCAGCGCTACCTGCTGGACGCCCAAGCGCGCGGTGAGATCCGGAACGGCAAAATTACCGCTGTCGTCTCCTCTACTCCCGGCGCATTTGCATTGGAACGGGCTAAAGGAGCAAACGTGCCCGGCCATGTCGTAAACCGCAAGGACTATGACAGCCGTGAATCCTTTACTGAAGCGCTGCTCGGCAAGCTGTCTGAATTGAACGCCGATCTGATCGTTCTGGCGGGATTCCTCTATATCCTCTCTC
>ERZ773157.3112-NODE-3112-length-11643-cov-3.569555_pt1 | contig 11643 bp, 6 predicted proteins | sample MGYA00511480_ERZ773157 | MGnify/ENA primary metagenome ERZ773157 (study PRJEB29015, sample SAMEA2737863) | human gut metagenome | biome: human gut; feature: human-associated habitat; material: faeces | place: China | collected 2012 ... | reverse complement strand
TTTACCGGAAGCTATATTCCCGTGCGTATCTATGGCGAGGATATCCCGCGGCATTCCCTGGTACAGGTTAAGCTGACCTCCGCCGACGGGAACTACTGCACCGGAACCACGAAATTCTGAATTAAGGAGAATCACATGACAAGCAGCATCAAACAGCTTTTAGCATTAGGCCCCATTCCCGCAGACTCGGAGATGTCAGACGAGCTTTTCGAAAAATACGACAAGCTGCTGAATTTCAGCCAGCCCCTCTCCTACGACGACGCGGCGCAGCTTACCGGACTGTTTTCCCCGGACTGCGACGGTCTGAACTGGGCGATACTCAAGGCCATAGAGGAAGCCTGCGACACCTCCGAGGAGCTTATGTCCATCGCCGATAAATGCACCAGCGAGGAGTACGCGGCGCTGCTGCGCTCCCGCGCTGACATATCCGGAACTCAGGAAGAATAAATAACCAAATTATCAAAGCCGGAGCCGCCATATTTCAGCACCCCGGCATATTTTACGCCGGTTTAGTAGTATAATGATATTATTATTGCAGCGATACGCTGTGAGTATATGGAGGAAAAACAATGGTATACCGTATTTACGTTGAAAAGAAGCCGCAGTTCGCGGTAGACGGCGGTGCCGTGCTTGCCGACCTCAATGTCGCGCTGGGCATAAAGACCGTCGAAAATGTAAGGATCATCAACCGCTACGACTGTGAAAAGCTTCCGAAAGAGAACTTTGAAGCCGCAGTTCCCACCGTGTTCTCCGAGCCTCCGGTAGACGAGGTATATTACGAGCTCCCGAAGCCCGCCGCTGATGAGCGCATGTTCGCCGTTGAGTTCCTGCCCGGTCAGTTTGACCAGCGTGCGGATTCCGCGGCACAGTGCATTCAGATGCTCTGCCCCGGCGAGCGCCCTGTTGTTAAGTACGCTAAGATCTACGTGCTCAAGGGTAAGATCTCCGACGACGAATTCGCGCGTATCAAGCACTACCTCATCAACGCAGTCGAGTCCCGCGAGTGCGGCTTCGACAAGTACGACACCCTGGAAGTAAAGTACACCATTCCGACCAGCGTTGAGACTCTCACCGGATTCATAAACAAGACCGACGCCGAGCTTGCTGATTTCGTCGTACACTACGGCCTTGCAATGGACAACGACGATATCAAGTTCTGTCAGGATTACTTCAAGAGCGAGCACCGCGATCCGACCATCACTGAGATCCGCATGATCGACACCTACTGGTCTGATCACTGCCGCCACACAACATTCGGCACCATCATCGACAACGCGGATATCAAGCCCTCCTACATCGCAGATACATACGCTGAATACAAGGCAGACCGCCACGAGCTGGGCCGCGACAACAAGCCGCTGTGCCTCATGGACATCGCTACCCTTGCCGCGAAAAAGCTCAAGAAAGACGGCATTCTGAAGGATCTCGACGAAAGCGAGGAGATCAACGCATGCTCCGTCCGCATCAAGGTAGATGTTGACGGCAAGGACGAGGACTGGCTCCTCATGTTTAAGAACGAGACCCACAACCACCCGACCGAAATCGAGCCTTTCGGCGGCGCTGCGACATGTCTCGGCGGCGCTATCCGCGACCCGCTTTCCGGACGTTCCTATGTATATCAGGCAATGAGAGTCACCGGCGCTTCCGACCCGCTGCTGCCGGTCGAAAAGACCATCAAGGGTAAGCTCCCGCCCAGAAAGATAACCACCACTGCCGCTGCGGGCTACTCCAGCTACGGCAACCAGATCGGACTTGCAACTGGTCACGTTGCAGAGATCTATCACCCCGGCTACATGGCAAAGCGCATGGAGATCGGCGCAGTTATCGGAGCAGCTCCCGCTGAAAACGTACGCAGAGAGCGCCCGGCTCCCGGCGATATTATTATCCTGCTCGGCGGACGTACCGGCCGCGACGGCTGCGGCGGCGCTACCGGATCCTCCAAGGCTCACAGCATACAGTCCCTCGACACCTGCGGCGCAGAGGTCCAGAAGGGTAACGCTCCCGAGGAGAGAAAGCTCCAGAGATTATTCAGAAATCCCGAAGCTACAAAGCTCATCAAGCGCTGCAACGACTTCGGCGCAGGCGGCGTTTCCGTTGCCATCGGCGAACTTGCGGACGGTCTGGAGATCGACCTGAACGCAGTTCCGAAGAAGTACGACGGTCTGGACGGCACGGAGCTTGCAATTTCCGAGTCCCAGGAGAGAATGGCTGTAGTAGTAGCTCCCGAGGACGCCGACAAGTTCCGCGCGCTCGCTTCCAAGGAGAACCTCGAATCCACACCTGTCGCAGTTGTTAAGTCCGAGCCGAGGCTCCGCATGAACTGGAACGGCAGGACTATCGTTGATATCTCCCGCGAGTTCCTGAACTCCAACGGCGCAGAGAAGCACACCGATGTTGCAGTCCCCGACGTAAAGGTATCCTACTCCACCGGCAGAAAGAACACCTCCGCTGACTGGGAGGGCATGGTAACAGACCTCAACATCTGCTCGCAAAGAGGCCTTGTACAGCGCTTCGACAGTACCATCGGCGGCGCTACAGTTCTAATGCCGTTCTCCGGAAAGACCCAGCAGACCCCTGTACAGGCAATGGCTGCCAAACTTCCGGTACTGAACGCAAAGACCGACACAACTTCTATAATGGCATGGGGCTTCGACCCAGCTGTATCCACACAGTCCCCATATCACGGAGCAGTATGCGCGGTAGTTGAAAGTATCGCAAAGGTTGTCGCAGCGGGCGGCACATACGAACACTGCTGGCTGACATTCCAGGAATATTTCGAGCGCACCCAGGGCAAACCCGAGAGATGGGGCAAGCCTTTCGCAGCGCTGCTCGGCGCTTACCGTGCACAGCTTGAGATGGGCTGCGGCGCGATCGGCGGCAAGGACAGCATGAGCGGTACCTTCGAGCATATCGACGTTCCGCCGACGCTGGTTTCCTTCGCAGTATCCACCGCTAAGGCTCCCGATGTTATCTCGGCTGAATTCAAGGCTGCGGGTCATAAGATAGGCTACATCGCGCCGAAGTACGACGAAAACGGCCTGCCGGTATTCGACAGCGTTAAGGAAGTATTCCGCACCGTTGAAAAGCTCATCAAGGACAAGAAGGCTGTTTCCGTATGGAGCATTGCGCACGGCGGCGTTGCAGAGGGTATCTTCAAGATGTCACTGGGTAACCAGATCGGCGCAAAGCTTGATAAGCTCACCGACGAGGAGCTGTTCACACCGGTTTACGGCGCGTTCATTATGGAGCTCACCGAAGAAGCTGACGGCGTAAAGACCATCGGCGAGACCGTTGCAGACTATACCATCACCTCCGGAGATGTCAAGCTAGACGTTGCTTCCCTCGAGAAGAAGTGGGACGGCGTTCTTGAGCCTATATTCAAGGCACAGCTCCCCGAAAAGCCCGCTCCCGAGAAGATATCCTACACCGGCGGCTGTGAGCTGAAGCACAGTTCCGTGAAGGTCGCAAAGCCCCGCGTGCTTATCCCGGTATTCCCCGGCACCAACTGCGAGTACGACATGGCTAACGCATTCAACCGCTACGGCGGCGATTCCGAGATATTCGTTATCCGCAACCTCTCCGCGCAGGATATGGAGGACAGCGTAAGCGAGTTTACAAAGCACATCGAAAACTCCCAGATAATCGCGATCCCCGGCGGATTCTCCGGCGGCGACGAGCCGGAGGGCTCCGCAAAGTTCATCAACGCGTTCTTCCGCAACCCGAAGATCAAGGACGCTGTTGAGTCCATGCTTTATGCCCGCGACGGTCTTATGATCGGTATTTGCAACGGCTTCCAGGCGCTCATCAAGCTTGGTCTTGTTCCGTTCGGAAAGATAGTTCCGCTGACCGCTGAAAGCCCCACGCTGACCTACAACACCATCGGCCGCCATCAGTCTCAGCTTACCCTGACTCGTATCTGCACCAACAAGTCCCCGTGGCTCAGCTGCTGCAACGTCGGCGATATCCACAATATTCCGATATCCCATGGCGAGGGCCGCTTCGTAGCTCCTGAGAGCGTAATAAAGCAGCTTATCGCGAACGGTCAGGTGGCTACTCAGTACGTTGACCTCAACGGCAACCCCACTATGGACGTTGCATTCAACCCGAACAGCTCCATGTACGCTATTGAAGGCATCATCTCTCCGGACGGCAGAGTCCTCGGTAAGATGGGTCACACCGAGCGTCTCACAGACAATGTTGCAAAGAACGTTTCCGGCAACAAGGAGCAGCTCCTGTTCAAGGGCGGCGTAGATTACTTCGCATAATTCGCATTATTCGCATTATTATAGAGCCGTGCCATATGGCGCGGCTCTTTTTATTACTGTCGATCCCCTGTATTTTCAACATGAATAGATGTTTTTGCAATAATCGAAAAAATTTTCAACTTTTCAACTTTAAAACCCGCGCTGAGATTATTCCACAGCTTCAGTCAAGCATATTTGTTCTGTCTGCACAAATGCAGACGGGATATTTCTATTTATCTGCGCATTGACAAGGATTGTAATTGTATGTTATAATCAATATGGTGAACTGCACACATAACAATAATGCAGCAAATTGTCAAGCACAGGGAGTAAACCCTGATCAAAAATCGCAGTTGGAGGGGACGACACCCATGACAAAAAACGGAACCAATTCAGCCAACTCCAAACAGACCGTCTCTGTGCAGTCACAGGACGGCGAAAACATCGGTCTTACCTACCCTAAAAGGGCGGCGGGGCTGGTCAAAAAAGGTCGGGCACGTTTCGTGAACGACAATACTATTCGTCTGATGGACGTGTCCGATGTAACACATACGGAGGACATCAAGATGGATAATATAAATACCCTTAACGAAAACAAGAACGAACAGCGCGTAAACAGACTCCTTTTCAATGCAAGAGAGTGGTCTTTCAACAAGGACTGCCAGAAGTCCAATGTTGGAAACCGCAGCTTCATGCAGGGACCTGACGGAAACCTCGCTGAAGCCTACACCATCGGCGACTGGGGCTACAACTGGACGGAGATCGTCACCAAAACCCTGATTCTACCGAAGAACACCACGCATACGTTAACGTTCTGGCTCAACGGCGGCGAAAATGACAAAAACGACGAGGTTTGCCGGTTCGTAGTAGTCTACAACAACGACTGCGATAACTGCTATACCTACAACCTCAACCGCAATTTCATAAAGCCGCTCAAAAAGGTCAACGGATGGGAACTGTACGAGATACCGTTCATCACCGGCGACAACGAATACACCCAGCTAAGATTCGTGGCTATGAGAGCGTATATGACGGTTCTTTCCGCGAAGCCTGCCGAAGCCTACGCAGACCTGCCGGACAGCGTCGACGAATTCGAAAGCGAACGTCCGCAGCGGCACAATATCGTGTTCGCAGACGGCTGGCCTACAAATACATGGTATTCTACAAGAGAGCTGCGCAAAAGTCACGGCACCACGGAAGTTTCCATGACTGGCGCTGCCCGTAAAATCGCAATACCGCAGAACACAGACAGCATACAGGCGCAGGCTGACGCGCTGGTCGGCGTTACCTCAAACATGATGAGCGAGATATCCTCCAAGCTGGACAGTATGACAAACTTTTCCGGTCTGGAGCAGGAGATCATCAGTGCAATAACGCAGGCGCTTGACGGCAGAAATCCCAATGATGCTGATATTGATGAAATATGCAGCAATGTCGTAGATCAATTCAGCGACAGAATAGACAGCATGGTCGATGAAATCACTTCGGCGGTAGAAAGCATAACCGACACCGTTGAGGAAATGCGTGACTCACTTGATGATATCAGCAATATGTAAGGGTAATATCCACAATTAAATACGACCGCCCCCTTGTGAAAGCAAGGGGGTTATTTTATCTGAAATTTGATGATTCTCCCGGAATATTTCCGCAATAAATTCCCACAATATTGCTGTTGAATTTATTGAAAGGAATGAAGCCCATGAAGAAATATATAGCCCTCGCCATAGCCTGCGCCGCTCTAGCCGCCGGAGTCTCCTACCTGCCTGCCGCAGTGGAAGCAAGCGTACCCGCCGCCGTGTCCATATCCCCCACTGAGGTGTACTACAGCGAATCCGTGAACACAAGCGGAACTCTGTGCTACATCGGTCAGGGCGACGTCACCTCCGCGCTGCCGCTGGTGCTCAGTGAATTTGAAGTCGAGGAAGGAGATCATGTCGAAGTGGGTGACGTTATCGCCCGGGTGGACCGCAAAGCCTCTGAAACGTTCATCAGCAGCCTGGGGAAGGTCTCTCAGCTTGCCGCCGCGACCGCAAGCCTGTCAACCGCGATGTCCCTTATCCCCGAGGAGATAACCGCCGACCGCTCCGGAACAGTGATCTCCACCGCCGGAGCAGGCGCGGCAGTGGAGTCCGGAACCAGCATCGCCACCATAGCGGGTACGGACTCCCTCGTGCTGACCTCTGCCGTCAGCGAGCTGAACATCGCAAGGATACAGCCCGGTCAGCCAGTGGAATTCACCCTCTCAGCCTACCCCGACGACGTATTCACCGGAACTGTGTCGAAGATAGCCGGCTCTGCACGAAGCCAGTACAGCGGCGCAGTTCTAGAAACCGTGGTAGACGTGCTGATATCCCCGGACTCCACCGACCCGCGCCTGTGCTCAGGGCTTACCGCCGATGTGCGGTTCCAGCTCTCAGACCCGCGGAAAATATGCGTGCTTCCCTATAACGCCATTGGTCAGGACGAGGAGGGTGAGTATGTCTACCTGCTTGAAGATGGAGCCGCTGTCAAGCACAAGATTTTCACCGGCGCGGAATTTTCAGACGGTACAGAGGTCATAAAAGGCGCAACTATAAACGACAAGGTATTTCTTGACCCAGAGGACATTTCACTCAGCAAATATGTGAGGATAGAGCAATGAGCATTTTATCCACCCTGACCAGCATTTTCCGAAGCCGCACGCGCTCCCTGCTGACTATGGCAGGGATAGCCGTCGGCGTATTTTCAGTGGTGCTGGTATCCACCGTCGGCACCATCGGCACCCAGGAAGTAAGCTCCACTCTGGTAACAATGGGAGTTGATACTCTCCTTGTTCAGGCGGCAAACAAAAGCGTATCCGTGACCCTTACGGACGACGATGTGTCCACCGTGCGGCGAATTGACGGCGTAAACGACGTTATGCCGCTGATGGCGTCCATGACGGAAGCAAAGATGATAGGCAGGCGGCTTGACTGCTACGTCTGGGGAGTAGACCGCTCCGCCGACCGGTTAATATCCCTCGAGGCGAAGCACGGGAGGCTGGTCAACAACAGCGACTGCGCCGCAAACCTGAAGGTGTGCGTTATCGACGAGCAGTTTGCACAGCGCTCCTACGGCAGAAGCAACATTGTTGGAAAGAAGCTGAACATTTTCCTCGGCGGAAAATATCATGAGTTTGAAATAATCGGCGTTGCAAGCTCCGGGCTGTCCAGCCTTCAGGGAATGCTGTCGAATATCATGCCGGGGTTCATGTATATCCCGATAAGCACCATGCAGCAGCTTACCGGACGCTCGACCTACGATAAGCTTGCGGTGAAGCTCAACGATATGGAAACGGACATCACGGTAGTGGAGGCTGTAAGCTCCGCGCTTGACCGCGCCAACAACACCACCGACGGGTATATCGTCAACAATCTTCTCTCGCAGAAGGCGCAGCTTGACGATATCCTCAGCATAGTTACCACCGCGCTTTCGCTTGTAGCGGGCATTTCGCTGGCGGTATCGGGAATCTCGATAATGACAACCATGCTGATGAGCGTCACGGAGCGCACCCGGGAAATAGGTATAAAACGCTCAATCGGCGCCACCAGCTTTGATATCTGCCGGGAATTCCTCGCGGAAAGCGTGCTTCTGACGATACTCGGCAGCGCCGCAGGAACCGCCGCCGGGCTGCTTATCTCCGGGATAGGCTGCGTTATAGCGGGAGTGCCGTTCCAGGTGAACCTCGCCATGATCGGAATTGCAGCCCTCGCCTCCGGCGCGGTGGGCGCGCTGTTCGGAGCCTATCCTGCATACAAGGCGGCTTCCCTTGACCCGGTGGAAGCCCTCAGAATGTAGGCGGTGTGAGAGATGCCGAATACAGAGAAAAGGCAGAGCCGAAGCTCTGCCTTTTCCATTTATATTGGGGGGAGAGAGGTTATCTGGTTAATTATCCATGCGCCTGAAAACGCGCTCTCCGTTCGGTTTACTTAGCCTTGATCTTATAGATCTTGGAAGCTTTGGAATACAGCTTCTTGCCATCAATGGTGACGTAAGACTTTACATAGTAGTAATAAACCTTGCCCTTAACAGCGGTGCTGTCAGTAAAGGTCAGATCATCAGGATCGTCGGAAACTATATCGGTCAGCGACTTGCCCTTACCCTTTGCAGAGTTGCGGCGGTATACCTGATAACCATCTGCGTAGTCGGAAAGATCCCACTCAAGCACGATACCGTCCGTGGTAGCCTTTCTGTAGGTGATAACCGGCTTGGCCGGGCGTACCTTTACAGTTATCGTACGGGTCTTTGCAGGGTTGGACTTAGCGGTAACGGTGATCTTTGCAGTTCCTGCGGATACTGCGGTAACTGTGCCGTTTTCGTCAACCACTGCAACGTCCTCGTTGGAGGAGGAGTACAGCAGGGTCTTATCGTTGCAGTTTGCCGGATAGATCTTTGCTGTGATGGTGAATGTGCCGTCGATATCCATTGTCTTGGTCTTTGCAGGCTTAACGGAGAAGCTGGATATCGGAGTAGTTACTGTAACGGTGCACTGAGCGGTAAGTCCGTTATCGGTCTTGACGGTGATAACTGCGGAGCCATTCTTTACAGCCTTTACAGAACCTGTGTTGGTTACTGTTGCAACCGAGGTATCGGAGCTGCTCCATGTAACGTCCTTGTTGGAAGCGTTGTCAGGAGCTACTGTCGCTGTGAGCTTTGCAGTGGCATTCGGCTTGAGGGTGATATCGGTCTTGTCAAGCGATACGCTTGCAGCCTGTACGAGTTGCTTGCACAGACCGTCTCTGATAACGGTTTCCGGCTGGGACTTCAGACCGCCCTTGCCGTTGCCGCACTGACCGTATGTATTGTCGCCCCAGCAGTAGAGTCTGCTGTCGTAGGAAATATAGCCTGCAAATTCGCCGCCGAGACTTGCAGAAGTAACATTAGTGTTGGTGATTCTCGCGAAGGTATTTCTGGTCTTGGTAGAGCCATCACCGAGCTGACCGCATGAGTTGCTGCCGCTCAGTGAGATATCGCCTGCCTCAGTAATAACTGCTGAGAACTTCTGAGATGAATAAACATAACTGGAATTTCCATAAACCTTAGAAGGAGTCTTCAGTCTGGAACTGTTATCGCCTAACTGACCGTAGGAATTATCACCCCATGCATAAACGGTGCCGTCGTTTGCTACTGCGATGGTGTGGCTTCCGTCCGCTGCGATATCAACCAGGCTTATAGGATTATCCTTCGAATCCGTTATGTTGATCAGCTCGGGAATATCGACTACTCTGGAAGATGTGTCTCCGCCGAGCTGCTTTACACTGTTGCTGCCCCAGCCGTAGAGATCACCATTATCGGTGATTGCAACACAGTGGCTGTCGCCGGCTGCTATGTCTGAAATGCTTACCAGCTTATCAGAAAGAACCTCAGGATACTTTACAGTGCTTCCGCATGTGGAGAGTCTGCCGACAGAGTTAATGCCCCAGCCCCACACCTGGCTGCCGATAAGTGCAATGGCGAAATCATTCTGTAACTCTATCTTATCAATAGTTGTTCCGGAAAGATACTCGTTTTCAGTAGGAGTATTAACAATATCCGACCTGGTTTTCATGCCGAGAAGATAGTTGCTGTTGTCACCGAAAACGTATACCTTGCCGTCGCTGGTCTGCACGATGGTTGCCTTGTTTCCGCACCATACATTTACTGCTTCGTATGTTAACTTCACCTTTGTGGGTACGCTTCTTACATTATAGTCTCCCTGACCGAGCTGACCCTTATCGTTGTTGCCCCAGGTGTAAAGTGTTCCCTTGGTATCAATCGCAGCAGCGTGATCGTAGCCTGCCGAGAAAACAGTCACATTGTTCAATGTGTATTCCGGCTTTGCAACGATGGAGCTTGTTGTGCTGAACAGCTCGCCCGAAACGCCGGCGCCTACGCTGGAGATATTGCCGTTATTCCTGAGCATGAGAGAATGATGATGCCCAAAAGCAATGGAAACTGCACCGGTAGTAACCTTCTCCGGATAATTCAGATCCTCGGTATTGCCGTTGTGAAGCTGACCGGACTCGTTGCTGCCCCAGGTGTAAAGAACTCCGTTGGCTATTGCGCCGGAGGAGTTGCCGCCGGCAAATACCGCGCTTGCGCCCTTAACTGATACATTGCCGAAATTAGCGCTGCCGCCGTTATAATAATCCGTGCCAAGCTGACCGTAATCATTGGAGCCAGCAGTCTTTACCGTTCCGTCGCTCATAAGCACGATGGAATGCTCGTCGCCTGCCTCAACGTCCTGAGCGCCGCTCTCAATAACAACGGTAAGCCAGGTCATATCCCTGTAGTTACCTGTACCAAGCTGACCCTGATCGTTGCTGCCGCAGCCGTAAACTGCGCCGTCCTTGGACACAACCAGCGTAAATCCGTCGCCTGCTGCAACGTCCACTGCGTCCTTCATGAGCTCTGTAACGGAATTCTTGTATGTATTGGTAGCGAAACCAAGCTCGCCGTATTCGTTGCTGCCCCAGCCTACTGCGGTTCCGTCCTCAAGCAGTGCGACTGTATGACCGTCTCCGGTGCTTACCTGAGCAACATTGTCCAGGATCTTGGTAGGATTGCTGATTATGGCAGCGGAAACCTTATTTGTTATCTGACCCTCGGAGTTGTCGCCCCAGCCATAGAGCGTGCCGTTCTTATCTATCGCAAAGCTGACATCTTCGTTTGCGTCAACATACACGATATTGTCCATTACCTTCTCGCCGTTGGAGCTGGACTTGCTCGATCCTAAACCGAGCTGCCCCTTGCTGTTGTCGCCCGCAGCCCAAAGAGACATATCGCTCTTGATAACAAGGCTGTGATTCTCACCGACTGCGATCGTGGTGGTGCTTAACTGCGGTTCTGCTGCCGCCGCGCTCAGCGGTATCATCGTGATGACCTGAGCTGCACAGAGCGAAGCAGCAATGACCTTCGCTTTCTTATTCATACTAACTCCCTCCATATACCGGGGCGTCCTGCCCCTGTTTATTTTAAGCCGCTGCGCCTGTCTGCACCTCAGCCTAATAACCTTTCATTAATTAAAACAACCGAGACCCATAAAAGGTTGCATGTTTTTTGAAAAAATTTTTAATTTTTTTGAAAAAATTATCACCTGCATATATTATAACGCAAAAATACCGGAAATGTTGCAAAAAAGACTTACAAATATCTTAATTTTACATTTCCGGTTTAAAAATCAATTTCTTCTCCACCACCAATATACATTAACTTGTCTCCGAGGGTCTCGTCCATAATGTCGAACCCCTTGAAGCCTGTGCAGTGGCAGGCGTAGATCTTCTCTGCGTTGCTGAGCTTCAGCGCCCTTGCCTGCGCCGTTATATACTCAGATGAGCACCCAAGCGTTTTAGGGTTTGAACCCATAAAGTGAAACCCGCCCACGATAGCGAGCACAGGAATT
>ERZ773157.3110-NODE-3110-length-11650-cov-6.558948_pt1 | contig 11650 bp, 9 predicted proteins | sample MGYA00511480_ERZ773157 | MGnify/ENA primary metagenome ERZ773157 (study PRJEB29015, sample SAMEA2737863) | human gut metagenome | biome: human gut; feature: human-associated habitat; material: faeces | place: China | collected 2012 ... | reverse complement strand
TGCACAACTGCGACCTCGTCAATCTGGACGATATGCTGCAGAACGGCACGGTCATTTCCGGCACTTTGATTGAGAAGCCGCACTCCTTCTCCACCGCCTGCAACATTGCCACGCAGATCATCGCACAGGTTGCGTCCAGCCAGTACGGCGGCCAGAGCATCAGCCTGACCCATCTAGCCCCCTTCGTCGATGTCAGCCGCAAGAAGATCCGCCGCGATGTCGAGGCCGAGATGAAGGACCTGGGCATTGATCCCGGCGAGGAAAAACTCTCCGAGATCGTCGAGAAGCGCCTGCGCGAGGAAATCAAGCGCGGCGTGCAGACCATCCAATACCAGGTCGTCACCCTGATGACCACCAACGGCCAGGCACCGTTCATCACGGTGTTTATGTACCTGAACGAGGCCGGTGACAACCAGCGTCTCAAGTCTGACCTGGCCATCGTCATTGAGGAAATGCTGCGCCAGCGCTACCAGGGTGTCAAGAACGAAGCCGGTGTCTGGATCACCCCTGCCTTCCCTAAGCTGATTTACGTCCTGGAGGACGACAATATTTACGAGGGCCAGCCCTACTACTACCTGACCAAACTCGCCGCCAAGTGCACCGCCAAGCGCATGGTGCCCGACTATATCAGCGAGAAGAAGATGCTGGAATACAAGGTCGATGCCAACGGCGAGGGCCACTGCTTCACCTGCATGGGCTGCCGCAGCTTCCTGACGCCGTACATCGACGAGAACGGCAAGCCCAAGTATTACGGCCGCTTCAATCAGGGCGTTGTCACCATCAACCTGGTGGATGTGGCTCTGTCCAGCGGCGGCGATTTTGATAAGTTCTGGCAGCTGTTTGACGAGCGCCTGGAGCTGTGCCACAAGGCCCTGATGTGCCGCCATAACCGCCTGAAAGGCACCCTGAGCGACGCCGCGCCCATCCTGTGGCAGTACGGCGCATTGGCCCGCCTGAAGAAGGGCGAGCCCATCGACAAGCTGCTCTACGGCGGCTATTCCACCATCAGCCTGGGCTATGCGGGCCTGTATGAGTGCTGCAAGTATATGACCGGCAAGAGCCACACCGACCCCGCCGCTAAGCCCTTTGCGCTGAACGTGATGCAGCATATGAATGACGCCTGCGCCAAGTGGAAGAACCAGCACAATATTGATTTCAGCCTGTACGGCACACCGCTGGAATCCACGACCTACAAGTTTGCCAAGTGCCTGCAGAAGCGTTTCGGCGTGGTGCCGGGCATCACTGACCGCAACTATATCACGAACTCCTACCACGTTCATGTCACCGAGCAGATCGACGCCTTCACCAAACTGAAATTCGAGAGCGAGTTCCAGAAGCTGTCCCCGGGCGGTGCCATCAGCTACGTGGAAGTGCCCAACATGCAGGATAACCTCGAGGCCGTCATCAAGGTCATGCAGTTCATTTACGAGAACATCATGTATGCCGAACTGAACACCAAGAGCGACTACTGCCAGGTCTGCGGCTACGACGGTGAAATTCAGATTGTGCCAGAGGACGGCAAGCTGGTCTGGGAGTGCCCCAAGTGCCACAACCGCGACCAGAACAAGCTGAACGTTGCCCGCCGCACCTGCGGCTATATCGGCACCCAGTTCTGGAACCAGGGCCGGACGGCAGAGATCAAGGATCGAGTGCTGCATCTGTAATGACGGAATAAATTTAAAACGCCCCTGCTTTTTGCTGCAGGGACGTTTTTTTAAACGGAACGGCTTATTATTGAAACCGTTGACTTTTCTGATTTTACACGATATAATAAGTCTCATTATGTACCGAAGGAAGTACGATTTATGGTAAATATAAAGAAAAAACGAGGTTTCACGTTGGTGGAATTGATCGTGGTGCTGGTCATTTTGGCCATCCTGGCAGCATTGCTGGTGCCTGCGCTGACGGGGTATATTGATAAGGCGAAGAAAAGTCAGGTCATTGCGGAGACAAGGATGATTGTACAAGCCGTACAGACAGAAGTTGTAGAGCTATATTCAACGGATGAATATGCCAAGCAACTAGCCTATACAACCCTGTTTACGATTGCTTCGGATGATGGCCGATCTGTTTTGGACGGACAGGCTTCCAATAAACAAGTTATTCAGAATTTGAAGAAACATTTTGATTCCATTGCAGCCTTAGCAGAAGTTTCCAGTATTACGAACGGGGCGGGTCACTTCATGTCCGTAGTCGACCTTTCAGGAAAAGTTCATCTTGTGATTTATAATGATGGAAAAGGCTATTTGGGCTTGTATTTTGCTAACGGCAGTGAATATATGGCCATAAAGTGCGAAAACGGCGTATCCGATAGTGGCTATGCCGCATATAAAAACGCGGTTATCGGAACAGACACAACCAAAGCGCATGATTTGGAGGACGGAAGCTCTATTTATTTTTGGGATAAGCTCTTTGTTTTAATGACTATTGGATACAGCAACAGTCTACCCTAATGTCATTTCATACCAGCAGATAAATTTACAACGAAACTTCCGCAAGTTTACAGGAGAGATAATTCGTTCTCTAAGATTCCATGCAAAAAAGGCAACCCACATCGGGTTGCCTTTTTCTATTGCCATACTTACTTCGCGTACTCGGTTGCGCGGCTCTCGCGGATGACGCTGACCTTGATCTGGCCGGGGTAATCCAGCTCGTTCTCGATCTTCTTTGCGACATTGCGGGCCAGCAGAATGACCTCGTCGTCGCTGACCTTGTCGGGCTGAACAAGGATGCGCACCTCGCGGCCAGCCTGGACGGCGTAGGAGCTTTCGACACCCTCGAAGCCGTTGCAGAGGGCTTCCAGCGTTTCCAGACGCTTGATGTAACTCTCCATGTTCTCGCGGCGGGCACCCGGGCGGGCGGCGGAAATCGCGTCGGCGGCCATAATGATAAACGCCAGTGTGGTTTTCGGCTCCACATCGCCATGGTGGGCCTCGATGGCGTGGATGACCTGCGGGTTTTCGCGGTACTTCTTGCAGATGTCGACGCCGATCTGGACGTGACTGCCCTCAATCTCGTGGTCGAGCGCCTTGCCGATATCATGCAGCAAACCGGCACGGCGGGCCAGCTGGACATTGACACCCAGCTCGCCGGCCATCAAGCCAGCCAACCAGGCCACTTCCAGAGAATGGCTCAGCACATTCTGGCCGAAGCTGGTGCGGTACTTCAAACGGCCAATGAGCTTGACCAGGTCGGGATGCAGGCTGTGAATGCCCAACTCCATAACGGCTTTGTCGCCCTCGCGCTTCATCTGAATTTCCAGTTCGCGGCGGCACTTGTCGACAGTCTCCTCGATGCGGGCCGGATGGATACGGCCATCAGCGATCAGGCGCTCCAGCGCCATGCGGGCAACCTCGCGGCGGGTCTGGTCAAAGCTGGACAGCGTGATAGCCTCCGGCGTGTCGTCAATGATGAGGTCGCAGCCGGTGGCGGTCTCCAGGGCACGGATGTTGCGGCCCTCGCGGCCAATGATGCGGCCCTTCATCTCGTCGCTGGGCAGCGGCACAACGCTGACGGTGGCCTCGCTGGTGGCGTCAGCCGCGCAGCGGGCAATGGCCTGGCCAATCAGCTCACGGGCGAGGTTGTCGCACTCGTCCTTCATGTTAGCCTGGTAGGCGCTGATCTTCATAGCTTTTTCGTGGGTCAACTCGTCGTCCACCTGCTTCAGCAGCACGGCGCGGGCGTCCTCTTTGGACATAGCCGCGATGGTTTCCAGCTTTTCGGTCTGGCGCAGTTTCAGCTGTTCCAGTTCGTCTAAGCGGGCTTCCACCGTCTCGCTGCGGCGCTTGAGGTCCTCTTCTTTGCGCTCCATCTGGGTGGTGCGTTTGTCAAGAGCTTCCTCTTTCTGGTCGATGCGGCGCTCCTGGCGGGAAATTTCGGCGCGGCGCTCCTTGATTTCCTTGTCGGCGTCGCTCTTGAGTTTGAAGGCTTCGTCCTTCGCTTCGATGATGGTTTCCTTGCGCTTCTGCTCGGCAGCCTTGATGGCATCATTCACGATGCGCTTGGCTTCCTCCTCAGCGCTGCCGATCTTGGCCTCGGCGGTGCGCTTGCGGTTTTCACCGCCAAGGTAAAAACCAAGCGCCCCGGCAACAGCGGCAGCAACAAGGACCAGCACCACGGTCAAAATTGGTGACATAGTCGGTTTCACTCCTTGATTTAACTAGGAGGATGCGGCGCAGCGGGACGCTTAACTTATGATATTGTTACAGTAAAAGACGCGGCAGGTCGGCCAAAAAGGCGCACAATGCCCCTGCACGCAGAATATACACAGAACCGTCAAAAAAGACGTTGAATATCGTAAAAAGCGGCGTTCCCGGTGGGCGACACCCTTTAAGGAACCACGCGCAGGGCACACCTGCCGTCTGGTTCTTTATTTCCTAGTTCTAATTTTACTTTGATTTAGTGCTTTTGTCAAGAAGAAGCCGGGGTCAAAGTGGTATTTTTCATGCAAAACGCCCTCATTTTATACTGATATCGTAGATACGTTAAAAAGCAGCAAAAAGCAGTTGCCAAAGCTGCGATTTACACCTCACTTACACCACTTCAGAAAACGAGCCTTAGATATGACAAACCAAAAGATATAGACGAGCTTATCATTGCCATGGTAGGTTCGTTTATTTTTTCTGTCCATCACATCAGTTAAAAAACAGGGATAGCCTCTTACCAAGGTCATCCCTATTTTTTTTGCGTTTTCTTTCAGCAGCGTCCCCGCCACCTATCCGGCTTGTGATTTCCGCACAACCCACGGTCTGGCTCTGCAATCGACTGATACCGACCCAGCCCACTGCTTCACGCCTTAAATAAAAACGGAGCCAGCTTTCGCCGGCCCCGCCTACTTTACCGAGGCTAATTTTATTTTACCGGTGTCTTAGAGCTGTCACGCATCATCTTTGCGAAGATATTCTAATGCTTTTGTTTCTAACATTTTAAAGCGTACGCTCTTTATCGATTTGGATTGCTTTGTTCAGCAGCTCTTTTTATTGTATGCATGGACACCTTTCCACAAGAAATCAGATAATCATGGCAATACTGTTGGAACTAACCATGCCAAATGCAATCAGTGCCGTACCAATAAATACACCAGGCCAGATGCTGTTGGTCTTTCTGCGGATAAAAATTGCCAGACCGGAAGCCACGCAGAACTGCAGCAGCACATTAGAAAGGAGCAGCATGTAGAAGTGTGCAAAATGACCTGTGTAGAACGGGCGGTTCAGACGCAGCGTTACTTCATAGAAGATGAAGAGCAGCAGCATACCCACCATGCCAATGCAGGCGCCCAAAATAACCGACTTGGTCATATCCTTACCTTTGCTGACATCTCCGCGGAACTGTAAAGTATTGCCTGCGAGCGTAACCAGCAGGAAGTATGGCAGCATACCAAGGCAATACCAAGGCATCGTTGCACATTTGGCGTCATTCAGCAGACGGAAGCTGACACTGAGGCCGTGAACATCTGTATCCGCATAGCGATAGATCAACATCAGGACAAAGTATCCCAGCATAAACAGGATCAGTGCAAAGACGGCAGATTTTACAATATAACCAATGTGTACTTTGGTATCACTACCTGTGGCAAGGCCGTAGCTGGAAACATTGCAGCCTTTCTTTTTGCCATACATAAAGTGGTACGCAAGGAAGAATACCAGCATGCCGCAAGCCGAGAACAGGCTCCAGATCAGAAAGCCATTGGGGGTAGTACCCAGCTGGAACAGTTTATTAGAAGCCATCTGGTTGCCGACCGCTGTACCGGGGAAGAAGAACAGTACCGGAATCAGTGCCAGAATAGCAGCGCAGATCCACCAGCCCTTTGACTTAAAGGCAAATCCTGCTGTAACCTGCGGGGCAGGCAGCTTCAGGGACGAGAACAGGTCAGAATCCAGCAACAGATCTGCCACGCAGAACAACATCATAACGATGCCAATGATCACGACAAACAGCGCCACAAAGTTCCAGCCGTAGATCATATTGCTTACAGGAAGCGGATTAGGTGCTTCCATGCTGTTCATGGCGGAGTCCACTACCAGGCGGACAAACTGACCCCAGTACATATCATCTGCATGCGTCTGGTTGACCACATAGAAGATGCGTGCATTGTGGTCTTCCCACGAGCCATACAGTTTGTTGGGTTCGATCTCATCCGTGCCGAACAGTTCTGTCAGGAACGGATCTTTAAACAATTCATCAATCTTATTGACGCGCGCCAGCAGACCTTCATCATGCTGCCCGGAGATCTGTACAAAGTCCAGGTTGTAGGTGGGCATAGCCTCGCTGTAAATAACATCAGAAATGACCAGGGAAACCTGACGTTTGGTTGACAGGCAATAGCTGTAAAGCGAACCCATGGAATGTCCGCCCACGCCAATCTGGGTTGCGTCTACGAATGGCCGATTTGCCAGATAGTCGTAGATTGTTTCCAGCTCCATAGCACCGTGGTTCGTCCAATACTGCGAAGCATTATCAACTTCCGTATCGCCACAGCCGGTATAGTCCACCAGTGCTACCACAAAGCCACGGCGTGCAATCTCACTGGCCCAGGGAGTAAGCAAATCGGACGGGCTGTCACCACCGGGGCAGATAATCATGGCCGGGGCAGGTGCCTCCTGCGTTGCCGTTTTGGGGATATAAATTCTTGCACTTACCGTATAACCATTGTCATTCATCAGATAGAGGCGATCTGTTTTAATTTTTCCAAAATCCGTGTTGATTGCGTTAGAAAAGAAACTGCCAACCAAAATCAATACGAATGAAATCACCAATAAGATAGAAGTACGTTTTCTGTGTGTCATCGTTTATCCTTCTTTCCATTTTGATTGAAGATGTGTGTGCTTTGGCTGCAAGCACCGCTTGCTATGATGGATACAATTTTGTTCTGTACCTTTTCACCACCTTGTGTTCTTGATTCTTCTATTTGCGTCAGGCAATCTAACTCTCCGCTTCTTCGCTGTGCAGGCAGTGTCGCGATCACCAACCATGCAACCAGGAAGAAAAAGGTCATTCATACAACTAGCAGGATTTCCGCGCTCCTGCGATTTGTGCATTTTACATTTAAATCATTGCTTTTCTTGAATCTTTATGTTAATATTATACCATTCCGACACCGAATGAAAGCAATTCTTTTCCCATATATGGACATTTATTGACATAGTGGATTGTGAGAACCTGTTATGCTTGCAAAATTTGAAAAACGCGCCTATGTAGGCAGTGAAAAAGTGTGGGTCGGCAAGTACAGAAACCTGCAGAATATATCCCACTGGCACATGGAGCATGAAATGATCGTTTGTATGGAAGGCTGTGCCCAGGTCATGGTTGCCGACACAATCTACACTCTTCTGCCCAAGAGTGTCATTTTTTGCCAAAGTGGGTGTGTGCATTACATTCATACCGATCCTGATTGTCTGCTGTTGGTATGCTTATTTGATGAGAAACTCTGTGAACCGCTGACACATCCTTATCAGCTGTCAACGCCGCTTTTTCAGGATCACTATAATGTTCTGGAAAGGCTCACTGCCATTCGGCAGGAACTTTCGGAACAGCCCCGCTTTTTTGAGGTCCGCACAATTGCCATGATTGAGGAATTGATGACGGACATCTTTCGCAGCGAACCCCTTATCGCAAACGATCAGCAGCCAAGCGAAGTCACCGCCCGTTACAAACAGCTTCTGGACCGCATCGACCACGAATTTTACAGCATTACTTTTTACGATGCCGCCCTGTTCATGAATGTTTCGGAATCTTACTTTTCCCGCTACTTCAAACGCCAGGCGGGCATGACCTTTTCGCAATATCTGAATGTTGTGCGGATTGAAAAAGCTGTGCAGATCATCAATGCCGAGCCAGACTTGAAGGTAACCGATGTCATGTCGCGCTGCGGCTTCAACACCATTCGCAGCTTTAACCGGGCCTTCAAGCTCATCACCGGTTACACACCGCGTACAATTCCCAAAGGATATGTACTGAACACACGATCTTTTCCCGCAGTACAAGGCACTTTTGACCCCACCCTTGCCGAGGCTGAATTACTGGCAGAATAATATAACGTCACCTAAAAAGTGCCGTGCGAATGGGAATCTACCATTCGCACGGCACCATTTGGATTATCCTTGCTTTTATTATTTTATGCCGCGGTAGACCCCGGCCTTGCGCAGAATGTCCTTGACGACCTCCGATCCGCAGACCAGCCCGCAGGCGGCGGGCACAAAGGCATTGCTGGCGGGCACGGTGCGCCGTGCGGCAACCGGGGTCTCGCTCGTCTCATCTGCCAGCGGCGGCAGGGGCGGCTCCTCCGAAAAAACGACCTTGACCTTGCCCAGGCGGCGCTTGCGGCACTCGATGCGGATGACCTTTGCCAGCGGGTCAACGGTGGTTTTCTCGATATCCGCCACCTTGAACGCTGTCGGGTCCAGCTTGTTGGCTGCGCCCATGCTGCACAGAATCGACACCCCGGCCTCTTTGCAACGGCGGATCAGCAGCAGCTTGGCGCTGACCGTGTCGATGCAGTCCAGCACGTAATCAAACTGCGTCAGGTCAACATCGGCGGCTGTTTCGGCGTTATAAAACATACGGTTGGCGTGTACGACGATGGTGGGGTCGATATCCGCAATGCGGGCGGCCATAGCGTCCACTTTGTATTGACCCAGCGTGGAGTGCAGCGCCACCAGCTGGCGGTTCAGGTTGGAGAGCGCGACGATGTCGCTGTCAAACAAACTCAGCTCCCCTACCCCGCTGCGGGCCAGCACCTCAACGGCCTGGCCGCCGACGCCGCCGATGCCGAACACGGCCACATGGGCCTTGCGCAATGCGTCCAGCGCGGGCGTGCCCAACTGGGCGCGGGTGCGGGTGTATTGGTCAGGCATGAATGGTTCCTCCCTTATATTCTATGCCGCCCAGTAGGGGCCGGACAATTCCGGACCGCTGCTTCACGGCAAACGTTCTGTATCGGTATGGCTGAGGGCCGGGCAGCCCGGCCCCTACGGTTCATTTGTTTTTTCGTTTGGCACGCCGTTCCAACACCGTCTCATAGCTCGACGACATCTTGTCGGCCATGCAGACCAGCGCGGCCTCGCGGCTGTGGGGGATGTCGGTGGGGGTCAGCGGCCACATATGGCTTTGGATAATGTCCTTTTCCTTGTCGGTCAAGGCAAACACAACTTCAGCGTTATAGCGTGCAATACGCGGGTGCTTAAAGCCATGCCAGTGCGTGATATTGCTGCAATTATGCCAGTCATACAGGTAAAAATCATGCAGGAACGCACCTTTTACCAGGCTGGCCTCGTCGGCGTGGGCACGCAGATGGATGTTGAGCCAGAATGCAATGCGCGTGACCCGCATACAATGCTCGTAGGTCGTCACACTGCCGTGTTGGATGAACTTTTGCATTTCCAGCGCATTGGGGTCATCGGCAATGCCCTTTAAAAGGATGTGCATACGCACTTCTTCCTCGGGTGTCAGTTTGCAGATCATAGCAGTTCCTCCACGCGGGCTGCCGTTTCGTCCAAAGGCGTCGTGCCGTCCACGACCAGAATCGGACAGCACAGCGCTTTCTGCCATGTATCGTGCAGGGCCGCGCTGCGCGTCTCAAGGCCGCCGTTATCGTACCCGGCTGCCCATTGCAAAAAAGACAAATGGTGTTCGTGCATGTCACCGCCCGGCAGTATGCGACTGCCAAACCGCGCATATTCGCGCTGCTTTATGCGGGCCAACCGGGTGGGTGTGTCGGCCACAACGCGAACCGCCAGCGTAAACTTTGGTATAAGTGCATCGCCTCAGCCGACCAGCGAGCCCGACACAACGGCACCATTTTCTGCCTTTGCAATGTCCTGCTGCATGAGTGGCACACGTTGTTCTATGGGACGCTTTTTCGTAAATTTCGGATCTGTGGGCAGCCAGAAATAGTCATCCGCGTCAAGAAAGGCAAAGTCCAGCCGTTTCGCCAGATACCGTCCCAGCGTGGATGTACCAGACCCGGATGCGCCGTAAATATGGATAAGTGGTTTCATGTTATTTCACCAGCAGGCAGACCGTTCTCCCTGCGTTCCAGGGTCACTTAATCTCGTTTTCTGGCATTGCAGGAGCAAAAGCGCCTGCAATGGCAGTTTGGACATTTGTTTCAAAATAATTATATCATGCCACTTTCACTGATTCAATATTGATTTCATGAATCATCTCATCTGCCATAAAATAGCAAAGCTGCCGCAGTTTTCATCTTGCATTGTGATGAAAATTGCAGCAGCTTTTTGGTTTATTCCAACTCAAATGCGCCGGTATAAAGCTGATAATAGGTGCCCTTTTCTGCAATCAGCTTTTCGTGATTGCCTCGTTCGATGATGTGTCCGTGGTCAAGCACCATACGGACAGAAATTTTAGAAGCGATATGCATATTTCTCCTTGTGAGATATGATTTGGATTTAAGACGAAACCCCGCAGATTGCTTATGGCATCTGCGGGGCAAGTCTTATCACATCTTCTTTCATCCGGACTATACCGTCGGCTGCGGGATTCCACCGCATCAGCGCTTCCGCTCGCAGGCTGTTACTGCCGGTCAGGGATTTCACCTTACTCCGAAGATTTTTATATGAGGGTTGTTCTTAGAACTCGTAAGGAGGATTGCCGGAGAAGTCGGCGATCACGCCATGGGGATCTTCCAGATAGAACACTTCAAAGGCCGGGTTGTCGGCGGTCTGATAATTTCCCTTGACAATGGGATTCTCCAGCGCAGCCTCTTTGATGGCCTTGTCGTCCACAAAGACGGCCTTGCCGCTCAGACGAATCCACTGATAGGTGGGGGAGGAAACGCTGATCTGAACGTAGGGATTTGCCTGCAGCTCCTTGTAGACTTCCTTGAAGTTGCCGGTGTTGAACCACAGCTTACCATCCTTCTCGAAGCTGAACATAAAGGGGCGGCACTTGGCCTTTCCGTCCAGGCTAACGGTGGCGAGATACTGAACGGGGTTTTCCTGCAAAAACTGGGCGACTTTTTTCATGATAATTACCTCCAGAGCGTATTTTGTTTGGAAAGGTTGCTTTTTTCTTTCGCTGGTATTATAATAACGCCGTAGGGCCAATTCGTAAAGTAAGCACAATATTGTGCCGTAGTTACAAAAAGGAAACTATTGGAGGATATAATATGGAGGATATCAAAACAATCGAAGCAACACCGGCAAAAGATTTACCTGTCTGCCCGGTGGAAACCACCCTCATGCTGATCGGTGACAAATGGAAGGTTCTGATTCTGCGAGACCTGATGCCCGGAACCAAGCGCTTTGGGGAATTGAAGAAATCCATTGGCCATGTTTCACAAAAAGTCTTGACGGCTCAACTTCGAGATATGGAAGCAAACGGGTTGGTAAACCGTAAGATCTATGCAGAGGTGCCGCCACGAGTGGAATATACGCTGACCGAACTGGGATACACCTTGAAGCCGGTACTGGATGCGCTCTGGAATTGGGGCGAAGAATATAAGGCCAAACAATAAAAAGCCGAAGCAACACCTTAATGAACATAAAGGGTTGCTTCGACTTTTTCTCCGTTGCCGTCAAATCCAGCCCAGCTTCAATATGCTGAGTTTATTTTAGTTTGGACAAAAGACAGACCGTCTCGACAGTTGTTTCAGTTTCCAAGGGAAGTTCTTTCACTTCCTCACCATCAACAGGCA
>ERZ773157.3108-NODE-3108-length-11655-cov-17.909483_pt1 | contig 11655 bp, 18 predicted proteins | sample MGYA00511480_ERZ773157 | MGnify/ENA primary metagenome ERZ773157 (study PRJEB29015, sample SAMEA2737863) | human gut metagenome | biome: human gut; feature: human-associated habitat; material: faeces | place: China | collected 2012 ... | reverse complement strand
ACTGAAAGGGTGTCCAGCCTTTGTCTGAAACCCAGAGATAAAGTGTTTTCATGGTTGGTTATCTTTGTGCTTAAATTTTAAAACAGTTTATGGATTAAAATACAACCACCATTGACGGGAACGGAGCACTATTTTTTTGGCCCCCCGAATTTTAGCCTCCCCTTTATAAATCTAATTTCCCGTGCTTTGTGGTAAATAAATTCGTGAAAATATCGAGTATCTGTACGCGCCGGAATCAACATTACAACTATTGTGTTAATTTTTTGTGCCTCCATGCAGCATTTACGAACCCATGCGTATATATCCCGACCGTATGGCGGATTGCAAAAAACAGTATTCCCGCCCCAATCTTGTCGGAGCCCGTCCTGCTCTTTGGTGTAGAATTTAACACACTTAGCATTATGCGGGGTGGCGCAAGGATCAAGTGTAAAATGAAATTCACTATTGAGTTTATCATAGAAATCCTGTGGTGTGGCCCACAAATCGGTCTTAGATGAAAACATCGTTTCTGTATTCATAAATTAGTTTTTTTTGTGTTTGACTTTCCAATTCGGTATGCAGGAAATCCAGCCCCAGAACGGTATGCGCCGCTTCAAGTAGTCCGGATCATCCTCATGGTTGTACGCCTCGGTCTCGAAGCAGGTGTAGTAGTACGCGCCCGGATAAGGCGGGATAATCACTTCGATCAGCCACGAAATGCCGTAGCAAATCCATCCGGCGAAGAGAATGCCGACCACCGTAAGCACCCAGCCCCACCACGCGAACGAGTAGCTGATGGCGACGGGCACGAGGATTGCCGCGGACAGCACGGCCAGTTCGATCTGCTGGGCGCAGTGGATTCCTTCATGGCGGCGCGTAGTCTCGTCCAAATGTCGGTCTTTCGGCTTGCGGGTGAATGCGAATGCAAGCCATGTTACCCAACTGAATCCCTTGAACGGGATCAATTTGTTGTGAACCTCGATAGGCAGTTTCATAGGGTTAATTCATATCCGTTAGTTACCACTCCATCAACTGCTTCGACAAGATTATTCAAGAGCGACGCCCCGAAGCAACTCCATAGGATGCCATATACGCCCTTATATTTGATCTCTGAATATTCTTTGCGGTTGTATTGGATGTTAAGGTAGAACGGAACACCCTCATCATCCTCCATGACTTTCGGCAACACCGCCAGCAGGTCGGTGACAGTAAAGGCGGGGATAAAAGATTCGGGAAATTCTTGATAGGCCAGAATCTTATCCAGCTTACACTCCTGCCAAATTTTGAGCTCATAGTTTTCTTCGTCCACTGTACCACAAACCCATCCCCATTCCCATACCATGCTCGCCTTATCTGCGGGCACTCCCAACTCGATCAGCCGCTTCGACTGCTCGATGCTCGTTACTTGGTTTTCCATAGTTGATTGTTTTTTATTCGCATAATCCGTAATAACTCATACAGCTGTCTTTCCCACCCGAAAAGGTGACTATGACTTTCATTTTATCGTTCGTTAAAGGTTAACTGAGGGGACTGGCGTGACTGCAAAACTTATCTGCCAAATACTAAAATGGCGGCATCTCTTGAGTGCTCCGAGGTATTCCCCAGTCACTTCGTAAGAGCTTTGAATTGTGCTGCGGATAGTTTAGTACGATTATTCTTAGGAGCAATCATCCGATATTGCAGGCCTTGCTCCTTGCACCAACCCTCCCAAATTGATGCATCTCGACAAACGCTTCCGGCTCCCTTCAGGCGCTCTCGTCCCGTATTGCCAAACCATTTGCGTTGGCGAGCATCTTCGATGAACAGTCGAATACTATCTTTGCCCCGAATGTCGGAGATCATTTTCACGCGCTCCATTGCCTGGGTGATCGTCATGGTACTCACTTCCGCGAGGTATTTTGTGTCCGAATGCCATACCGCGAAGCCTGTATGTACTCCCGTATCAATGCCTATGTACGTCATAGTTCGTTCATAGATTAAAAAGCCATCCTATCTCTTTCCACTCCTCGGCGGTCAGCAGCTCGCCCCGGCGTTCCCGCTCGGCGCGCTCCTCCTCCCTCTTTAGCTTCTCGGTTTTTTGACGGTCGCGTTCGATGCGTGCCAGTCGGTCGGCTCGATATTCGAGAAACACCTGCAACGCCTCAGTGATGACAAGCGGATCTACCGTGCCGTAGAAATGCCCGTAATGCCCCGCCTTGAAACGCTGGAAAAAGAGCATCAACTCCGATAGTTTCAGATAACCGAAATTGTCTGCTATGACCGCCGCCACCGCGTCCGTGATGCGTGAAAACTCCTCCTTGCCTTTCACGCCGCAGAAGTTCACGAGGTCGGTTAGCTGAATATCCAACCACGAATCGAGCACATCCCCACCGTAGGCTTTCCGCACCTGACGCAGGGAAGGCGCATCCCCCGTGAAGCAACGGTCGATATTCGCGGCGCAATAGCGCTGCACGCCGGGGTTAAAACGCTTAAGCATCACCGCCGCCGTCCGTCCCCATTTCCCGCGCCATTGTGCGAGCAAGGCGCGCTCTGACCCGCTCTTCGCAACGGCGCATGAGCTCGTCGCTGGTAATGTCGCAATGAGCGACCCGATTGTCTGCATTTCTGCCATAGTCGTTTGTCGTTTTCAGCGGGAATATCCCCGCCCAGTTATTAGCCTTGGACTGCTCGATAATCCCTCGGGCAGTATCCGCATTGCCCCCGGAAAGTTCCATAAGCCGCGCATAGAAGCTCTCGAAGCCCCGCTGTCGATAGGTCTGTCCGCGTTCAGACTTGTAGGCAAGCCAATCCGCCACAATGGGTTGGAACGTAGGTTCGACAGCCGAGGTGTCAAGCGTGCACCGGGATTTTTTCGGAAAAAAGTCGTTTAGCCACGTCTGGAAATAGACGTTTTTTGCAAGCTGGGCATGGTATCCTAATTTAACATAATCAATGGTCAAACCATCCGTCTTTTTGCAAAAGTCATTATAGTCGTCAGCAAGCGACTTGCGTTTTCCCTTAAACCCATCCCAAAGAGTTACGAACTCTTCGGGGATGCCCGTAACCTCTTCCCCCTGCAAAGGGGGATTATAGGGGGTATTATATGTTTGGTTTAGTTTATCTTCTATATAAGAAGTATCGTCTGTTTTAGGTGTCCCGTTAGGTGTACCTTTAGGTGTCCCGTTAGGTGGGACTATAGGTGGTAAATTTGAACACCTAAAAGTGTATTTGCATTTATCGGCACGACCTTTTCCGCCGCCGGAGAATGAGATCAACCCAGCCTGCATAAGACGATTTTTGGCTGCGCGCAAACTCTTAGGTGACACCCCTACATTGATCGACGTCCGTGCGTCGGAATGCGTGAAGTTATCCGGCCAGCCTAACCGATTCGCTTGTTCTACAAGGTAGAAGTAAAGCCTCGATTCACAGCAGCCAAATTGCCACGTTGCATCAAGTTGCCAAAATTTTCGTATCAGGTCTAAGTAATTCATTCTATGTCCGTGTTACAGCCACACTTTTTGATGTTGCATTTCCCGCTCGATGAAAGAGATCCATTCATTATCCTCGGGGCTTGGTAAGTTGATGCCCGCCTCCATTGAAGCCCAATTACGGAAGCGATCTATTGCTGTAGTCATCTCTCCTGTATCAAGGTCACGACTTGACCGGAGCCTTTCGACCTCCTTGTGCATCAGCTTGTCGTATTCGACGCGCACAAATAATTCCGGGTTGCATAGCCGTTTGAAATATTCCTGTTTGACATATCCTATCGGATTCCCGGTTTGCATGGCGAATTCGCCAAGAATACAATGGAGATATCGGTTTTGCTTCCCCGTGCGCTGTGGCTTCCGTTCTGAACACTCGACAAGCGCACGTCGGCCATACAAGGCATTAACGCGATGTTTGAAGCGCTCCCGGTCGATGTCGGTGTTCAGATCGTAAACCATACGGCGCTACATCAGAAAGGCAGGTCATCCACATCTTCGGCGACCGGCAAATCTGCAACCTGGTCGGGAGTGGGTTCCGAGGGACGGAACACCACCGCCTTACCCCGGCCTACATACGTCCGCTTGTCCTTGCGTTCGCGCTCCTCTTTCGACTGCCGGATGAACACGCAGTGCGTATTCTCGTACTGGTCAACCTCGCGGAGCTCAGATACGCAAATGCCGATGTACTTCTTGCCGTTTTCGGCAACAAAAATCTTGTCCTTGGGAATGTCGCTGACACACAGCGACACGTTAATCAGTTCTGCCATTGTTTATTGCTTTTTGAATGTGGTTTTGATGGTCGTTTTGCTACTACGGGCTGGAGGGAAAAGAACCTCCCCCGTATCAGGGTCTGCCATTCCGGTACTCGGTAGTTTTTTCAGCATCTCCTCGCGCTCCTTGATGTCGGCTTTCAGGGCTTCCAGCGTCTTGTACATGTCGTTCAGCCGGCTGTCGCCGCACATAGAGTAGTCGTACTTCACGCCCGATTCGGCCTCCTCCAGCCGGCAGTCGCCGAACTGGTGCGACTTGCCGTATTTGGCAAGCTCCCGCAGCGTGATGTCGCGCACGTCGGTGTTCTCCTTGAATAACTTGATGGCGGCCTCCATACGGCTGATATTGATGTGAGCCGTGATCGGGTCTACCTCACCCTCCATGACCGAGGAGACAGCCCGCGCGGCCAGCTCGGCGGCGGGCGTCGATTCCCGCAGCAACATTACCTGTGCTTCCATATCACTTTGCATTTTTGCGTGCCTGACGATATGATTCGAAGAGCGCCGAGAAGCGATCCACGACTTCGGCATCGGCGTCGCGGTATTTCAGCAGGCGTGCCCCTGCGTCAAAATCTGCGGCATAGTTGTCAGTCGTGAGGAACCCGTACATCCATTTCAGCAGCTGATCGCAGGTGATAGGGTCATCCAGGTGTTCCATAGTAATTCGTTTGCGGGCAGGTGCCGGAGCGTTGGCCGGGGTCTCAGTGGATTGTGCAGTTTTTGCACTTTGCGCAGCTGCCCGGTTGGTATTCTCGATTCGCCGCTCGTCCGTGTCTGCATCTTTTGTATCGTCGATGCAAAACAACCCGTTAAGGGCATATTTGCGAGCGTAGCTCGACGCTGTACCGGTGATTTGTGCCCCATCCATCCCTTTCTTGTCGAAATCTTCACGGGCAAAAGCGGTGGCCGTCGCCGATTCTCCGGAGGCGTTGGTGATGCGCGCCGTGGCTTTCACGTAGTAGCGATCGCCGACATTGACAATGTCATCGCAAAGGTTCAACGCGCATTCATGCGCTTTGAGTAGCGGTTTGACTGCTTCGAGAATATCCTCGCAGCTCCGATACTTGTATTTCCCGAAACTGTTATACTGCCCCTTGGGAGCTTTCAATTCCGACTGGATAGCGATTAACTCTTTCATAAGCCTACTCGTATTTAATGGTTATCACGGCTTTGCTCCGGTCGATGCCTATGCACCCTTCACGCACAACCTTATGGATTTCTTTATCCGCAAGACGTCGTGAGTACTTCGCGCTAAAGATGGTAATGTTGCCAATGGCAACTTCAATGATTGTCCTCATTGTTATAAATTGTTTCGTTTTGCGTAATTTTTCAACCGGGCCATATGCCCGGGCCATATCCGGCCGTCAATATCGGTGACATTAATAACCCGATGCTGTCTTCACACCCGGTTTGCACCTCCTCGAAACATCCGGCGAAGACATCGTATCGGCGTTCATAAACAGGCATATAGTGATGCCTCGCCTGAATGTCATAGATTTTGTATGCAACCGAATAGACCCGGCCGTCTTCATCACCGCGCATATCCTTCTGAATGGCTTCGCGGATAGCCCGATAAATCAACTTTAGGTCTACCTCCATCAGCGTTCTGGCCCTCTGGGAGAATGTCGACCGCTGGCCAGTTATATGTTCGCTCGGAATATCATGATACTCTTCGAACGTCAGCACCGGGGACGTGGTTGTCGTGTAATATTGCGTGTTCATGGGCTATCGTATTTCAACCCGGTAAATACGGGGCTTGTTCTCGTTCTTCAATGCCCGGTAGATGGCCTTGGATTGTATCCGGACAGCCTTTGACCGCAGGCGGTATTGGGCTCGCCAAATGCGCCCCTTTATCGTCGTCCACACGCATTTAACCGTGATTTCCGTAAACTCATTCATGGCTTTCGAATATTGAGGTTAGCAATTTTCCAATCTCACTTGTACGGTGCTGATTGGATAGCACCCAGCCGAATACCACGGCAATCGGCGCTATGAACGCCAACAAGGTGATAAGATGTGCCATAGCGGCCTGTTTTAACGGTTGGACTTGGAGGGGAATACCCGGCTTACGAGTATGGTGCCGACAACGACAGCATACGCGGGATAGAGCACGCGGAACTGAGCAAGGAAACAGCCTAAAGCATGCTCCTCGCACGTGGCGCGGATAACGTTGGTGTAATCGACCCTATCAGATGAAAATAGGGGTTTGTTGGCCTTCAGATGGCAACGGTAGAATGCGGTGCGGCTTTTCTTCGCGCGCGGTGTGGTCTGGGTGTTATTTACCCGGGTACCACTTGTGTTGTTCTGTCGCATTTGTTGAACACAAGTTAGGTTAATGTATGGTATAAAAAGAGGGCGTGCCCCCTAATTCTTGCGACAGAACCACAACTACGTAGCGTAGAAGTGCAACGGGAACACGCCCAAAAGACGTTCGTATATTTCTAATGACTACGTAAAGTAGTTCTGTCGCAACAGCAAAGATAGAAAATCATTTCGAATCTGCAAAATTATTTGCCATCGGCATCGAAAAAAGGTATCGACGGCTTCTCCTTACGGGCGATTCGGTACATCATTTCAGCCTTTGCGCCGTTGATGATCTTACCCGCAATGTTAGCAATCTCCGATGCCTCTTTGATCTCGATCTCTCGTGCCCGAAGCTCTGCATACACGCGGCCCAAATCGGCCGTCAATTCCCGGATGTTCTTAATCTCTTTCATCGTTTTGTTGTTTTTTGATTTCTCGGTATAACTTTAGTTGAATACGTTTGTAGTCGATTGTTTCGGGGGTTACGGGGAGGTTGCAGCGCTTTAGTTTATCCATTAAATACCCGTCAGTCAGATTCTCGCGTTTCTTTCGGTCATACGCCCGGTACATTTCGAGATTAGCTGCGTAATACTTGCTGGCATTCGCCCGGTACTTTTCGAGATTAGCGGCGCGCCACTTACGGTGCTTTTCCCGCGCCTTTTCGGAATTAGCTGCGTAATACTTTCTGGCATACTCCCGACACTTTTCGGAATTGGCTGCGTAATACTTGCGGTCATACTCCCGACACTTTTCGGAATTGGCCGCGTAATACTTGCGGTCATACTCCCGGCACTTTTCGAGATTAGCGGCGCGCCACTTACGGTGCTTTTCCCGCGCCTTTTCGAAATTGGCTGCGTGCCACTTACGGTTATTTTCCCGCGCCTTTTCGAAATTGGCTGCGTGCCACTTACGGGACTGCTCCGCCTTGCATTGTTTGCAAATATGGCTATGACCTAATACGCATTCCTTATTCTTCGCAAACTCTTCCAACGGCTTTTCCTGCCCGCATTTGCGGCAGACGCGGGTAATGTCATCCATAATTTCTTACTTTTAGGGGTTATTCGTAGATAGGACGCCAGCCGACAATACTACTATGGCGGTAATACTATTGCGACGCAGGGAGGATTAGAACAGCCGCCCCTGAACATTATCATCCGGACGCCTCACAGCATCCGCCCACCGCTCGTGTACGAACATCTTTTCTACGCGTTTTATCGTTTTTGATGATGAATAGGTGCATGCTTTGTCAATACTCGCAAAGCATATAAAGTCGTCCGGCATGGAATATTCCGAAACGAACACCGGGAATTCCATGCTGCGCAGCCATCTATAAAATCGTTCATGGTCGAAATCGTCGATATACCCCGACGTGTTAGCATACGGCGGGTCGCAGTATACCGTCGCGCCCGGCGGTATAGCAACATCGCTGTAATCCTTTCGGGACAGTTTCAGTCTTTCCAGACTTTGCAGACTTTCCAGTCTTTCCAGACTTTGCAGTCTTTGCAGACTTTCCAGACTTTGCAGACTTTCCAGTCTTTCCAGACTTTGCAGTCTTTCCAGTCTTTGCAGACTTTGCAGACTTTGCAGACTTTCCAGACTTTGCAGTCTTTCCAGTCTTTCCAGACTTTGCAGACTTTCGTTTAAGAACGCCCACGGAATAGTTAACGCCGGTAAAATTTCCTGCAACTTCTCGTATTGCTCAGAGGTTGGCAACATCCATTGAGATTTGCCAAAATAATGGCCACTCATCTGATTTCCAAGGTGTCGATCGACATCTTTTTGCGTAAGACCGGATAATTTCAGGGCGTTCTGTAAATATTTTCGCAAATACGCTGATTTAACCCGAAAAACATCTGTATGTATCGCCTTTGTATTCAATGTGCCGTCCGCATTGTATTGAGGTGCCACGCCGCATTCCTCACACAGTTTCAGCACCTTTTGTGTCAAGTCCTCTATTTCTTTCCGAACTTTTGCGAATTCCCGGACAAACCCTCGCCACATCAAACTCGCTTCGCCGGGTGTTTTTGCAAAAAATATCGCATGAAGGTGCTTTTTGAACCGCTCAACCTCCGGAGCATACATATATGTCTTCATACCGTTCCCAAAGCTCCAGCAAAGACGCACGTAGGGGTCGTCATCTTTGAGACGGAGGAAATCCTCCCGACTGATCCATCGACATTCATTCCGGTATTTCCCATCGATGGCATCACGGAAGACTTGGGGATATTCCGTAATATCGTTTGCAATGAAACGTCCGAATTTACCAGACAATATGGCAGCGTGAGTTACCGCACATCCTCCGGCGAACAAATCCACGAACGTATGCGACGCGGGAAGATTCGAAATAACCCATTTCGCAATACTATTCTTAGAACCCTTATAAGGTAATCCGTAATTCATAACTAATCTAAATTCAATGCCATCCTCCGCGACCTCTCGGCATTCTTGAGGTAGCGTGTTTTGTACTTCTCATTGGCCTTGTCGGGTGTAACCCAAAGCACCGTGTTGTTGTCGAGCCGTAAAGGCACCAGTCCTTTGTCTTTGAGCTCTTGAAGATATTTATTCATGGTCGTTTGATTGTATCCAAAAGAAGCGGGGGCTTCTGACTGCCCCCGCGGTGGCGGCGTTACTGTGCTTCGCGCCGCCGATTTGCGTTCTTTATCTCCCGTTTCGTGGGCTTAGCCCGCCTCGGCCTTGCTACTTCCTTCACGCAGCCTCGGATTGTCGAGGGATATACCCTCTGTCAGCTTCCGTTGTGACAGACGCCCAAGCGCCCGATCAAACTCACAACATTAGGGTTAGAACCCCGTTGAGCTACCCGGATTCGAACCGGGAGTACCGCCTCCAAAGGGCGGTGTGTTAACCATTACACCATAGCTCAATAATATGCGTTCCCTTGTTCGGACATATCCTAAACACAGATAACTGGATGTAAAACAATCCGACAAAGACGGTCGTAAATATCAAGGACGAACCATTTGTCTGTTATTCCCGTCACCAAGGTACTTGCATGTAGTCTCAAACTGCTACTCCGAGGCCGACCACACCCCGATATACGAATATCAACACCCAATAGATAGGGTCTTAGGCTCCATCCATCGCTTCATGCCTCATACTTTAATCACAAAGGCAAGCATTCAATATTCATCAGCTCCCTATCACTTTCATGGCTGATACGGCTACAACATTCTGTTGCAGGCGTGTGGAGGGTGAGAGATTCGAACTCCCGAAGCGTCGCCGCTTGCCGGATTAGTAAACCGGAGCCTTAAACCACTCGGCCAACCCTCCATAAAATACCGCCGACATCTCCACTCGCCCACGCCACCGCGCAGGGCTTCGATCTCGGCGGCGCACCATCCGCGGGCTTCACAGCAGGCCAATGGCAAATACCAAACTTAAAATGCGATTTGCGGATTATTGGCAGGAATCCGCTACCTGTGGCATATAGTACTCGTTAAACTGTGTCGGCCGCTCGTCTTCCGTAACGGCCTTCTGTTTGTTCGAGCAAATGGAATATCCCATTTTCCGGAGCCGACTGATGATCCGGCGCAGCTCCGTTGTGTGATACAGCCTCTCAGCCTTGCGAACAGTCAGCCTGCCGCCGGCCTTGAGATAGGCCAGAATTTTATTTTGAGGATCGTGTTTCATGGCCTTTGATGTATTTGCCGCTTTTCCCACGGGTACGGTCGAATTTCCTGAGCCTGCCTTCCAGTTCGTCGATGCGCTTGTACAGGGTATCACGTGCTTGAGTGAGCGCCAATACCTCGTGTTCCCGCTCAATAAGGCGTCCATCCGCTTCATCGCGCTCGCAAAGGCATGTAGCAAGCCGTATCTCCAGGTCTTCGATCCGTTTCCACATTTTCCACCTGGGCGTCAGGTCGAAGCATAGAAATCTCCTCTTCCTCAAAGTGTTCTTCTCCATAGTATAATTGTTTTAAGGTGTTGCAAATAAGCCCGCGCGCACTGTAACTTTAAACTCCATTTCAAAACTGCGCCACCGAAAAGCGCACGCGGGCAAGATGCAGACCTCACGCCTAAAATGAAATAACCCACTGCTGAAAGAACGGTGCACAAGGCCTGCTATAGAGCCTGGATAGGCGGTCAAGCCACACCAGGCATAATAATCAATACGGCTCTCCGGGTCACTCCGGGTCATCGCTCGTTCATTGGTATTTATCTGTTGCCAGCCCTTCTGCGCCAAGTCGCTCGCCGGGTTTTACATCCGCTCGGATGGTTCTCGTGTATCAATGTGTCAAAGAACACAGAAATTGCTTTTGCCTTGCGGCGGGGTTAGTGCCAGCAATCAAACCCCTCACCTATGCGGTGGCTATCTTGTAAGTGCGGCAGGATTCGAACCTGCAACCTGCGCCCGAAAATGCGAGGTCTTTCAACCTTTGTGCTTCTATTTCGCATCCCTGCACCGCTCTACCTTTGAGCTACACACCTCGTGATGCTATTCCTTTTTGATGTGAAGCTGCTCGACCGGAATGCCTTTCATCTTGGCGATTTCATCCATCGTCACTTCGACAATCTCAGATTCAGGATCAGGTTCATAAACAAGGCGAAAACCTAATGTGTAAAGCTCGTCGCAAGTGTAATTGAAAGTCGCATTGCCGTTCTCTATCTTGCACACGACCAATTCTCCAGCACGGAAAATCACCTCCCAAATGTTTGATCCGCTCACAAGCTTATCCCCTACCTGCCAATCCTTGAAAGATTCGGCCTCTTCTTTCGTCGAAGGGCGGATACAAAGATTTGAAACGCCGTTTTTGATGAGTGCCACCTCGCTACCATCCCCGATACACCAACTGTATTTGAAGCCTAATTTGTCTTCGCAACTGGATCCACTCCTCGCATCTTGGCATAGATAAATACTCCCTTCCTCTACCTGAATACGCCCTTCAGCTGGGAGGTCATTGATATTGGCTTTGAATTTCTTACCTTTGCATTGCAGTAAATTTTCCATACTATTTTATTTTTGGTTTATAAGTTTAGTTCTCTATTAACTCTTCCACCCGGAACTCCCGGCCACGGCGCGGGCTTCTTAATCTGCGGCACCGACCTTCCACGTCTTGTGCATGGTAGCGATCAGGTCTATATACCCTTTGTATTCCTCCATCTGCTCGGGACTATAGCCT
>ERZ773157.3098-NODE-3098-length-11679-cov-2.916724_pt1 | contig 11679 bp, 9 predicted proteins | sample MGYA00511480_ERZ773157 | MGnify/ENA primary metagenome ERZ773157 (study PRJEB29015, sample SAMEA2737863) | human gut metagenome | biome: human gut; feature: human-associated habitat; material: faeces | place: China | collected 2012 ... | reverse complement strand
TAGGAACGGCAAAATTTTTTACACTTCTATTACTTCTTTATCGCACATCAGTAAATGCTCATGGCATTGAAGCGGATACAAACACTATTGTTTGATAGAAATAAGAGAGGTTATTTATAATAAAATGAGCCGCCAGAACTGTAGGGGTGATGCAGTACGGGCGGCTCATTTTCTATCTAAACGGATGTATCCGGAAGTTCCGGCAGTTGATCGGTGAGTTCTTCATATCCGAGAATATCTCCGGCACATGGCATCGATTGCCCTGTTCCCTGCTGTGGTTTCCGGAAGTACAGCCGATACCGATGTCCCTCTAGGAGTTTGATATTCTTTTCCAGTGAGAAGGCGTATTCCTTTCCGTTATCACTGGCAAACCAATATTGCTGGTTTTTCCCGAAGAGTGTCTGTTCCCGTTTCGTGCAGCTTACGTCCAGTGACAGATAAGCATGTGTATGGATCAGGTGGTAGAAACTGAGTGCACGCAAGATGCTGCAGATTCCGATGAGGAGGCTCATGAGGATAAAGAGCCGGTCATGGGTGGCGATCCCGAAGATGCACCCAAAAAGTACACAGAAAAAGCCGATTGCACTGATGGCAACCAGCTTTGTGAAAAATGGTTTTGGCATAAGGTTCCTTCCTTTAACATGTATGAAATGTGATTTGTTTATTCAGGTACAAATTAGCAATAGCCTGCAGCACTGGATACTGGGTATGGTGAATCTGGACATCATCCACAAGTGTTTGGTAAGTTGTCTCCGGTTCTGTGTATAACTCATCCATAATATCCGATTCGTTGTGGATTACTTTTTCCTGCTCCATACTTGTGACAAGCTCAGCGGTCGTGAGGGATACCTTATCAGCCAGCTTCAGAATGGTATCTTCCATCGGTGAAGAGGGTTTCTTCTTTAAATATCTGCCAAACTCTTTTGCACCAATAGTTCCTTCCAGATAAAGCTGAACGCAGCCAAAGAGCCGGATGGGAAAGGTATCCTTCAAGGGAATAATGGTCAGACTGCCGAGAAGGCGATATAAGGCATCCACCCCTGTCAGTCCAATTCCGCTTACAACCAGACCGCGTAAGGAAAGTCGGTTCAGATAGTGTTGGAAGGATAAGCCTTTCGGACCTTCTTTCTGTATCTGGCGCAGGGTATAGGCATCCTGGAGTTCATGGAGCGTCAGAATCTGGAAGGCAAGACAGCTCCAGAGCAGCAGCTCGTCATCCGATAGTCCATATTCTTGTCCATCGTTGATTACAAGAGGAATGGATTTTCCGCCTGTCGTTTTTTGAAATTTTAAGGTTCCGACAGCAGTATAAAGTGTCAGCATAAAAGTTCCCTCCTTCAAGGTTAAGTCAGAAGTGCATAGAGTGCATCATCCTGCTGTAATAGTTTCCGTGCTTTGCTCTGCCATGCCCGTACACGATTGGCTGGTACTTGGTAGTGTTTTGCCAAGTCAAAGCTGGTATATCCCTGCTGTTGCAGATAGAGGGCTACAATTCCCTTCTGAATAGTTGAGGACTGTCCGGTGCCAAGCTGGGTTAAATGCTCAAGAAGCAAGGTCTGGTTTGTGTCCTTTTCCGGGTGAGTTGTTTGTGTATCCTCGTAGGAAAACAAATCACGATAATGGAGATGTTCATCTTCAGATGATGCTTCGTCCAGAGAACAGAGCATGGAGCGGTCACGGGCAATTTTCCGCCAGTAGTCAAAGATGGCATGACGGATGATAGTTTTGGCATAAGGCTGGAATGATCTTCCTTCCTCAAATCCGACAGCCGACCGGCACAAAGCCAGATATCCAATCTGACATAATTCCTGTTGTTCTTCCTCAGTTACATAGGCAGCGGTGCGGGTCATGGAACGAATCATGATCGGAACCAGATCCATGGATTTTTCCACCAGTTGTTTTTGCTTTTTATTTAGTGGTAAGGTCATCATCAATCACCGCCTTTCAGCTGGCTGCCCGGAGGCGGAAGGGAATATGGTTGTTCTTTAAAACATCTGCGGATTCCCGAATGAGCTGGTCGCACATATAGTTGCTGAACTGTCCGATGTGAGCCTGCTTATCTGTCAGACAGAACTTATCTGCCACCCAGCGATATGCTTCCGGTTTGGAAAGGATGCCCTGTTGCCAGATCTGATCGAAAATTCGATGTGCCTGAATCCGCTTTTGACGAAGCTCCCGGTTGGCGAGCGTTCCTTTTGGTATCTTGGTTCCCGGATGTACCCCGACATAGGAATTGCAGGATGGATAGTGGGAGCAGACATAAACCTGTCCGCCATGAGAATGCGTTCCATATACAAAGGATGCATCTCTTAATATTGCTGTTCCGCCGCAGTAAGGGCAGCGGATGATTTTTGGTTTCTTCATCTGTTTTCACCTCGCTTGTACATACACGATACGTAACGTGTACGTGAATAACCAGTACGTACTGTATACTTATATTGTAAGTAAGCAGGTGATGAATTCCCATAGGACGCAAGCGGATACTGATCCCAGATTCGGACTAAATGGCACGAATCCCCATTTTTCAGATGCCGGGATAGAAAATTGCTCGGATGAGCGGGAATAAGCCGCTGTCTGTGAAACGTGGATAATTAACCGGTGTAAAGATGAACTTCTCACAGAAAATCCGTAGCAGGAATAAGCTGATCAGTACCAGACAGAGCAGGTAAGTGTTCCTGCGCCTTCTGGTCCATGGCTTTTTCGGACGGAATTTCACATACAGGACAAAAATCATGGGAATAAATATCAGGTTCGTAAAGACCTGATCGATACATTGGATGATTGAAATTACGTTTAACATAGGCAGTGCCTCCTTTCTTTACATATCCTGTACGTATAAGAGCCTGAAAGTGCAACTTTTTGTTACCAGTCATATTGCTGGTTCTCCTGAAGCCGGAGCAGTGCCGGAATGGGACATGGCTTTAAAGGCAGCTTCTGAGCGGCCAGATAGGGCAGATAAAGCTCTGTAAAAGCAGCAATGCTCATGCTTCCGGTACATTCGGTTGGCTCCGGTATCCGGGGAAACAAAAGCGCTGCATCTGAAAGAGGGAGGATGCAGGGGCTTCCCGTTTCATCCGGATGGAATAAAAAGCCAGAGTTCTCACAGCTTTCCTGTGCGTTACAAGTGCGGCACCAGACGTAGATACAGGAGTGCCAGTTCCCTTCACAGAGGTTCAGAAAATGACGGATGTGCTTGGCATCTGTCTTGCAGTGGGGGTGTTTCATATTCATCACCTACTAAAGAAGCAGGCAGTTCCATGTGGGAGCTGCCTGCAGGAGTCTTCGTTATGAGTTACTGATGTTTCTTTTTGCGTTTGAAGTAAACGATGCCCAGGACACTTGCACCTGCAAGTGCAGCTATGGCGATTCCGGCATACAGGAGAAGCGGCGTCTCATCGCCGGTCTTTACAGGCGGAGCTACCGGAGGCGTCTCCGGTTCTTTCGAAAGCTCCGTCATGTGTACGGTCTGACCTTCATCCTTCAGATCCTCATGGGAAGCAATCTCATGCTCGGTTTTTCCGTCTGTATAGTAGAGCTTTTCAAAGACAACCACATCCTGTCCGGCAAGAGCAGAAGCGTCGAAGGTAAAGGTAACTTCCACAGAGCCGCCAGCTTTTTCTGCTTTAAATTCTGCCTGAGCGGTAACTGGTTTTCCGTCTTTTAACAAAGCCTCTCCGGTTTCCTTATTCATCAGGGTTCCGATGACTTTGTACTCAGATCCAGGCATCAGACCATGATAAGTGACCGTATCTACGATAGTCGCTTCCTTGGAAGCAGAGACATCCTGATCCCCGTCACTGCCGTCTTTGGCTGTGGTTTTGATTTCCGGGAAGTAGATGGTCTGGTTGGCATCTTTGATGTCCGCATGTACCGCTACTTCGTGATCTTCAAAAGTCATTGTTTCAAATGCCACGAGCGTTTTTCCGGAAAGTGCAGAGGCATCAAAGGTAAAGGAAAGCTCTACGCTGCCGTTAGCTTCTTCCGGAGTGAAACTTGTTTCTGCAGTCACAGCTTTGCCATCCACATCGAAAGGTTTTTCGGTTTCCGCATCCATGAGTGTTCCTGTCAGCTTGTACTCTTTGCCTGGGATCAGGTTTTTGTATTCCACAAGGTCTGTAAGCGTCAGTTCTTTTTCCGGTTTTGCATAGTGTGTGCCGGAAGCAGCATCTGTTGCAGTGGTTTTGATTTCCGGGAAGTAAATAGTCTGTCCTTCATCCGCAATGTCTGTGTGTACGGCAACTTCCTTGTCTTTGTAAGCCAGGGATTCAAAGACAACTACTGTTTTCCCTTTTAAGGAGCTGGCATCAAAGGTAAAGGTAACATCTACCGTACCAGCGGATTCTTTTGGCTTGAAGGATGCTTTTGCTGTCACCGGTTTTCCGTCTGCTTCGACTGGTTTCTTTGTTTCTTTATCTATCAGAGTTCCAGTCACTTCATATTTCTGGTTAGGAACCAGCCCCTTAAAGGAAACCGTATCCACCAGCGTGATTTCTTCCTTTGCACAGGAAATATTGGAGTTCGTGTCCGCATCTTTCGCAGTAGTCTTGATTTCCGGGAAATAGATGGTCTGGTCTTCATCGTTGATGTCGGTATGGACTGCAAGCTGCATCTCATCCTGATATAATTCCTCGAAGACAACGGTTGTTTTTCCCTTTAAGGAAGTTGCATCAAAGGTAAAGGTTACTTTGACGGAGCCGGAGGATTTCTTTGCAGTAAATTCAGTTTCAGAAATCACCGGTTTTTCATCCACAAGGATTGGTTCCCCGGTTTTTTTATCCATTAAGGTTCCAGTCAGTTTGTATTTCTGGCCCTTTTTCAGTCCTTCGTATTCCACAACGTCTTCAATGGTCACTTCTTTTGCCGGCTGGCTCATGTGTGTACCGGTCTCGGCATCCAGAGCAGTCGTGCCGATCTCAATGGCATCATCGGTCAGAGTTCCAACCTGTATCAGAACAGAATCCTTATAAACCTTGACTTCAAAGGTTAAAAGATCCATGCCTTTGTTGGAATCACAACGCTGTTCCGCCAGAGTGTAAGTATCGTAAATGAGAGCGCCTTTGGAATCATCCGGTTTGGAGGTGCCGAACCAGATGCCGTCTTCCGAAGACTCACCCCGGTTGGTATTTGCGGTATGTTTGTTCCATTTGGAGGAAGTGCTGGCATAACCGTTGGCATCTGTCACAATCACATGGCTTTCGCCTGTTGTTTTGGAAGTGATCTTAAATGGCACATTTGCCAGACGGTTCTGGCTGCCGTCAGCAATCTTGACAAATTCCAGATCCCCGCGGATGACCTGATTGGAGATGGAATTGTCTTTTGCAGTCAGTTCCACGATTTTTCCCTGTTCTGTGATGTCAAATTCTACAGAGATCTTTCCGCTGTTCAGATAACCGGAAGGTGCAGTTGTTTCATCCACACGGTAATGTCCGAATGGGAGAGCATCTTTTGCAGTTGCAGCAGAACCGGATTTATCGGCAGTAAGTGTAAGGACAACCTGATCTTTCGTGTAGGATGTTCCGTCTACTAATACCGGATTTTCATTTAACGTAGTGATCGCAAAGACAGTACCTTCCAAAGTGGCAGAACCCTGCGGTTTTGCTTCTCCGGTCTCGCTGTCACGTTTCTGGATCTTCACTCCGCCACGGATGACAGATTCTTCTATGGTAGAAGACTGGTATACCGAAACCATTTCCTGCTTACCGTCACCTGTAATTTTCTGTACGAAGACAGTTGGATTGAGCTGGTATCCGGCAGGGGCTTTGCTTTCCTGTACCGTTATGGTACCGAGCGGAAGACAGACGGTCTTGCCATCACTGGTATAGTAAAAGGCATCGCCGCTTACAAAGGAATCTTTGGTAAAATGCATCTTTCCGGAAACATCTGTTTTTAATACCCAGGTACGTGCCGGTTTCTTTCCAGCTTCCGCAGGATCACTGTCAGACTGCTCGGTATAGAACTTGACTGTAAATTCTGCGTTTGCAAGGGAAGCTGCTCCCTGTGGGGAGGCTTTCTTTGTTTCGGCATCCAGCTTTTCAAGCACCAGATTCATGGGATTATTCTGCGGAATATCTGTTACGTTTGCAGCAGAAGTCTGTTCTGCTTTTACGGTGACTTTGTGAGCTTTGGTGTCTACAATGTAGCCTTTGGAAGCAGAGAGCTCTTTTATGGTATAATCGCCTTCCTCCAGTTCGCCGGATCTGGCATACCCGTTTTCATCAGTGGTCAGTTTCTGGATGAGCTTCTCACCCTGATAGATCCCATACACAGCACCCTTTAAGCTGTAATTCGGATTCCCGTCCGATACGCTTCCGTTGGCAGAAGATTTTTTCAGTTCGATCCAGCCGTTTGGAACCTGATACCAGCTTCCTGCAAAAGTTTGGGAAGCATCGCTGTCCCGGAACGATGAATGCCCGGAAGCCTTCCGGCGGGTTCGGAAGTCCCTGAATGGCACTGGCTACTTCCAGTGCTTTATCAATATAGGACTGCGGGGCGCCATGGAAAGCTCCGGTGTCAGCGGAATTACCGGCATAGATGTAAGCGACAACCAGATGTCCGATGACATAGCTGTTATCATCACTCCAGCCACTGAAATATTTATCCTTGACGACTTTATCGTAGCCGTAACCGCCGTTTAAGTAGTAGAGCGCTTTTCTGAGCGGGGAGTTCTGGCTTAAAAGGTCATAGGAATAGGAACCAGAGGAAGGTGTTTTCTTCAGTGGTTCCACGCAGTAGGCAGTATTGCTCCCGTCAAAGCTCATGCGGGAGGTAAAATAGCTGCCGTAAGGGATATTGGCACCTGCCTTATAGCTGATGGTGCCGTCGGCTGCATGAACCGGAAAACTGCCGGAAAACAATGCGCCGACTGCGACAAGGACTGCCAGCAGCATAGCCAGCGTCCGTCTGGTATAGGATTTGTATGTCTGTAACATAAGTCTCCTCCTTCTTGAAGTTCAAATGAAAAGGGCAGCGTCAGTGCTGCCAAAAGTTACACAGCCTGTTTCTTCTGTTTCGCAAGGATTTCCAGAAGCTCCTGCCGATCTGTGGTAATCAGCTCCTTTTCCAGATTGGAAGCCTTAAATTCCACAGTGATGTTATTGTTGTTGGTTGAGATCAGACCGTTGCCCCGCTGGAAATGGGTGATGTTCATTACTTCTGTTTCCGATAGATGCAGGATAGTCTTCACCCGCTGTGCCTCTTCATCCTCCATGTTCAGGATAATCTTGGTCTTGCAGTTATTGATGATACCCTTGCCGTACTTCCCGTCATCCAGAGCAAAGAAGTCGTTTAAATCCTGTGTGGCAAAGATGCCGGCTCCGGAGTAAGCACGGATGATCTTGGCAATCTCCAGTACGAATTCCGCTGCAAGCCGGTTGCTGGATGCACCGATGAGCTGCCAGACCTCATCGACAAAGATGGCTTTCTCTTCGGTACGGTTTTCCTTCGCTTTATCCCAGACATAATCCAGGGCAACGAACATGCCGACCGTTAAAAGATCGCTGGAACCGGTCAGTTCGGAGATATCCAGTACCGTATATTTATTGGTCAGGTCCACATTGGTCTGCTGGTTAAAGGAAGAAGCAGAACCGTGAACCAGGCGGTTCAGGATATGAGCCAGACGTTTGGTATCCTCGCTTTCCAGCAGGACATTGTAGACATCCTCCAGAATGGGCATCTTTTTGTACTGCTCCGGATGCTGCGGATCTGTCAGGGATTCATTTTTATGTGTAATCCCTTTTCTGGCATAGGTTTTGATTAGGGCTTCATCCAGAAGCTGCTTCTCCTCATGGGACATATCCGGGATCAGCAGACTGAAGAAGATGTGAAGCCTTTGGATCTTGCCTGCCAGTGCGGAGGCATCCAGTGTCGGTCCGTCCAGCAGTTCATTTACAGAATTGTCTACCTTCCGGATTTCCATGATGTTGATACAGTTCTTACTGGCAGGAGAGATCTGGATAAATTCTCCGCCGACATTCCTTGCAGCCCGGTAAAATTCGTGTCCCTTTAGCGGAGCGATGATGAACACCTGGATGCCTTTTCTTCGCATCCTTAGTGCCATGGTCTGCATGGTGAAGGTCTTTCCTGCTCCCGAACAGCCTAAGATACAGATGTTGCTGTTCTTGTACTGCCTGGAATCAAAGATATCCGCAATGACCAGGGAATTGTTATGCTTGTTTACCCCAAAGAGGATTCCGTTATCATCGCAGATACTGTAGCTGACGAAGGGATAGCAGCTTGCCGCCCCGGAAGTCAGTACGTTCCGCTTGGACAGCTTAAAAAGCTTCTTGTCCAGATTTGCCAGCGGCAGAGAGGATAAAAATCCCTGCTCCTGTAAAAAGTAGCAGGAGTGTAAGTTCATATCCTGCGAGATCAGGAGCTTTTTCATTTCCTGAATCCGCCACTGCAGTTCTTCCAACGTGGAAGCAGTAATGGTGATGAGAAGATTCATGTAATAGAAATCTTCGTTGTTGGCAAGTCCCTGCTTCAGAAAATATCCGGAGCGGATGGCAGAATCCAGATCGTCATAATCAGTGTTGGTATCGGACGCATCCTTTAATTTGGAACGGTTGATACGGATCTGCTGACCGAGACGCTGCTGAATCTTGTCCTTTGGCTGTTTCTGGAGAAAGAAATCAATATCAATCCCTTCCCCGGCATTGACAAGGAGTGACAGCCATCCGGGAGTTACCCGGTTTTTGTAGCCGTCAGACGGCACAAGCAGGTAGGAATGGTAAAGCCCATTGATCTGCACATAATGGGAGTGCTTGAAATCCACACTTTCCGGTGCGAGAAACTCGTTGATCCGGATGTGATCCAGTTCCTCCATGCGATTTTCCTTTGTATAGGCGGACAGTACAGTGCTGATCCGGTTCGAAAGCGGAACCTCCGTACAAAGGGTACGGTTTAAAAGGGTGTAGAGAACATCCGTAGTAAATTCATCCTCATTGTCATGGGAGACCACTTCATTCCCGCACTGGTATAGAAAGGTTTTGGCGGTCTGGGAGGCTGTCTCAAGAGCAGCAAGGATTTCCCGTTCCTCTTCCTTTCGGTTTGCGTTGAATGGTTCATATTCAAAGATCAGAAAGAACCGTCTGGATACTGCTTCTCTGGAACTTAAGTTCTGGACAAACTGGATGTAGTCACGCTGCAGTTCCTGACAGTGGGGATCGGTTTCCCGCTCCAGCTCCAGCTGGGACTGCTCCAGATGCTTATTGATGTCTGCTTTTTTGGAGATCATCTTGATCTGGAGTTTGACAGGGCTGATCTTTAAGTAACTGATAAAGCTGTAGATAATGCCCTGCTGTTCCCTGGCACTTCGAAGCAGAAAGTTGATTGGTTCAATCTCCAGGATCTTCACGTACCGTCCGTCTGTGGTATAGACGATTCCGTTTGCGATTTTTTCCACCGGAAGATAATCCTCCAAGGTCTGGTCTTTCTTTCGCTTTTTCCGGGAAACGGGTTTTGACGTGGCAGATGAGGTGTCCTCCTTGGAAACCACCTTTTTTTTCTGCTCTTTTTTTGCAGCCCGCTTTTCGGAAACTGCCCGTTTTTCTTCCTCCTTTCGTCTCCGGGCTTCCGTTTTTTTCTGTATTTTTATCTGTTTCGCCGCCTCTTTTTTCTGTCGGCTGGCTTCTTTCTGCTCCCACTTCAGATAACGGATATCTTCCTTTGCCTGTTTTTTGATGCCCCGCTTGGTGGAGGTATCAAACTGCCGGTGTTCTTTTTTTTTACTTTTTGGCGGAGCTGGTGCGTCCGGTTCAGACTGTGGGGGAGCCGATGCCATTACTTTGGAAGGCTCTGCCATTTTTTCTGCTTTCCGGTGTTTCTTTGTCTTTGGCTCTTTGAAACGTGGTTTCCTGCGTGGCTTTCCTTCCGGAAGACTGTCGGACCTCCAGATTACCCTGCGGTTCACTACAAAACGCAGGGCATTCATCAAAAAGGCAGTGATGCTCTCCCCGCCGATTCCAATCAGGGCTACCATTGCCGCTGGAAGTGCGGTCATGCAGAGAATGATGATGCGGGCAGTCAGGGACAGCGGCAGGTGAAAAACAGGGATACCGATTGCCAGGGAAAGAACAATGCTTTCTATGGCATTGCGGATGTCAAAAGTTCCGTTTAGGATCTTGCCTTTCTCAATGAAGTTGGAAGGGATAAAGGAAACCGGTGTTTCTTCTGGCTGTGTCATGGCTGCACCTCCTTTTTCGTATCTTTCGCATCTTCGGAAGGCACAGAGGCACTGCCGGATTCTGTGTCCGGAGCTTCCGGGCTGTCAGAAGTATCCGGATACCCGCCTTCCTGCAGGTGTTCAATGTCCTGCGAAGTCAGGGACGGCAGGGAATCATCGGTTTGCTTTTCGTAAACAGTCGTATCTGCAGAGACCTGTACCCCGTCTTCTCCAAATAAAAACACACCCGTCGGGGTGTGATAGGTAACCGGAAGCGTATCCTGATCGGAAAGTGAAAACATCAGGCAGACGGTTGTTTCGGTAGGGTAGCTGGTTTTTTCCGGCAGGAAGGTGATGCTTGTCTGTTCTTTTTTGACATACTCTTTTAGGTAGACAGGAAACTGCCCTTTGAGAGAAGCAATCTGGCTGTCGGAGAAAAATGCTTTTAAAGCATCAAAATCCAGATATTCCGGCATGGGGGTATCAGAATTTGTTTCTGTTGTTTCCTTTGCCGGTTCCCTGCCTTTGTTTCCGGAAGCTTCTTTTTTCTGGCTTTTCCAGAAACTGGGGAGAACCAGTCCGGCAAGCAGCAGAAACAGCATCAGAAAAATGGAAAGAATCACTTTTGTTCTGTTCATAATGGCTCCTTTATTTTTTGTCGAAGATCCAGTAGGCATTTGCCGTAGCATGGATTTCCGACATCATATCAAATTCACGGTTAATATAGTTCTTTGCGTCACTGTCATTGGGATCATTGACCAGTACCTTGCCGTTTGCCGTAACACCTCGGAGTACGATGAAGTGTCCGCCGCTGGTGAAAAGTCCTGCCCGCTGAGAGGAGATGACCGGACAGCCTTCGGAGAGTGCCTGAAGTACCGTATTGGCATTGCTGGTCTGTGTGACGCTGCCACAGCCGAAATGACTGGCTGCAGCCTGAAAGTAGCTCCAGTAGGTTCCAACTCCCGGCTTGTAATAGGAATTCCCGCACCATGCCACCGCATCCGGAGGGGTAATGGTATTCCCGGTCAGGTAGCTGGCGATCATGGCAAAGCTGGTAGGCCCGCAGCCGGAAGATGCGATGGAGCCGCCGCCATAAGGAATGTTCCCGTAATCGGTCTGGAGATAGTGCGGAATCTGCATTCCGTTTGCCGGATAGCTTCCGCCGGTATTGGTAATCTGATAATACCGGAGAACATGCTCCACATATTCCTTGTCCCCATACCGGTCATAATGCCAGTTCGGACGGGCACACATCATATCCGAATAAGCAATGGCGTTTTCTTTGGTATAACCGCCGTCACGTTCCATTGCCCAGTCGATATAGCCGGAGCCGTAATTGTAACCCTGAAGCGCCAGCTTGATGCGGTCCAGGTCGGTAGGTCCGGTACATCCTGCTTTATCCAGTGCATACTTTAATTCCTGAATCCCACATTCGATGGAATAAGCAGGATCGGTGATGCCGTTGGGGACATGGGGGTATTTCTTATTAAAGCCGCCTTCTGCCGCCTGCATGGGAT
>ERZ773157.3083-NODE-3083-length-11754-cov-3.123429_pt1 | contig 11754 bp, 9 predicted proteins | sample MGYA00511480_ERZ773157 | MGnify/ENA primary metagenome ERZ773157 (study PRJEB29015, sample SAMEA2737863) | human gut metagenome | biome: human gut; feature: human-associated habitat; material: faeces | place: China | collected 2012 ... | reverse complement strand
CAGATTTTTCATAAATGGTTCCCCTTTTCCGAACATAATATAACTTATTATAACATATTCTGCGCGGATTGTAAAGTACTATTTACCGCGCCGCACAGGTATAAACGACCCGGAATACTTACATATACTGGCGGGAATTCCTTATCTTCTCTTGCAAAAAACACAGTAATATGATATAATACATAGCTGTTCGGAATGGAGGCACTACACGACATGGAAAATAACAAGGGCATTATAACGAGGTCGTTCAGGGCGGCGTTTCCCTGCACTATACCGATATTTGCGGGGTTCCTGTTTCTAGGAATGGCTTACGGTATCTACATGAACGTTTCCGGGTTCAGCTTTGTTTACCCGATGATAATGGCGGCGGTGATTTTCGGCGGCAGTCTGGAGTTCCTCGCGGCGCAGATGCTGCTTTCGCCGTTCGCGCCGCTCCAGGTGCTGATGGTGTCGCTGATGATACAGGCGCGGCACCTGTTCTACGGAATTTCCATGCTGGACAAGTTCAAGGACATGGGCTGGAAGAAATTCTACCTCATCTACGGCATGTGCGACGAAACGTTCAGCATAAACTGCACCGCTGAGATCCCCGAGGACTGCGACCGCGGCTGGTTCTACTTCTTCGTAACGCTGCTCAACCAGCTCTACTGGGTCGGCGGAGCCACACTGGGAGGTCTGCTCGGGAATCTCATCACCTTCGACACGAAGGGTCTGGATTTCGTGATGACAGCAATGTTCATCGTGATATTCCTGGAGCAGTGGCTCAAGGAGAAGCGCCATTTCAGCGAATGGGCGGGTCTGGCGAGCAGCGCTGCCTGCCTGCTGATATTCGGCAAGGATAACTTCATGATACCCACGATGATATGCATACTGCTGCTTCTCACCGCGTTCAGGAAGTCCGTCGGGCGGAAGGCAGGTGAGGAAAAGTGACCATCGCCGAACAGATAATCACCATCGCGATGTGCACCCTCGGGACGATGGCAATGCGTTTCCTGCCGTTCCTGGTGTTCCGGCAGGACAAGCCTACGCCGAAATCCATACAGTACCTCGGGAAGGTGCTCCCCGGCGCAATTTTCGGAATGCTCATCGTCTACTGCCTGCGCAGCGTTTCCGTGACGGAGTATAGCTGGGGTCTCCCGGAGCTTATCGCAGGAGCCGCCACGGTCGGAATTCACCTGTGGAAGCGCAGCATGCTGCTGTCCATCGCCGCCGGGACGGTTATCTACATGCTGCTGGTGCAGTTCGTGTTTGTATAATGTGAACCTCTATGCAGCCCCTTCGTTATATAGTATCTACAAAAATCGCCAGATTGTCGGAAAATGTGCGAAAAACCGCTTGATTTACCATGATTTTTGTGGTATTATTAATTCAAGAAATTTACATCACGGCAGGGCATTTTCTATAAATGTTCAAATGTTCGGCTCGCGGTGTGATATGCAGCGCCGTATGATCCGAATGACACCTGCGCGGCGCAGCAAAATAACAGGGAGGGTTTTCTATGAAATCTATCGGTATGAGGATACTGGTAAGCTGTATCCTTACAGTTGCAATTTCGCTGTTCACGCTTGGCGGATTTGCCTGCATCATGATCTACAACAGTACCGTAAATCTGGTAAACAGCAGCATGACCGCTTCGGCGCAGGTCGCGGCGGAGCGCGCATACTGGGAGATGCGTTCCTATACCAACATTGCAAGGGAGCTTGGCGCAATGCCCCGGATCTCAGACTCGTCGACCAGCGACAGCGAACTCAGCGAAATAGTTCAGCAGATCATTGAGCGTCACGAACTGCAGAAATGCAACATCATCAAGCCTAACGGGGAAAGCTTCGACGGCAACAACTATTCCGACCGCGAGTACTTCCAGAACGCGATGAAAGGAAATGTCACCGTAACCGAGCCTATCGTTTCCAGAGTGACCGGCGAACTGATGATCATAATCGCGGCTCCTATCTGGAAAAACGGCATTACCGACGGCGAAACAGTGGGCTGCATTACCATCGTTCCTGATCCCGAATTCCTCAACGATATCGTGAGAAGCATAAAGGTCAGCGATAACTGCGGAGCCTACATAATCGACAAGAACGGCAACACCATCGCCGACCTCGACAGCGATCTTGTAAAGCGCGGCGAGAACATCGAACAGCTTGCGGCTGCGGACACCTCCGGTCAGGCCGGATACAAGACGCTTGCAAAGGCGCACGAGAGCATGCGTGCAGGCGAATCCGGCGTTGCGCGGTACACGCTGAACGGCGTAAGCAAGTTCCTTTCCTATGCCCCGATCCAGGATTCAAACGGCTGGTCGCTTGCAGTTTACGCTCCCACCGGCGACTTTATGGACTCTACATCCCGCGCTATTGTGATGACCGTGATCCTTCTTATTGTTGCATGCGTCGTTTCAGCGTTCATCTCAGTTTGCCTCGGCAAGAAGATAGGTTCCTCCGTAAAAGCATGCACCGAGCGTATCGAGAAGCTCGCCGTGGGAGACCTCACAAGCCCGGTTCCCGAGGTTCATTCCAAGGACGAGACCGGACGTCTCTCCGAGGCGACAAAGACGGTCGTCAGCAACCTCAACAACATTATCAGCGATATCGGGCGCATTCTCGAGTCAATGTCCACCGGCAACCTGAACGTACATACTGCTGAGAATGAAAAGTTCTATGTCGGCGACTGCCAGAAGCTGCTCCACTATGTCCGCGATATCAACCACAAGCTCAGCGCAACCATGTCCGAGATAAGCACCGCCGCCGACCAGGTTGCGGCAGGCTCCGAACAGGTTTCCTCAGGCGCGCAGGCGCTGTCACAGGGCGCTACCGAACAGGCTTCCTCCGTTGAGGAGCTGGCTGCGACCATCAACGTGGTATCCGAAATGATACACGAAAATTCCAAGGACGCAGAAGATGCAAGCAAATGCACAAAGGAAGCCGCCGAGAAGCTCGGCGACACCTCTGCGAAGATGGAGAACCTCATCAGCGCAATGGAGGAGATCAAGAATTCCTCCGCAGAGACCAAGAACATTATCAAGACCATCGAGGACATCGCGTTCCAGACGAATATACTCGCGCTGAACGCAGCGATAGAAGCCGCGCGTGCGGGTGAAGCCGGAAAGGGCTTCGCGGTAGTCGCGGACGAGGTACGCAACCTTGCTTCCAAGTCGGCTGAATCCGCGAACAGCACACGCGAGCTGATTTCCTCCACGATCAACGCGGTACAGAACGGCTCCGGCATTGCAAAGCAGACCGCCGAGACCCTCCAGCAGGTCACCGGGCTTTCCCAGGAGAGCGCGAAGCTGGTTTCGGAGATATCCTCCGCGGCAGACGAGCAGGCGAAGGCAGTTCAGCAGGTAACTGCGGGTATTGAGCAGATCTCCCAGGTAATTGCAACGAACTCCGCAACCGCCGAGGAATCCGCCGCCTCCTGCGAGGAGCTTTCCGCTCAGTCAAGACTGCTTCAGGAGCAGGTCGGCAAGCTCAGGGTTTAATCACACGAAAATCCCTCGGATCGCCTCCGGGGGATTCAGTTTGTCGAACAACTTTTAAACTCTGCGTAGCATATTGGTTTTCGCTTCCTTTTGCTTACAAAAGGAAGCGGGAGTGTGAGGGCAGAGCCCTCACCACTCTGCGCGCTGGCGCGCAGCTAAACGTTTCAAAAGCGCTAAAGGGGTGTGGGGGAAAACAAGAGTTTTCCCCCACAGTTTCTTATAAATTGCTTTCCTGAATAACTCTTTTAATCCAGCCAAAGCGGCTCCGAATTCCGAATTAAATTTTAGTGCTGCTCTGCGTCCGCTGTTTTGCGCTTCTCGCCGAGGGGGTAAACTGCGTTTCCGTCCTCGTCGTAAACGGGGTTGAATTCGCCCGTGATGTAAGCTGAAATGATATTGCAGGCTACGTGACGGCTGTACTCGCTGTTTTCCATGCACACTCCGAACGCTATCTCAGGGTTGTCGGCGGGGTAAAATCCCACGATGGTGGAGTTGAACTTCGTCATTGCGATGACCTCCGGCGTGCCTGTTTTCGTGCAGACGTTCTCCTTGCCGATACCCTTGAAGTCGTAGATGTTGTACCAGCCGCCCTCCATCAGGAAGTTCGCGTTTTCACTTACGCGCTTCATTCCGGCGTGCACCTCCGCGAATACGTCCTCCATGCCCTCGGAGAAATCCGCCATCACCTCGGGCTTTATCTCCTCGATGAGCTTGGTGTAGTCGTAGTTGTAGACAGCCTTCACTATGTGCGGGCGGTACCTTACGCCCTTGTTCGCGATGGTCATTGCCTGGGTCGCCAGGTGCAGCGGAGTCAGCAGGGTCTCCGACTGACCGATACCCGCCTGGATCGTATCCGACGCGTTCCACTCGATCCCGAGCTTGTCGAACAGCTCCGGGGAGGTCATTCTGCCGGTGGACATCGGCAACTCAAAGCCGAGGTCGGTGCCTACGCCGAATTTATTCGCCCAGTACGCCAGCCGGTCGATACCCATGCGGCGCGCGGTCTCATAGAAGAAAATGTTGCAGGAGTGCTTAAGTCCGAACTGCACCGTGATGGAGCCGTGAACTCCGGTACAGCCCGGGGTGTAGCTCGGCGCGTAGTACATATACCGCCCCGTGCAGTTGATAGTGCTGGAGGCGTCGATAACACCCTCCGCAAGACCCGCCGTCGCGGTGATGGTCTTGAATGTGGAGCCGGGACGGTACTCGCCGTTTATCGCGCGGTTCAGCAGCGGGGAGTTCTCAGCGTTCAGAACGGACGCGTAGTCCTCGACGAGCTGGTTTATATCGTAGCTCGGGAGCGTCGCCATCGCCAGCACCGAGCCGTCCCTGACGTCCAGCACGACTGCGGAGCCTACCTCGGTATCCTTGCCTCGGAGGTTCGCGTCCATCGCCGTGGTGTAGTACGGGGAGTGCAGGAAATCCATGTGGTACTGCACTATCCGCTCCACCATGTTCTGGAAGTTAGAGTCTATCGTCAGCATTACGGACTTCCCCGCCTGCGGCTCCTTGGTTATCTCGTCGGAGATCATCATGCCGTCGGAGTTACGCGTTATCTCGCGGGTGCCGCGCTCGCCGCGCAGCGTGGATTCCAGCGCAAGCTCGATACCCGATGTGCCGATGATGTCGTCCAGCTTGTAGCCGGCGCTCTTCAGCTCGGCGTACTTATCCGCGGATATCGCCCCGACCGTTCCCCTGATATGCGGCGCGGTGGTGCCGTCTAGATAGACGCGGTTCCAGCCCTCGGAGATCTCCATGCCGGGCATGAGCGCGGAAAGCTCCTTCAGCTCCAGCACCGTGTCGCTGGATATCCCGGAGGCAAGCTCGTAGGGATTGTTGTTATTGAATCCCTTCAGCTCCATTTCGTAGCGGACTCCCGCGATGCAGCGGCGCATCGGCTCCTCGTACTGGGCGGATATCTTGTAGTTCTCGTAGAGGGCGTTCATGCAGTTCTCGACCGTGGCGTAAACGCCCAGCTTCATGCGGGATTTCAGCGAATCCACGGCGTTGTCGCGGTCCTTTTCGAACTGGTAGGGCTGCGTTCTGGTAATGGGCAGGGTTTCGTTCCACTCGTCGCCGTGCTTCATCAGTATGGTAAGAATGCGGTAGATGACCTCGTTTTCCGTTCCGCTTTCCAGCGAGGCTTTCTGGAGCTTCACGCTGCAGTTCAGCTCGTTGGTGTTGAGTATTTTTCCGGTGCTGTCGGCTATCTTTCCGCGCGCCGCCTCGATGTCCTGGGTCGCGGTGTGAGTGCTCTGGGTCATGGCGAGGTACTTGCTTCCGTCGGCTATCTGTATTTCAAGAAGCCGCAGTCCGCACAGGAACGCCGCGCCTATCACTATTGCCGCAAGCACGGCAGACCTCAGCAGGTTCTGAAATTTTGACATTTATTCCTCCAGTTATGCGTTGGGACTGGGCGGTTTATTCCTCGGCGCCCTTGGTTATCTCTTCCTCCGCTGCGGCGTTTCCGGCGGCCTCCTCCAGGCGGCGCTCCTCCTTCGGGCGGAGCCTGTTGGATATGAGCCGCACCAGAAAATACACCGGCACCGAGAACGCGACAGCCCAGGCGTAGGCGGGCAGCAGCGAATGCAGGAACGATATCCCGGAGTATTCGCGCTCCCACACCCAGTGCAGGAACAGGAAGTCCAGCCCGCACATAATGACGCACACGGCGGTGTTCATCACAAGGTGGGAGAGCCAGTTCGATTTCAGCCAGAACCTCGACAGCAGCGAGATGAGCGGGCAGGATATCAGCAGCCACATCGACGAGAACCCGAGCAGCGTGCCGCTCGCCATATCCAGCATCAGCCCGCAGAAAACGCCGAACACTCCGGCGGCGAGTTCACCCTCAAACATGGCAACGGCGGTGGCAAGCGGGATAATCAGCAGCGGACACCACCCGCGTATAAGCGGAGCGACCTCCCACAGGTAGAACATCAGCAGCACGGCTGAATAGAGGAACCATCGGAAAAAGCAGCGCAGCCGTGCTTTCCGGGAGCGCGCCCGGAATCCCACCTTGCTTTTCGAGATATATTTTGCCATATGAATTATCCTTAAATCCGGAGAAACGGCGCAGTTAAGCTGCACCGTTCTTAATTATTGTGCGATATCGCCGAACGAAAGCCCCTTGCCGTCGAAATCCACGACCGCGTAGACGGTGGTGATAGCGAAGCAGTCCTCAGCCGGCTCTATCAGGGCGTGCTTGGAAAGCCCGTTGGGGTCGTCGTAGACCTCCTTTACCGTGCCGACGATGATACCCTCAGGGAACAGTCCGCTCTGACCGGCGGTGACTATCACGTCCCCCGGCTCAACGTCCGCGTCCTTGAGTATCTGGCTCATGAGGCACAGCCCCTGTTCAGCGGTGGAGGTGGAATTCTCAATAACTCCGGTCGCCTTGGTCCGCATAGTATATACCCCGACGTTCACCTGCGGGGAGAGTATCGTAGACACCTTCGCGTAATTCGGCGCGATGTCTGTTACCCTGCCGATGAGACCCACGGAGGTTATCACCGGGTCGTTGAGTGATAACCCGGTGCTGCTTCCCTGGTTTATCGTGAATCCGCCGTACATGTCGTTGGCGTTGCGTGCGATTATGCCGCACGGCTCAGAGAAAACGAGGTCCTTGTGCTCCTTGCTGAGCTGAAGCATTTCCCGGAGCTGCTCGTTTTCCTTCTGGAGCGCCTCGTAGTCCGCGGAGCGCTCGTACATCTGCGTAACAAGCTCGCGCAGCTCGTCGTTCTGCGCCTTGTAGGTATCGGCGTTGACCCACTTGTCGATGAATCCGTTAACTCCGTTTGAAATGGCGTTCGCCGCGGTGACGAACGGGTATGTTACCGTGCTGATGACCTGCTCGGGCAGTGTCTGGGTGCCCGCGGCGACGGCAACGTAGGTCATAAGTCCCAGCAGCAGCGCCGCGATACAGAGTATGATTTTGAATTTGACGCTGTGGAAGAATTCTCTCATAGATGTTGTTCAGTTCATTTCTTCCGGCGCAGCCGGACGCAGTTTATCAGTAGATGTTCTCGTCCTCGCTGAGAACGTCCTCGAGCTTGTCGATGTTCTCAAGTACCTTGCCGGTGCCGTCAGCAACGCAGTCGAGGGGGCGCTCCGCGATCTTGACGGGCATGCCGGTTTCCTCGTGGATAAGCTGATCGAGCCCTCTCAGCAGCGCGCCGCCGCCAGCCAGCATTATGCCGGACTCGATGATATCGGCCGCAAGCTCAGGGGGAGTCTTTTCAAGTGTGGTCTTGATGGCGTCGATAACGTGGGAGAGCGGCTCGGAAATAGCCTCGCGGATCTCCTCGCTGGTAACTGTGATGTTCTCGGGCAGACCGTTGAGCAGGTTGCGGCCCTTGATGTCCATTACCGGCTCGGTGTCGCCGGTCTTGTACGCGGAGCCTATGCCCATCTTGATGTTCTCGGCGGTCCTCTCGCCGATGAGCAGGTTGTACTTCTTCTTGATGTAGTTGATTATCGCGGAATCGAACTCATCGCCGGCTACCCTTACGGAACGGGCGGTAACGATGCCGCCCAGGGAGATTATGGCGACCTCGCTGGTGCCGCCGCCGATATCCACGATCATGCTGCCGACAGGCTCGGCAACCGGGAGACCCGCGCCGATAGCGGCAGCCATAGGCTCCTCGATGATGGAAACGCGCTTTGCGCCCGCGTTCTGAGCCGCTTCCTTAACGGCGCGGCGCTCTACCTCGGTAACTCCGGACGGAATACAGATAATGACGCGCGCCTTGCCCCTGCCGCGCAGAGCCTTCTTGATGAACTGCTCCAGCATGCTGGAGGTCATGTCGAAGTCAGCGATAACGCCGTCCTTGAGCGGACGTACAGCCACGATGGAGCCGGGGGTCCGATGACGTCCTTGGCTTCCTGGCCTACGTAGCGCACGCACTGGAGCTTCTTGTCCACTGCAACCACCGAAGGCTCGCGGATAATGATACCCTTGCCCCTCATATATACAAGCGTATTCGCCGTTCCTAAGTCGATACCGATGTCCTTGGTCATTCCAAACATTGTGCTTCCTCCGTTATATTCTGTGATATTTTACAGTATGCGGTCATTTCCTCGCACATACCCCTTATACATAATTGTACAATTATAATTATATCATTATTGTGCTCTGTACGCAATGCATTATTAGCATAAAAATTCGGCTTTCTCGGACTTTTTTTTGGCTATTTTTCGGTATTTTTCCCAGGCGCTGAATTTATAGACCCGGCGGGAGATTATTTTTGAAAAAGCACTTGCAATAACTGATATTTTAAGATATAATATTAATATACAGACCATTCCAGACTTTTTCTGACTTTATAGATCACATCAATGAAAGGAAAACCGCCGACATGCTCAACGAAAAAGTGACCGTTACAATATGCGGAAAAGCGTATAATCTCCGCACGGACAATGCTTCCTCCCTGATACGCCAGGGTGAGGAGGCCGACCGCCGCATCACCGAATACTGCCGTGAAATGTCGCTCTCAAAGGATGACGCATGCGTTTTCACCGTGCTGGATCTCCTGGGGGATCTCGACTCCGCGAACGCCCAGCGGGATTCCTACGCCAAGAAGAACGCCGCGCTGGTCAGCACCGCGGAGAAGGGCGCGAAGGCTCTTGAGGAAAACAAGCAGCTCGCCTCCGAAAACGAGCTGCTCGCAAAAGACAGCGCCGCCCTCGCGGAGCTCCGCCGGGAACACACCGAGCTTGAAGGCAAAAACGCCCAGCTCACCGAAACGCTCAGCGAAGCCAACGAGCGCGCCGCGCAGAACGCCAGCGCAAAGGCGGAGCTTGAAAAGTCCCAGCAGACCGTGAAATCACTCGAGGAGAAAAACGCGCAGCTCACCGGCTCGCTGAAGTCCGCCGAGGAGAAGTCCGAAGCGCAGAAGAAGGACATCGCGGAACTTGAGCGGCAGAACTCCGACCTGAAAAAGCAGGCGGCGAAGCTGGTGACAGTCACCGATGAGAACAAGAAGCTCACCGAAAGACTGGACAAGGCTGCGAACACCGAAGAAGCGCTCCGCCGCAGCGAAGATCGCGTGTCCTACCTTGAGAAGGAATGCGGAAAACTCGACGCGGCAAACGCGGAGCTTAACACGCTGAAAAAATCCCTCGCAGACGAGCAGGGCAAGACCTCCGGTCTGGAGAAGAAACTTGCCGCCGCCGAAAAGAGCGCCGCAGAGCTTTCCGAAGCGAAGCAGTCCCTCGCCGCTGAAAAGGGCAGGAACTCCGACCTGGAGAAGAAACTCGCCGCCGCCGAAAAGGGCTCCGAGGAGCTTTCCGGCGTGAAGAAGGCTCTTGAAGCCGAACAGGGCAAAACCGCCGACCTCGAGCGCCGTCTAGAAGCCTCCCGCAAGGCGGCAGACGACGCGCAGAACAGCGTATCCGTGCTTGAAAAGGACATCGCCGCGCTCAAGTCCGAAAACGAGGAGCTTTCCGCGCTGCGCGAAAAGGCGGGAATGTACGAGGAGCTCACCGTGAAATTCTCGCAGATCGAAAGCGAGAACGCGGCTCTCAGGGCGGGCGCAGGCTCCGACGCCTCCGAAGGCGCCGCCCCCGCGCAGATGGAGGAGCTGAAGAAACAGCTCTCCGACGCGCTCGCCGAGGTCAAGGAGCTGAGAAAGATAAACGCTTCCCTTAACCGGCAGCTTAACGAAATGCTTGAGGACGGTCAGCTTACATTATGAGTGAAATTCTTGCACCCCTCGGGGGGCTTTCAGATCTGCCCGCGGCGCTGAACACCGGCGCCGACGCGGTATATCTTGGTTTATCGGAATTTTCGGCACGCAAAAATGCCGAAAATTTTTCTGTTGAGGAGCTTAAAACAGCCTGCACCGAATGCCACAAGCGCGGGGTGAAAGTCTACGCCGCGCTGAACACGCTGGTGTACGACAGCGAGGCCGAAAAATTCGCGGAGTGCGTGAAAAGCGCTGCGGAATGCGGCGTGGACGGACTTATAATCCAGGATCTCGGCGCGGCTGAAATAGCGAAGCGGGTCTGCCCTGCCTCCACGCAGATGACGCTGAACAGCACCGCCGGAGTCAACGCGGCTCAGCAGCTCGGATTCTGCCGGGCGGTCATCGGGCGGGAGCTGTCCTTCGAACAGATAAAGCGCATCGCCGAAAACACCGGCATTGAACTCGAGGTTTTCGTGCACGGCGCGCTGTGCGTCTGTATCAGCGGACAGTGCTACATGAGCAGCATTTTCGGCGGGAGGAGCGGCAGCAGAGGTCTCTGCGCGCAGCCATGCCGACTGGATTTCACCTGCGGGGACAGGCACAGCGTGATTTCCCTGAAGGACAGCTCGCTCGTTCCGCACCTGCGGGAGCTTGACGACATCGGTATCGCCTCGCTGAAAATCGAGGGCAGAATGAAGCGCCCGGAGTACATCGCCTGCGCCGCCGACGCCTGCCGGAAGTCCATGGACGGCGGCAAATACGACTTTGAGCGGCTCTCCGGGATATTCTCAAGGGGCGGTCTGACCGACGGATATTTCACCGGCTCCATGCAGGACATGCAGGGCACACGCAGCCGCGAGGACGTCGAGAACTCCGCGAAGGCGCTCAACGGCATAAAGGCGCTCTACAAGGCGGAATTCCCGCGTATACGCGCGGATATCCGCACGATTCTGAAACCCGGGGAGCCTGCGTTCGCGGCCGCTTCCTGCGGCGATATTTCAGCGGCTGTACAGGGCGAGATTCCGCAGCCCGCGCTGAATGCTCCGCTGACCTCCGAGGGCGTTTGCAGCCGCATGTCGAAGCTCGGCGGAACGCAGTTCTACGCCGGGGAAGTCACCGCCGAGGTCGGCGATGGGCTGAACCTCCCGGCGTCCGCGCTGAACTCCCTGCGCAGGGAGCTTGTGGAGCAGCTTTCAGCCGCAGTCCTCGCGAAGAACACCCCGGACTACAGCCTGCGGGAACTCACGCCGCCGCTTTTCGGGGAGCACCCGGCGGCTCCGCTGAAATGGCGCTGCGAGGTGTATTCCGCAGAGCAGCTCAGGCAGGCTCTGGAGCTTCCGTTTGAGCTGATATACGCCCCCATGCGGCTTCTTGGTCTCTCCACGCCGGACAAGGACAGGATCGCGGTCATACCGCCGTTCGTGCTTTCCGACTGCGAGGACGAAGTTCGCGAAAGGCTCAGGGAGCTACGCGCGGCAGGCTTCACAAGGGGCATGGCGCAGACCCTCGGCCACGCGCTGCTCCTCCGTGAGGAGGGGTTTAGGCTCCACGGCGGACACCGCATGAACATCATCAACAGCTACGCTGCGGGGG
>ERZ773157.3077-NODE-3077-length-11775-cov-3.511689_pt1 | contig 11775 bp, 9 predicted proteins | sample MGYA00511480_ERZ773157 | MGnify/ENA primary metagenome ERZ773157 (study PRJEB29015, sample SAMEA2737863) | human gut metagenome | biome: human gut; feature: human-associated habitat; material: faeces | place: China | collected 2012 ... | reverse complement strand
TCTCCGTCACGGCGGATTCCGCGGGCGCGTCCGCAACCTCCGCAACGGGTTCTTCCGCAGCGGCGGACGCCTCCGCAGCCGGTCCTGCGGCGGGCATTTCGGGTTCAGGGACTCGGACAGTCACGGCAGGATTCGCTTGCGCATCTTCAGCCGCAGGGCTGACTTGCTCCTCGGGAGCAGGAAGTGTCGGTTTTTCAGTAGCCATTTCAGTACACGTTTTTGGTTCCCGCATGTGCGGGAGCATATAAATCTCGCAAATATAACCATTTTATGCGGAACGCCGAAAAGATTTCGTCAAAACATGCAACAACGCCGCCCTGCGGAAGCGCGAAATCGCTGCATCCCAGCACGGCGGCGCAATTTTCCGGTCTGTTCCGGCCCTTCGTCAGCGCTTGCGGCCCTTTGCGGCAATGCGTTTGGGCGCAGCCTGACGGCCCGTGGTGACGGGACGGCCGCTGCGGCGGACGCTCCTGGTCCCGCCGCCGCGCTTGGGCTTCTCCCATGCCGCGGCATCGTCGTAACGCTGGAAAGCCTCCCAGTCGAACCCGTCGTTGCCGCCTGCCGGAGACGCGTTCCAGTCGTTCTCGGCCTTTTTCCGGCTCCGCGTCACGGAACGCCGCTCCCCGGCGTCGTCCGCCGTTTCCGCGGTTTCCCTGCGCGGCCGCCTTTCGGAGCGGAACTCCTCCGCGCCCTCGGGCTGCCCGGCCTTCCTGCGGCCCCGCGTCTCGGAACGAGGCTCTCCGGCCGATTCGCTTCCGGACGCGCCTTCGCCGCCGTTGCGACCCTCCGTAGCCGGCCGGCGCCGCTTTCCGCCGCCGTTCTCCGCATCGGAACCGTCAATCTTGGCGATGCGGCGACGGCCTCCCGAGGCGTTGAGCTGCCCCACGACCGCCTCGGCGTCGCTGAACGGCACGCTCACCAGCGAATAGTTCTCGAAGACACGCACGTCGTCGATATTCTTGTCCCGCAGTCCGCACTTGCGCTTGAGCATCTCCACGATCCGGCGGGCCGTGTAGCCGTCGCGGCCCCCGAGCGCCAGGAACAGCCGCGCCTTGCCCTTGCGGTCAACCGAGAACGAACGGATTTCGGGATAATTGCTCTGATCCAGCTCACTGCGGAAAGCCAGCCGCAGCAAGGCTCCCAGCGCCACGTCGGGCGCATAGCTTTCGAGCAGTTCGGCCGCGATGTCGGCGTAGTCGCCGTAGCTCTCATTGGCCACGATCTCCTGCAAATCGTCCTTGATCTTGGCGCGCTTCATCGCCACGATGTCCTGCGGCGAAGGCAGCGTCTCCCGCTTGATGTCGGCCTTGATGTCGCGCATCATCCAGTTGAAACGGCGCAGTTCGGCGCCCGAAATGAAGGTGATGGCCGTACCCTGGTTGCCGGCGCGGCCCGTACGGCCGATGCGGTGGACGTAGCTCTCCGAATCCTGCGGCAGCGAATAGTTGATCACGTGCGAGAGGTTCGACACGTCGATACCCCGCGCAGCCACGTCGGTCGCCACCAGGATGTTGACCGCCTTGTCGCGGAACTTGCGGAGAATCTTCTCGCGCTGGGCCTGCGACACGTCGCCGTGCAGCCCCTCGGCCGAATAGCCCTGGGCCACCAGACGCGTCGCCACCTCGTCCACGCCGATCTTCGTGCGGCAGAAGACGATGCCGTAAAAGTCCGGTTCGATGTCGATGATGCGCGTCATGGCGTCGAACTTGTCGGCTTCGCGCACCTCGAAATAGATCTGGTTCGTGAGGTCGGCCGTCAGGTGCTGCGACTCCACGCGCAGCACCTCCGTATTGCGCATGTAAGCCTCCGAAAGACGGATGATCCGCTCGGGCATCGTGGCCGAAAAGAGCAGCACGCGGCGGTCTTCGCCCGTATGGCCCATGATCTCCTCGACATCCTCCACGAAGCCCATGTTGAGCATTTCATCGGCTTCGTCCAGGACCAGGAAACGGACCTTGTCCAATTTGAGCGTACCGCGGCGGATGTGGTCCAGCACGCGCCCCGGCGTGCCGACGACGATGTCGACGCCCCGCGACAGGCGGCGCAGCTGCTCGCTCATCGCGGCCCCTCCGTAGATGGCCGTGATCGAGAGCCGCCGCTCGCGGTTGTAACTCAAAAGTTCCTCGGCGGCCTGCACGGCCAGCTCGCGCGTCGGGACGAGGATGATGGACTGCACGCCCTCTTTCGAAGGCTCGATCTGCTGGAGTATCGGCAGCCCGAAAGCCGCCGTTTTACCCGTGCCAGTCTGGGATTGCGCGATGATGTCGTTCTCTCCCGAGAGCAGACGGGGAATCGTAAGTCGTTGGATGGAGGTGGGTGTTTCGAACCCTTTTGCCTGGACGGCCGCGAGCATCTCCTCGCTGAGGCCTAAAGCGCTGAAATCAGCTTCGTTGATCATATATGAATAGTTGAAAGGCCAAAGGTACGACAATTTATTGAATATTCGCCGGAAAATCATTATCTTCGCAAAAAGTTACGCACACACGGCCCCTCGCGGGCCGCCTGACCGAAAACCGACACCATGAGTCACCGTATCCTGCTGGTCGACGACGAGGTAGACATCCTCGAATTCGTCCGTTACAACCTCGTACGCGAGGGTTACGAAGTCTTCACGGCCGAAAACGGCGCCGAGGCGCTGAAAGTGGCCGCCGAATGCCGTCCGCACCTGATCCTGCTGGACATGATGATGCCGGTGATGGACGGGGCGCAGACCTGCCGCGCGATCCGCCGAAACCCCGTGCTGAAGGACACGATGGTGGTTTTCCTCTCGGCGCTGGGCGAGGAGGGGCAGCAGCTGGCAGGGTTCGACGTGGGAGCCGACGACTACCTGACCAAGCCTATCAAGATGAAGCTGCTGGTAAGCCGCGTGCAGGCGATCCTCAAGCGCATCGACGCCGACAGACCTCCCGAGAAGGCCCCGGCCCCGGGGCTCACGGTCGACCGCGAGCGTTACACGGTGATCCGCGACGGACAGGAGATCACCCTCCCGCGCAAGGAGTTCGCGCTGCTGGACCTGCTCCACTCGTCGCCCGGGAAGCTGATTCCCCGCGAGGAGATTTACGCCAAGATCTGGGGCACGGAGGTCGTCGTGGGCGACCGCACGATCGACGTGCACATCCGCAAGCTGCGCCAGAAGATCGGCGACGAACGCATCGTCACGGTCAAGGGCGTGGGATATAAATATGAACCCTGAAACGAAAGGTGAAAATTGGATTGTCATTCCGGGAAGAGCCGAAGGACCGACGTGGGAATCCGCTGGACGCGTTGTGAGGTTACGACCTTTGATCGGATTGCCGCGTCGCCACGCTCCTCGCAATGACGGGAGAGGGGGGGGGCAGGCGACCGAATCCGTTTGTCCGGACGAAGCGATTTTGAATTGTGAATTATGAATTGTGAATCGAAAAAATACCGCCGCATCGTCGTCAAGATCGGCAGCAATGTGCTCACCCGCGAGGACGGACGGCCCGACACCACGCGCATCTCGGCGCTCGTGGACCAGTTGGCGCGCCTGCACCGGGCCGGCACGGAGTTCATCCTCGTCTCGTCGGGCGCCGTGGCCTCGGGCCGCAGCCTGCTCGAAACCCGCGTCGGACGCATCGACACCGTTTCGGCCCGCCAGCTCTTCTCGGCCGTCGGGCAGGTGAAACTGCTGAACCGCTACTACGACCTCTTCAACGAATACGGCATCGCCTGCGGGCAGGTGCTCACCACCAAGGAGAGCCTCTCCACGCGGCGGCAGTACCTCAACCAGCGCAACTGCATGGAGGCGATGCTCGCGGCGGGCGTCGTCCCGATCGTCAACGAGAACGACACGATCTCGGTCACGGAGCTGATGTTCACCGACAACGACGAACTTTCGGGTCTCGTGGCGGCGATGATGGGAGCCGAGGCGCTCGTCATCTTGAGCAATATCGACGGCATCTACGACGGTTCGCCTTCGGACCCCGCCTCGCAGGTCATCCGCCGCGTCGCCCCGGGCCGCGACCTCTCGCAGTACATCGACACGGCGCGTTCCTCGCGCGGCCGCGGAGGCATGACGACCAAGAGCCGCATTTCGTCGCGCGCGGCGGGCGAGGGCATCGAGGTCGTGATCGCCAACGGCCGCCGCGACAATATCCTGACGGATCTGATCCTCACGGACCGCGACGTCGTATGCACGCGTTTCGAAGCGGCTCCCCGACCGGCTTCGGGGGTCAAGAAGTGGATCGCCAGCAGCGAAGGCTTCGCCAAGGGCGCCCTGCACCTCGACGCCGGGGCCGCCGCGGCCGTCTCGCAGAGCAAGGCCGCGAGCATCCTCGCCGTGGGCGTCACGGCCGTCGAAGGGGATTTCGAGCGCGACGACATCGTACGCATCCTCTCGCCCGAAGGCGCCCCACTGGGCGTGGGCCGCATCTCGTGCGACAGTGCGACGGCCCGCCGCAACCTCGGCCGCAAAGGTCTCAAACCGCTGATTCACTGCGATTACCTATATCTGGAATAAAAATGGAATACGATACGATCTTCGCCGCCGCCCGGCGCGCCGGCAACGAACTGGCCCTTGTCGACGCCGGGCGATTGAGCCGCACCGTCGCGAAAGCCGCCGCCCTGCTGCGGGAAAACGCCGGAAAAGTGCTCGCGGCCAACGCCCTCGACCTGGAGGCGATGGACGCCGATTCACCCATGCGCGACCGCCTGCGGCTGACGGCGGAACGCATCGCCTCGATCGCCGCCGACATGGAATCCGTCGCCGGACTGCCCTCGCCGCAGGGCGAAACGATCGCCGAATGGACCCGTCCCAACGGCATGACCCTCCGCAAGGTCCGCGTACCGTTCGGCGTGGTCGGCATGGTCTGCGAAGCCCGCCCCAATGTCACGGCCGACATCTTCGCCCTCTGCGTCAAGACGGGCAACGCCTGCGTCCTGAAAGGGGGCAGCGACGCCCGCCACTCCAACGAGGCGATCGCGGCGCTGCTGCACGAAGCGCTCGGCGCCGAAGGCATCGACGAAAACACCTTCACGCTGCTCCCCGCGGGGCACGAAGCCGTGGGGGCGCTGCTGAGCGCCGTGGGCTATGTCGACGTAGTCATCCCGCGCGGCGGGGCGGGGCTGATCCGCTTCGTCCGCGAGAACGCCCGCATCCCGGTCATCGAAACGGGCGCCGGCATCGTCCACACCTATTTCGACATCGACGGCGACCTCGAAAAGGGACGTGCCGTGGTCTGCAACGCCAAGACGCGCCGCGTGAGCGTCTGCAACGCCCTCGACTGCCTGGTCATCCACCGCGGCCGCCTCACCGACCTTCCGGAGCTGTGCGCACCGCTGGCCGGGGCGCATGTGACGGTCTACGCCGACGAAGAGGCTTTCGCCGCCCTCGACGGGCACTACCCCGCCGGGTTGCTGGAACATGCCGCCGAAGAGCATTTCGGCACCGAGTTCCTCGACTACAAACTGGCCGTCAAGACCGTCGCGTCGCTCGACGGGGCACTGGCGCATATCGCCCGCTACTCGTCGCGCCACAGCGAGGCCATCGTCACCGAAAACAAGCAGGCCGCCACGCAGTTCACGCGCAGCGTCGACGCCGCCTGCGTCTACGTCAACGTCTCGACCGCCTTCACCGACGGCGGGCAGTTCGGCTTCGGCGCCGAAGTGGGTATCTCGACGCAGAAACTCCACGCCCGCGGCCCGATGGGACTGCCCGAGCTCACGACCTACAAGTATATCGTCTCGGGCGACGGACAAATCCGCCAACCTTAAACCCCGATACGACAAAAAACCTCGAAAAAACGGCAGGAAAAATAACAATCCGTAAGCATTTTTTCTGTAAATTTGCATATCCTTAAAATTTGGCGTATATTTAACTTATGATTCGTGAACTTCTGGCCGTAGGATGCGGCGGTGCTGCCGGCAGCATCGTCCGTTACCTGCTTTCCGGCGGGATAATGGCGGGGCAGACGCTGCTGGGATTCCCGGCGGGTACGTTCACGGTCAATGCCGCGGGTTCGCTGCTGATCGGCATTCTGCTCGAAGCTACCAGCTCCGAGACACTCGGATGGCTGCTCATCGTGGGTTTCTGCGGCGGGTTCACCACTTTTTCGACCTTTTCGGCCGACGCGGTGCGCCTGCTGCGTGCGGAATGTTACACGGCGGCGGCGGCCTACGTGGGGCTGAGCGTGGCAGTATGCATTGTTTTTGCAGCCGCCGGCATGTGGATAGGAACGACATTTAGAAATTAACTATAAAGAGAAATGGTAATTTTGGTATTGAACTGCGGCAGCTCGTCGATCAAGTATCAGGTGATCGACATGGAAGCCGCATCGAGCAAACTGCTCGCGAAAGGAATCGTGGAACGCATCGGCCTGCCGGAAGGCGACCTCACCCATAAGCCCGTCGGCAAAGAACCGTTCGAGCTGCACCGTCCCATCCCCGACCACACCACCGGCATCAAGCTGGTGCTCGACGCACTGACCGACCCCGCACACGGCGTCATCGGCTCGCTCGACGAGGTGAAGGCCGTCGGCCACCGCGTGGCACACGGCGGAGAGTTCTTCCCCGAGAGCTGCATCGTGACCGAGGAGGTGAAATCCAAGATCCGTTCGCTGTTCGAAATCGCACCGCTGCACAACCCGGCCAACCTCGAAGGCGTGCTGTCGATCGAGAAAGTCCTGCCGGGCGTCCCGCAGGTCACCGTCTTCGACACCTCGTTCCACCAGACCATCCCGGCCGTAAACTACATGTACGCCTTGCCCCACGCCTATTACGACAAGTACCGCGTGCGCAAGTACGGCTTCCACGGCACCAGCCACAAATACGTGGCACAGACCGGTGCCCGGCTCGCGGGCCTCGACTTCGAGAATTCGAAGATCATCACCTGCCACATCGGCAACGGCGCATCGGTCACGGCCGTGCTCAACGGCAAGTCGCATGACACGTCGATGGGCTTCTCGCCCGTGGACGGGCTGGTGATGGGTACCCGCTGCGGCAACGTCGACCCCAGCGCCATCACCTTCATCGGCGAAAAGGAGGGCATGTCCTACGCCGAGGTGAACGAGATGATGAACAAGAAATCGGGCGTTTTGGGGCTCACCGACCTTTCGAGCGACATGCGCGACATCGACCGCGCCTACGACGAAGGGAACCCCCGCGCCATCCTCGCCCGCGATATGCACTACGGGCGCATCCGCAAATTCGTCGGGGAGTATGCCGCCGAAATGGGCAGCGTCGACCTGATCGTCTTCACGGGCGGCGTGGGCGAGAATTCGTGCGAGATGCGCGAGACGGTCTGCACGGGGCTCGAATTCATGGGCGTCGAGTTCGACCGCGCAGCCAACAAGGGCGCCCGCGGCGTGGACAAAATCCTTTCGAAACCCTCCTCGCGGGTCAAGGTCGCCGTCATCGCCACCGACGAGGAACTGGTCATCGCCACCGACACGTACAATCTGGTAAAATAAATAAAAGCAAAACACCACAATGATCCAACATCTTACAGAAATCGTCGACGAGGCGAGAAAAAGGGGTAAAAAACGGCTGGCCGTAGCCTACGGCCAGGATTCGCATACGCTGGAAGCCGTCTACGAAGCCTACAAGGAAGGTATCGTGGAGCCCACGCTGTTCGGTGAGAAGAAAGTCATCGAGCAGGTATGCGCCGAAAACGACATCGACATCAAGGCATTCAACATCGTCGACGAGGCCAGCGACGTGAAATGCGTGCAGCAGGCCGTGGCCGCCGTCGTGGCAGGCAACGCCGACGTGCTGATGAAGGGACTGGTCTCGACCGACAAATACATGCGCGGCATCCTCAATAAGGAAGCCGGATTGTTCCCCCCGAAGGGCGTGCTGAGCCACGTGTCGATCGTCGAGATGCCCTGCTACCACAAGTTGCTCGTCATCTCCGACGTCGCGGTCATCCCGCTGCCCGATTTCAAACAGAAGATCAAGCAGATCGGATACCTGGCCAACGTTGCCAGCCTGCTGGGTATCGAAACTCCGAAGATCGCCTGCATCGCCCCCTCCGAGCAGCTGCTTCCCAGCGTCATTTCGTCGACCGAAGGCGCCCTGCTGGCCAAAATGGGCGACCGCGGACAGCTGGGCAACGTCATCATCGACGGCCCCCTGTCGCTCGACGTAGCACTCTACAAGGATGTCGCCGAGCACAAGAAGGTCAAAGGCTCGTCCGTAGCGGGCGACCCCGACTGCCTGCTCTTCCCCAACCTGGAGTCGGCCAACGTCTTCTTCAAGTCGGTAACGCACCTCTGCGGAGGCGAACTGGCCGCCATGGTCGCAGGCACGAAAGTACCCTGCGTGCTGACTTCGCGCGGCGACACGAGCAAGACCAAGCTCTACTCGATCGCACTGGCCTGCCTGGCCGTAAAACAATAGGCACACACCTACACCAACCTACCAACTACTAACCGGAACCGAATTTATGGGCTTCAAAATCTTAGCGATAAATCCCGGCTCTACTTCCACCAAGGTCGCCCTCTATGACGAGGAGCGTCCTTCGCTGGATCTGACCCTGCGCCACACGGCCGAACAGATCGCACGTTACACCAACATCATCGACCAGTTGGGCTGGCGCCGGGAAATGATCCTCACGGCGCTGTCCGAACACGGGTTCGACATCATGCAGCTGTCGGCCGTCATCGGACGCGGCGGGCTCGTACGCCCCATCCCGGCCGGCGTATACGAAGTCAACGAAGCCATGCGGCGCGACCTGACGAACGCCACGATGGAACATGCCTCGAACCTCGGGGGATTGCTGGCCGCCGAGATCGCCGCCATGGCGGGCGTCAAAGCCTACATCGCCGACCCGGTGGTCGTCGACGAGATGGAGGAGGTGGCACGCCTGAGCGGCCATCCCGACTGCCCGCGCAGGTCGATCTTCCACGCACTCAACCAGAAAGCCACGGCACGCCTGCACTGCGACCGCATCGGCATCGTCTACGAAAAGGCAAACCTCGTGGTCGCACACCTGGGCGGGGGCATCTCCGTCGCCGCGCACAAACAGGGACGTGTCGTCGACGTCAACAACGCGCTCGACGGCGACGGCCCCTTCGCACCCGAGCGGGCGGGCAGCCTGCCTGCGGGCGAATTCGCCGACCTATGCTTCTCGGGGCGTTACACGCGCCGCGAAGTCCAGAAAATGCTGGCCGGCCAAGGCGGGCTCGTCGCGCACCTGGGCACCAATTCCATGATGCAGGTCTCGGAGCGTATCGTGCAGGGCGACGAAAAAGCCCGGCTCGTGGCCGAGGCCATGTGCTACGGCATCTCGAAGCAGATCGGCGCCATGGCCGCCGCCATGTGCGGCCGGGTCGACGCCGTCATCCTCACCGGGGGCATCGCCCACAACGAGTTCGTCGTGCGGTACATCGAACAGCACTGCTCGTTCATCGCCCCCGTTTCGGTCTACCCCGGCGAGAACGAACTCGAATCGCTGGTCGCCAACGCACTGGTCGTCCTCCGCGGCACCATCGTCCCGAAGGTCTACGCCTGACGGGCAAAGGAGCTGCGCACGCGACGGAGCCGCCCAAGCGGCAGCGACCGCCAAGGCAGCAAGTCCCGGACACCGCATACGCCGTGCAAAACGGCGAACCGCGCCGTAAACGGAACCGCGCGTCAAACAGCAACCGGGCTGCAAAACATAACCGCGCACCAAAGAACCTCACTGGCAAACAGGGAACACACTGCCAAACAGGTACCGCGCCGTAAAAGAAACGCCCGCCGGATATTGATCCGGCGAACGTTTTTCCTATATATCCCGTAGCGACGACCAGCCCTGGCTGCCACCCCGGCAGCCGGCCTATTTGCGGATAAACTGGCGCCTGGCCAGTGCGACCACCTCGCGGAAGGCTTCGAGCCGGAACAACGCCGAAAGCAGGACGTAGCTGCCCACACCCGCGGCCACTTCGGCCAGCAGCCGCAACAACGCATTGCCCGGCACCGCCAGTGCCGTAAGCTGCACGACGGCGTACATCGCCCCGGCCACGAGCAGCGTCGGCAATACCGTGCGCACGAAGCGTCCTGCGCCGAATGACGTGAAACGGGTCGTGGCGAAGAAGTTGATCGCCATCTCGCAGAAGGCGATCACCACCAGCCCCCAGATGACGGCCTGGACGCTGACCGGAATCGTCACGGCGAACACCACCGACATCATCACCTTCTTGGCGACCTCCAGTTTTACGATCAGCGCACCGCCGCTCTTGACTTTCAACACATTGTAGGCCACCAACCCCAGCGGGTAAAAAAGCCCGGCCAGGCATACCGCTTCGAAATAAGGCACCGTCGCCATCCACTCCCCTCCCAGGAAGACGGCGACCATGTCCTCGGCGATGGCCGACAGACCGAGCATCACGGGGAACATGGCATAGGCCACGACCATGACGATCTGCCGGTAACTTTCGGCCAGTTTCGGCGCGTCGTCCTTGATCTTGGCCAGCGCCGGGAAGGTCACGTTCTGCACGGCCTGCATGGCCGAAGTCGCCGGCTGGTCTTTCAGCTTGACGGCCTGCTCGTACGAGCCGAGTGTCTCCTGCGGATAGAGTTTCCCGAGAAATATCTGGGGCACCTTGTTATAGAGGGTCGAGATGAAATCGGTAGCCAGCAGGCTGAAACTGTACGGCGCCATTTCGCGCAGCGGCCGCCGGCTGCACTTCCCGCAGGGACGCCAGTCGCTCAGCCACCACAACAGCAAGGCCCGCACGGAGGCCTGCAATACGCGCTGCACCACGATGCACCAGATCCCGAACCCGGCCAATGCGAGGCCGATGGCCACCATCCCGGCGATGAACCACGAGGCGAAGGTGACCTTCGAGAGCAGTGCGAAGCGGAATGTCCGGACAAAAATCGTATTCTGGATCGCACATGCGGCGCTCAGCGGCAGCTGGAGGAAGAATACCGGTGCTATCCGCGTGATTTCCGGCATGTCGTAGAACCGCGCGATGCTCCCCGCCAGCGCTACCAGCACCCCGTAAAGCACGAGCGCAACCCCGACGTTGAAGGCGAAGACCGATTTGTAATCGTCGGCCGTAGGTGTCCCCTTGCGGATCAGCGCCTGCGAAAAGCCGCTGTCGGCAATCACGATCGCCACGGCAAGGAAGGCCGTCGGGATCGCAATCACACCCATGATGGCGGGGTTCAGCAGCCGCAGGATCGTAAGGCTCACGGCCAGCTGGAGAAGCATCGTACCGACTTTCTCGGCCATGCTCCACGCCACGCCGCTGGCTACCTTATCCCTGAGCTGCCCGTCCACAGCCTAAGATTTTTGCGCGGCAACGATCTCTTCGTTACGCTTGCGGATATTGAGGATATTGGCGATCTCGACGTAAGACGCACCGCCGTCGGGGCCGAAACTGCCGCCCACGATTGCCAGCAGGTCTTGCCCGTCGAGCTTCTGGTGCTGTTCGATGACCTCCAGCGCGTCGATCAGGAAGTGGTACCTGTCCTTCAGCTCCTGGTTGCGCAGGATCGGCACCACGCCGTACGACAGGGCCAGGATACGCTGCGCATGCAGCTGATAGCATACGGCCATCACGGTTTTCTGCCCGCGGAATGCCGCCAGGTAACGGCCCGTACGGCCGGTCTTGGTATCGAGCACCACATATTTTATCGGCAGGTTGGTCGAGGCACGCACGGCCGAACGTGCCAGCTGCGCCGTGATCTCGTGGTTCACCGAAACCATGTCCATGTCGATCATCGGTTTGAAATGCGTCTCGTCACGCTCGATCTCGCGGGCGATGCGGGCCATCGTTTCCACCGATTCCACGGGAAAGTCGCCCATCGCCGTCTCGTCGCTCAGCATCA
>ERZ773157.3070-NODE-3070-length-11796-cov-14.744059_pt1 | contig 11796 bp, 10 predicted proteins | sample MGYA00511480_ERZ773157 | MGnify/ENA primary metagenome ERZ773157 (study PRJEB29015, sample SAMEA2737863) | human gut metagenome | biome: human gut; feature: human-associated habitat; material: faeces | place: China | collected 2012 ... | reverse complement strand
GTCTGGATGCCAGAGCTACTATGGATCTGGATGCTACCATAAAAGGCACTAATGTTAGTGTGGAGGATGTAGAAATGATTATATCCCAAATTATATCAATTCCACTGGACGATGGTGTTTCATTTCGGGTCAAACGGATATCGGAAATCATGGAAGAAGCAGATTATCCTGGTGTTCGTGTAAGCATGGAAACGAAATTTGATGGTGTAATCACACCATTAAAGATTGATATTTCTACAGGGGATGTAATTACACCAAGAGAAATCAAGTACAAATTTAATCTTATGCTTGAAGACCGCACTATTGAGGTATGGGCATATAATCTGGAAACGGTATTGGCTGAAAAATTGGAAACTGTTGTTAGTCGAAACGTTACAAATACACGAATGAGAGATTTTTATGATATTTATATTTTACAAAAGTTGTATGGAGAACAACTCCAAAAACAAGTTTTATGGACTGCACTTGTGGCTACAGCCAAAAAAAGGGGAACATTAGACCTGATAGAAGCTGAGGATATAAGAGAAATATTTGATGAAATTGAATCAAGTCCGGTTATGGAGACCTTATGGAAAACATATCAAAAAAATTATTCTTATGCTGCTGATATTTCATGGCATGCAATTGTGAAGTCAATCTGTGCATTATATGGAAGTATATTGGAGAATATGTATGACACATAAAAAACTGATATGTAAATTACGTTAGCATTTTGAGTTGCCTAAATTCGAAAGTTAGGAAAATCTTAATAATTTCTCAGGCAATCCATTGTGAATTTAGATGTTGTATTTGCTATACTTAATTGGAAATATGAGCAAAGGAGTTGAAAATATGTCTGAAAAGATATTGATTATAGATGACGAGCAAGATATAGCGGATCTGTTGGAGGTCTACTTGAAAAACGAAAATTACGTCGTTTATAAATTTTACTGCGCAACGGATGCCATGTCGTGTATTGAAAGCGGCGACATTGATCTTGCCATTCTGGATATTATGCTCCCGGATATGAACGGCTTTTCACTTTGCCAGCTTATCCGAAAGAAATACACTTATCCAATCATAATGCTAACGGCTAAAATTGAGGAAACGGATAAAATAACGGGGCTGACATTGGGAGCGGACGATTATGTGACAAAACCCTTTCGCCCACTTGAAGTAGTTGCCAGAGTGAAAGCGCAGTTAAGACGTTACAAGAAATATTCGCCCGGTATCATCACAGAGAAAGTTCCATCGGAACTTTCCTATAACAAATTGTGCTTGAATGTGCAGACCCATGAATGTCTGTTAGACGGTGAGACTGTTTCTCTGACACCGACAGAATTTTCTATCCTCCAGGTTCTTTTGGAAAGCGCTGGGAATGTTGTAAGTATTGAGGAACTGTTTCAGGCAGTTTGGAAAGATGAATACTATTCTAAAAACAGCAGCACAATTACTGTGCATATCCGGCATCTGCGTGAGAAACTGAAAGATACTTCCGATACTCCGCAGTATATTAAAACGATTTGGGGTGTTGGTTACAAAATTTAAGCGAAAGGAGTACGCTATGAAAAGAAAATCAAATTGCTTCGTAACCATTTTATTTTTAATTTATCTGGCACTCTTGGTTTGGATCATACTGTTCAAACTACAATTTTCAATCAGTGATCTGGACAAGATAAGAAGTATAAACCTTATTCCTTTTCACTATGACAAGGAAATTGGAGTAGCATTTCACTTAACAGAGGTGCTCGAAAATTTCTTGATTTTTGTGCCTATGGGTATTTATCTTCAAATGCTTCTGCCAAGAACAAAATTATATGTGAGGTTCATGCTGATTGCTGGAACAAGTTTTTTATTGGAAACTATGCAGTATATCTTAGCAGTCGGACGTTCTGATATTACTGATGTACTTACAAATACGGCAGGTGGTCTTTTGGGGCTTGCTGTATATTCGATGGCAGCCCGGTTAATCGGAAATAGAATAAAAGCAAACAGACTGTTTTCCATTCTGGCAGGCATAGTAAGTGTTGTCGTGATTGGCCTGCTTGGCTTTCTTCTGTTTGCTAATCGGTAGGAGGTGTATTCTCATGTCGAAGAAAGAAATGACAACAGAAAAGCGCCTTAAAGTGCGCCTATACCTATCATTGCTGGTTTATACCGTTGTTGGATATGGTTTGACCCTTATTTTGGACTATATCTTTTCAAAATTTGACAACGGTATTTTTGCATGGCTCTACTGGCGGCTTGATCTGCTTTTTATTTTGTATCTGATGCTCGGCTTTATATGTATCTTCAATTACTATTGGAAAAAGCCGTGGGACTATCTGGATGAAGTAATTGACGCAACCCAAACGGTCTATGAGCAGAACAGTCATACCGTATCGTTGTCTGATCCGCTGAAAGAACTGGAGGAACAGCTCAATCAGATCAAAATGTCTGTTCTGTTAAGCAAGCAGGCAGCAAAGCAGGCAGAAGAAAAGAAAAATGAAATTGTCATGTACCTGGCACATGATATACGTACACCTCTGACAACAGTGATCGGCTATTTGAGCCTGCTCCATGAAGCCCCTGACATGCCTGAACAGCAAAAGGAAAAGTATGTAAAAGTTGCGTTGAATAAGGCAGAGCGCCTTGAAAAGCTCATCAATGAACTTTTTGAAATTACCAAGTACAATGCACATACGGTTATTATCAAAAAAGAAACTGTGGATTTACATTGTCTGATTGCGCAGGTAATAGATGAAATATATCCGACACTCTCCGCAAATGGCAACACGGCGGTATTTACTGCGGAGGACAACTTATCTGTGAACGCTGATCCCGAAAAGCTGGCGAGAGTTTTCAGTAACCTTTTACGAAATGCTGCGTCATATAGTTACCCGCAGACAGAAATCACTATATTCGCCAAACGGTTAGAGCATGATATTCAGATCACTTTTGAAAATCATGGAAAAACAATTCCACAGGAACAGCTTAACAGTATATTTGAAAAATTCAATCGCTTGGATGAAGCCCGGCTTTCTAATACAGGTGGTGCGGGACTTGGTCTTTCTATTGCGGAAGAAATTATACATTTACATAGTGGAAAGATTACTGCATCCAGTCAAAACGAAACCATAGACTTTGTGATTACATTACCCCTTTCCGCTTAGGAAAATAAGAATGCGATCTTAGGAATTACTTAGGAATTTAAGCGTGTGATTTTTGAGATTGAAAAGCCTTTGTTCGGTACAATGATTATCGAACAAGGGCTTTTTATTGTTCAGCTGAAGCAAAAGAAAGGAGTGTAAGCATGGAACTGAAAATAGAGCATTTAAGCAAGCAGTTCAAAGACAAAACAGCAGTAAATGATGTCAATCTGACATTGACTCCAGGCGTTTGGGGACTTTTGGGGGCGAATGGCGCAGGGAAAACCACGCTCATGCGCATGATTGCTGATATTATGACACCAACCAACGGAGCGGTTTACTATGACGGAAAAAACATTCGAGAGTTAGGTGAAGTCTACCGAAGCAAGTTTGGCTTTCTGCCGCAGGATTTTGGGTATCACCGGGATTTTACGGTCAAAGATTATTTGGAGTATATGGCTGCACTTAAAGATATTCCTACAAGGGCAACCACCCCAAAGATCAATCATTTGTTGGACATTCTTTCGCTCTCCGATGTGAAAAAGAAAAAAATCTCCAATCTGTCCGGTGGTATGAAGCGGCGTGTCGGTATTGCACAGGCTATGTTGAACGACCCAGAGATACTTGTCATGGACGAACCGACAGCAGGACTTGATCCAGGAGAGCGCGTGCGTCTGCGAAATTTTATTTCTGAGTTTTCGCATGATCGAATCGTGTTGATTTCTACTCATATTGTATCTGACATAGAATATATCTCTACGCGCAACGCCATTATGAAAGCCGGAGAAATTGTTGACGTCGGAACCACCGCAGAACTCGTCAAGCAAATTGAGGGCAAGGTTTGGAATTGCACAATTCCGGCCTCAAAGCTGCCGGAATGTGAAATGAGGCTACGTATTATCAATCAGCGTGGCGAGGATCACAATCAAGTTTCCATTCGTTATCTATCCGACCATTTGGAAATTGAGGGATCTGTGACAACGGAACCACGCTTGGAAGATTTGTATCTGTGGCTATTCCCGCAGACAGACTTAGAAAAGGAGGACAGATAATATGCGACTTTTTAGACTTGAATTAAAACGTATTTTGAAATCACGGCGCACCTTGATTTTACTTGCAATCGCACTTTTACTTTCCGTAGCCATGGCATACCTGCCTATTTCATTTGAGGGTATTAACCGTCCAAACGAAGATGGCACGGTTACAGAATTGGATGGCCTGGCAGCTATCAAGTATAAAAAAGATTTTTATGAAACATCTGCTGGTGAAGTGACCCCGGATAGGATCAAATCGGCTTTAGAAACTTATCAAAACTGCGTTCGAGAATATGGGCCAGTCGAGGAAGAGGGATTTCCTCTGACGCTATATATTGAAAAAATCCTCCCAATCCGCCCTTTACTGAAAGGCCTATCCGAAGCGTTTGCCGATCCATTAACAGGCATTGGTGCTGATTTAATGGATATTAACCCAGATGATATTGACCAAGCCTATTATGAAAAGTGCGCGGAACATTTACAGGATGTCATGCGGAATGAACAAGGAAAATATGAGACGGCACAGCAGAAAGCTCTTGAAAAATATTCAGGAGTTTACAAACCGTTTTATCTTCATTCTGGAATTTCTAAAGACGCATTTGATTATATTGAGTTTTATATTTTGTTCCTTGCTATTTTGTGCGTGGCAATCGCAGCACCTACTTTCGCTGGTGAATACCAAACGGGTGGTGACAGTATTCTGCGAACCACCAAGCACGGGCGTACACGATTGGCAGTTACCAAAATTTTGGCAGCCTTTACGCTTTTTATTGTTACTTTCATTGTTGGAGTCACGGTACATATTCTGATTTTGAATGCAGCGTTCGGGACGGACTGCTTAAGAACATCGTTTCAGATGCTATACTCTATCATTAACCTGCCAAATATCAATCTGGGACAGTTGCAGATTATTCTTGCCGCAGTAGGCTTGCTTTCAGTATTAGCAACCATTAGCTGTACGTTATTCCTATCTGCAAAGTGCAAAGACACATTGACTGTTTTGCTGATTTCTATTGTAGTTCTTCTCCTGCCACTTTTTGCTTATGTGGCGATGGGCGCAACATGGTTCTCTACCATACTTCCATCTGCCGGAATTGGTATGCAGAACAACTTCCTTTATCAGCTTGCAGATTTCAATTATCTGCATATCGGCGGAATGAGTTTTTGGACACCGTATGTTATTTTGATTTCAGCAGGAATTGAATTATTTGTGTTTACATTTTTAGCGATTCATTCCTATTGCAGACATCAGGTAGCATAAAAGAAGTTCAAAATTTGACACGCCTATTCGGAATGGAGGTTTTCATTTAAAACAGGTCAAATTTCTAATCCGGCATATAGCAGGCACTCATCCCATAACCGTGAGTTCCATAACGTAAATTGGCAGATTCTGTGGTGCGATTCACAGTGTAAATTGGGCATGTATAAGCGTCCTCTCACAAGTCATTCGTAACGTAAATGAAAGAAAAACGGTATAAACAAATATTATTTTCTTTGTGAGCTATGGAGATAGGATTCTAACAATCTTGGGAAGCACTGCTTCTCAAGATTGTTGCTCAGAAGCCTATCGGAATGCCCAGCGAACAGAAACATAATATTTCGTTTATACCGTTTTTCTTTTTCATTACATATAAAATTCTGACTTGTGAGAGGACGCTTATATCTGCCCTTCACAACCTATAAAAGCACTACGGAATCTGCGACACTACGTCCGTTAAACTCCGGTTTACAATGCATAGCAGTCATACCGTATGGCTTTTCCTTTTAATTCATAGGTTGGATTTTTCCCAGCAAGAAATGGGCTTTTCAGCGGGCGTTTTACAATGATCTTGGAAGGCTTTGCCTGAATCGCCGCCTCAAACAATTCGAACTCATCCGAACACGGTGGTTCAAGTTTCTGGATCAATTGCAGCTTTTTATTGATCAGTCCCGATTTTTGTCTGCCCGGAAACATCGGATCAAGATAGATCAGATCAATGTCATCCACACGGCTTTTTAACTCGTCTATACTGTTGCCCTCCACAAGCTGCATTCTGGCAGCAATATCTTTCAACTTTGGGTGTTTCTTTGCTCTGCGGAGCGCATCTTTTAACAGAACTGCCACAACCGGGTTCTGTTCATATAACGTCATCTCATACCCACAGGCGGAAAGCAGGAAAGCATCCTCCCCCATACCGGCAGTCGCATCAATTCCCTTTACATTTGTCTGCGTTGTTTTAGCTGCGCGCACCAGCATTTCATGCGCAAGTCTGCCGTCACTCACTCTGTGCAGCATGCCCTCAAAATCGCCCTGATAGCTTAACCCATATCCAATGAGAGAAACTCCTTTTGCATCAAAAAGAACCGTCAGTTCCTCTCCCGGTTTGTCTAAAAGTGTGGTGCCTGTCCGTCTGGCAAATGATTCCGCCATATCCCTCTGCCCGCCTTTTCCAATGCAGGCAACAAATTTACTACTCATTCTATTCTCCCGGATCACGATAAAATATAACGATGAAAAATAGAGGTGCATAAGCACCTCTAAATGAATTATAAATATTATAACATGAATGTTCCTGTTTTACCAGCACAACGTCTGGATCGAATGTGCCGGAATTTCCATGTCACATTTCATTCCACTTTCGCAGAACGTAAACGCCTGTGTATCATCCGTACAATTTAACAGAATCATTATTTTTTCGCCATCCGGGTTCACAAAACCACATGCTTCCACTTTACTTGTAAAACGTGATACAAGCATACGTTTTGCACCTCTTTTGATGAACCGGCTGAAATGTCCAATATAGTAATAAGACAGTTTTACATCGATCGTATCATTTTTTGTGTCACACATAACCGGCGCATCACAATAATTTTTGACATGATTCGGTCCACCCAGTTCATCCAGATAAATATTCCAATCCAGATAGGCATTCATTCCTGCATTGAAATTTCCCAAAATATCATGTGCATACATCTCCGCATGGGCAACCTGATTGTCTGAAGCGAATCTGGAATACTCTACACACCCCTCGGTAAAAATCAGCTCTTTTTCCGGGAAACGATTCCGCACCTCTGCAAGTGCCTCAAAATGATCACCCGTATACCAGTGGAACGCGATCCCGTCAATTTTCTTTTCTGCCTCTTCCGTGGAAAGGCTCTCTAATGCGCGATCCAGCACACGTTCCTTATTATGATCCCACACATTAATTTTCACATCATTATGACCTTCCTGATCTAATGCTGCTCTTAAATAATTACATACATATTCCTGCTCCTCGCTTCCTGTAAACAGGCAGGAATCCCATGTCTGCGTGGCATTCGGCTCATTCTGCACCGTAAGACGGCTGATCTTAATACCCTCTTTTTCATATTCTGAGACATAACGTGCAACCATTTTTGCCCACATCCCATAATATTCTTTTTTCAATTTTCCACCGTGATTCATGTCACCGTTTGTTTTCATAAATGCCGGCGGGCTCCACGGCGAAGCTAAAAAACAAAGGTCCTTTTCCTTTTTCTGTGCTTCATGTATAAACGGAATGATATATTGTTTATCTCTTTCAATCGAAAATGTCTTTAACTCACTGTCATCCTGATCTTCCACATACGCATAATTCCCTAATGCAAAATCACAGCTTTGAACATGCGTGCGGCAGAAATTATACCTGTTTCCCTTTTCTCCGAAATATAGTCCGATCAGTTCTTTTTTCTTCTCGTCACTCATTCTGGAATAGGTATAGGCTGCTGCTTCTGTAAGTGCTCCACCCATTCCAAGTACTTCCTGATATCTCACTTCCGGGTATGCCTTGATGAGGTTCATTTCGATTCTTTCGTCTTTTTCCAGTGTCTTTTCTGTACAGATAAACACCCCGTCTTTATTTGTTGTATAACATTTCATGATTGTGTACTCCATTTCCAGGTATTTATCAGGGGCCGAAGAAACAGCCCCTTATTTTTTACATTCCTAATTTTTCAGCGTTGGCAGCCATTTTTTCATTTCTTACTTTCACAATTGCATCCCAGTCATTTTCTTCGCGGAACTGTCTGTAAGATTCTAAAATACTGTCAAATTCTGCATCGTCGTTTGCACGGATCATTCCGACAAGTGTAGTAGCCCAATTCGTTTTTATCGCACTGTATGCACGTGCCTCTGCGCTTCCTGTCTCCGGATCTGTATTCTCCAAAATAAAGTGCGGATATAATTTTCCGATTCCCCATTCCTGCATCTGTTTGATAGAATCCGGGTAAGCATCATCGCTGAGTGATTTATAACGGTCATGTCCGAATGGAATAAATTCTCCAAGACGCATTTCCTTTTTAAATCTGTCGTTATCGTTCGCCTGTAACTCTTTTGCTGCATCTGTCAGTTCATATTTTCCATCTGCGTTAATGGTGTAGGTTTCCCCTTCCACACCGTAATTGGTCAGGATCTGACCTTCATCACTTAATAAATAGGTATATAACTGAATTGCTTTTGCCGGATCTTTACAGGTTTTCGATACATAGGTGATCATCCATCCACTGATACCAGCCTGATTTAACTTTGGTTCATAACCTGCAGTGCTCTTTGGTCCATCAATTGCGATATATGCCGCATCTGGATTGGATGTTGCAAACGTTGTTAAAAATCCTGCCTGCTGTGGAGTTCCTTCCATCATAATACATGCGTATTTTCCAATACTCTCTTTTTCCTGCCATGCAGTATTATCATCCGTAAAGCTGTCGTCACTGATACATCCGTTTTTATATGCCTGATTCAAAGTTTTGATCCAGGAAAGATAATCTTCATCCATATCCCTGTCATAGAATGTATTATCATCATTTACAATCGGTGTACCCAGAAAATCCTGTAATTTATCTCCAAGAGAACTTGTTCCATCCGTCTCAAAATTATTGAATCCAAGTGGGATTAAATCCGGGAACTGCTCCTTGATCTGATTTAAAACATCCAGAAATTCTTCCTGTGTGCTCATTGAAGGTTTTCCCAGCGCTTCGTATACATCATTTCGAATTACAAATGCAGTTTTCGCATATATCTCTCCGCTGTCATAATCTTCCTGCGTATTGGAGTAATCCGGATAACCATATGTCTTTCCGTCATCCATAGCAAACCAGCTTAATGTCTGGGCGGAGGCAACTTTGTAAAAATATGGATCATAATTGTCTGCCAGATCCTGCAATGCATATGCCCAGGTATCCGCTTTCTGTGCCACACTTGAGCTGGCATCGAAAATGGTAATGATGTCCGGCATATCTCCTCCTGCAAAAAATGTATTTAACTTTGTATCATCACCGACAACAAAATCAATATTGACATTCATGTCCTTCTGGATCTGTTTTGTGACAACATCATTTCCCCATTCTGTATTCCACCACTCTGCGTTGACATACCAGGTAAGCGTTGTATCCTCTTTTGTATCAAGTTTCCATGCAGGCGTATCAGCATCTAATGTATAGCGTCCACTTTCCACAACGCCATCCTCACCTGTCTGAACCATTGCCGTGTCTTTGCTTTCGCTGCTCTCTCCGCATCCAGCCAGCATACCGGCTGTCATCATTGCTGCCATTCCCAGGCATACCCCTTTTTTCCACATCTGATTTTTCATCACTTTTCTCTCCTTCATTTTTATTCTTTCACTGCTCCAAGCATCATACCTGAAACAAAATGTTTTTGAAGTAACGGATAAATAATAATAATCGGAACCGTTGTTACTACAATTGTCGCCAACTGTATTCCTTTGGATGTTGTCGATAGTGCAACATTTCCGATACTGTTCATGCTTTGTGCCTGCTGTTGCACAATGATCTCATAAAGCTTCATCTGAACCGGATATAAGTCTTTATTTGTCATATATAATTTTGCAGTCATAAAGTCATTCCACTGATACACACCGTTAAATAATGCAATGGTCGCCAGTGCCGGTTTTGAAAGCGGCATTGCAATCGACAAAAATATTTTCCAAACTCCCGCACCATCGATCTGTGCTGATTCTTCCAGCGAAGCCGGTATCTGCCGGAAGAAGTTCATCAGGATTACCACGTCATAATAACTGAAAAGCTGTGGCAGTATGTACACCATAAAGTTATTTAACAGCCCTAACTGCTTCATTAACAGGTAAGTTGGAATCATTCCGCCCGAAAAAAACATCGTGATAATTCCCATTACCGTATATAGTTTTCTTCCTCTTAAATCCTTTTTGCTAAGTGCAAAAGCCACCATTGCACAGAAGAAAACATGTGTGACCACGCCGATAACCGTCTTTGCCACGGAAATAAAGAACGCCTTCCAGATAGAAGTATCTTTAAATACCGCGCGGTAATTGTCTAAAGACCATTCTTTCGGGAAGAAAATAAATCCTCCCTCCGCCAATGCCGTACTTCCTGAAAAAGAAGATGCCAGCACATTTAAAAGCGGTACTAAAATAATAATTGTGATAAGCAGAATGACCGTGACATTCACGAAGTCAAAAATTCTGTCTCCTGTAAATTTTTTTGTTTTCATACTTTTTCTCCTATAAAACTGATTCCTCATTGATTTTTCCGGTAATCTTATTCGCCGTCACAAGCAGGATAACGGAGACAACCGATACTCCAAGCCCAACTGCTGTTGCATAGGAAAAATCGCCCTGCGTCATACCCATCCGGTACACATAAGAATCAATGACTTCTGCTTTTGCCTGATTCTGTGAGTTCATTAAAACAAGTGTCTGATCCAGATTGGACTTTAATAATCCACTGATCGTCAGGATAAAATTTAAGCTGATAATCGTTTTCATAAGAGGCAGCGTAATACTTGTAATCTGTCTGAGTCTGCCTGCACCGTCGATTCTTGCCGCTTCGTAATAGGTCGGATCAATCCCCGCCATCGTTGCAAGATAGAGCACTGTTCCCCATCCAGCTTCTTTCCACGTATCAGACAGAGATGCGATCCACCAGTATTTCCCGGAATCCAGTAAAAAGTTTGTCGGATTGTCTACCAGTCCCACTGCCATCAGTATCTGATTTAACAGTCCTGTGGTAGAAAGCCAGTTAATGATCATACCACCCAAAACAATCCACGAAAGAAAGTGTGGCAGATAAGAGATTGTCTGGATAATTCTTTTAAATGGACCGTCCCTTAATTCATAAATCATAATGGAAAGTATAATTGGCGTTGTGAATCCGATCAAAAGTTTCAGGAAGCTGATCCCAAGCGTGTTAATGACCGACTGCCAAAAATATTTATCCGTTGCAACGATTTTGAAATTAGCCCATCCAACCCATTTTGCCGAATCGATCGTATCGATGACCGTGTAGCTTTTAAACGCAATGGTCAATCCATAAATTGGCATATAGCAAAAGATAATCATAAAGATAATCCCCGGTATTACCATCATCTGCAATGGTAATTGTCTGCGGTAATCTTTCACAAACAATTTTGCTTTTTCTACCAGTGATTGTTTTTTCTTTTTCTCTTTGTTCTTCATTGTATTCAACTCTCCCAAACGCTTATTTCTTACTTGTTTGAGGCTTCTGGCATAATGGTGGAAGCCTAACACCATAAATTAACAACAACATATTGAAAAAACCACTTGTGTCCTTTAATGTATTAACTGCGAAGAAAAACACAAAAGGAGTATTCACAAGTGGCTTCAGTTAATACATTATGCAAAAGTGTCCTTAATGTCAAGAACACA
>ERZ773157.3067-NODE-3067-length-11820-cov-6.936592_pt1 | contig 11820 bp, 7 predicted proteins | sample MGYA00511480_ERZ773157 | MGnify/ENA primary metagenome ERZ773157 (study PRJEB29015, sample SAMEA2737863) | human gut metagenome | biome: human gut; feature: human-associated habitat; material: faeces | place: China | collected 2012 ... | reverse complement strand
TGTCTACCAGTGATTTGTTCTGCTTGATCCGCTCAATCATGATATGTTCAACGGGGATGCGGGTGTAGTTTTCAAGAATCCGCCATGCCGTAGCAGTACGTACGTCATCAAAAAGAATGATCGCCGTAATTTTCTGCATGACTTCATAATCAAGGTTTTTGAGCGTGGCGCACAGCTTGTACGGGTCAGAGTTTTCGCAGTCCACTACCAATACGGTTTTCTCGCTGTCATCTATGAAATCGTAGATAGTTTAGTGTAGTACATCCTATAAGGAAACGAGTGTAAACCATGATTGATGCTGTTGAATTCAAAAAGGTCGTTGAATCTTATTACAACGATTTCACGCAGAGGTATTGGGATAAAGAGGAAGGCTTCAAGTGGAAAGCCGTCAAAGCTTTCTCAGAAAAATGGGATATAGATTCGTCTGATTTTTCTGCAATGTTGAAGGCAGCGCTTAAAGAGGCTAAGCCTTTACTTATGGGACCAAACTACTTTTCTTTTGGAATGATTGTTGAATTTGCAGACGCTGAGCCAGAAACTGTCCGTCAAATGTTTCGGGACCTTTATGACGAGAGCGCTGACCTTGCATGGCGCTTTGACAACTTCAAGAAGCAGTCAATCAAATTACTGTCTGTCATCGGCAAAGCTGATAAGAATCACTATCAAGACGAGCATGCTATCAGCATATACCTGTGGCTAAGATATCCAGCCAAGTACTATTGGGCCATTCTGTATGAGGGTAAAAAGGCCAGCAAAAAAGCGGACGGCGTATTTATCTGGAAACTTAGAGATGAACTCGCTAAGGCATGGGAGAAATATGAAATGAGCCAAAGCGGTAATCTGTCCACTGATAAGCATTATTGGATGATGAGCGCCAAACCCGCACTTTGGAAGGTCTCCACTTTTCCTGTGGGCGGTGTTATGGATGTCTCAATGTTTGCCCCGTCCGGAAACAAAAGCCGTATCTATCAGCATTTCCTTGATGTCAAAATCGGAGATGTGGTCATCCTCTATGAATCCAATCCGACCAAAAAAATCGTTGCTATTGGAGAGATTGCCGGTGAACAAGACGAACATCGTATCTTAATTCGCAAGACCGAAGGACTAGAGAATCCTAGGAGTTGCAACTCATACACAATACTGAGAGTTTTCTTCGCCACGCTCAAAAAAATGGGTACGCCCGCACTATGTCGGCGTACCGATATACGACGACCAAACGATGCGGCGCAGTGAGCGCCATTTTCGTTCTGAGCACAGTTTCCTCTTGCCAGGCTGTGCAAATGGCGTACACTGATAATTGTGCGATAGATAGCAGCAAAATAAAAACTTCCGTACAATTCACAGTCTGACGAAAAAGAGCAGATTCACCCAGATGGCTATTTCTTATATTTGTTTAGCACTCCCGCATTCTTGCAAGGAGGGAGAATTTTGCATTGGTTTCAGTGCGTTTTTGCGGTATTGCTGCGGGCTTTGCCCTGTCATGGAAGAAAAGCGCGTGGAAAAGTTGCTTTCATCCTCAAACCCCACCTGACGGGCAATCTCGCCAATGGGAAAGTCCGTCAGCACCAGCAGTTCCTTGGCGCAGGTCATGCGGGTAGACAGCAGGAAATTGTAGGGCGTGGTGCCCATATACTGCCGGAACAGCCGCAAAAACCAGCTTTTGCTGATGGGTATTTGCTCCAACAGGGTGTCCAGCGTGAGCGGCTCGGCATAATGCACACGGATGTAATCTGCAATCTGCTCGATCATCGAGCGATTGGAGCGGCTTTCGTCACCGGCCAGCAGCTGTCGTCCTAGGGTGGCGGTCATTTTATGCAAGGTCAAGCCAATTTCCAGCTGCGAGGCCGTTGTGCCTTTTTCCCATTCGACAAACAGCTTTTCAAACAGCGGCAGCATCTCCATGCGGCTGACCCTGGCTGAGGAAAGCCGCCCCTGGGGTTGCAGGATCTCAGCCAGCGATTTCACGCCTGCCCCATCCAGATGCACCCAGTAATGATCCCAGCAGTCATAGCCGGGGGCGGTGCAGTAACTTTGCGGGGTACGGCAATCCAATAACAGGGCTGTGCCCTCCGGTAGGCTGATATGCTGGTCGTTCTGCTCAATCAGCCCGGCACCTGCCAAGGTGTAAAAAAGAATGTAGCTTTCCTTATCGGTACGGGCCGTGGCAAAACGCGACCGGCCATAGAAATGCCCTGTCTCCGTTGCATAGAAAGGCTGCGCCAGAACCGAGCTGTTTGGGGTCGCCCGCAGCCACACACTGCGCTCTTCCACATCCATGTTATAGGTAAGCATCGTAGTCTCCTTAGTAGAATTATCACAAAGTATACGCCTTTTTTGTTTATGGAATCAGTTCTATAAAAGCCGTATAATGCGAACAAAGAGTTCAAGGTTTCTTACAGGAATTTTACCAAAGAGGAGGCAATTATGCAACCCTGTTTTTTAGCAGTTGACATAGGTGCGTCCAGTGGGCGGCACATTGTCGGCACCGTGCAGGACGGTAAAATCACCTTGCAGGAGGTCTATCGCTTTGAAAATGGTGTCCGACGGGAAAACGGCCACCTGTGCTGGAATATCGATGCCTTGGCGGCTGAAGTTGTGAACGGCCTGAAGGCCGCCCATGATGCCGGGTACACCCCCGCCACCATCGGCATTGATACCTGGGCCGTGGACTTTGTGCTGCTGGACGCTGACGGCCAGCGTATCGGCGATGCCGTGGCTTATCGCGATGAGCGCACAGAGGGCGTGCGCGAGACGCTGGAGCGTGATTACGGTTTGACCTTTGCCGAACATTACGCCCGCACCGGCATCCAGTACCAAAAGTTCAACACAGTCTACCAGCTGATGGCGCTGAAGCAAGAACACCCGGATCAGCTGGCCGCCGCCAAGACGTTTTTGATGGTGCCCGATTACCTGAACTACCTGCTGTGCGGTGTGGCTGCCAACGAGTACACCAACGCCAGCACTACCGCGCTGGTGGGCGCAGACAGCAAGGATTGGGACGATGCGCTGATTGCAATGCTTGGCCTGCCGCGAGACATCTTCCAGTCTGTTAAAATGGCGGGCACCGTGCTGGGCCACCTGACCCCGGAAATGCAGGCCAAGGTTGGCTTTGATGCCGAGGTCATTCTGCCCGCTACTCACGACACTGGCTCGGCTTTTCTGGCGGTGCCTGCGCGGGATGAGTTTGCTGCGTATCTTTCCAGCGGCACATGGAGCTTGCTTGGCGTGGAGAACGCTGCGGCCATCACCAGTGCCGACAGCTGCGTCGCCAACTTTACCAACGAGGGCGGTTACGAATATCGTTACCGCTACTTGAAGAATATCATGGGCCTGTGGATGATCCAATCTGTCCGCCGCGAACTTGGTGAGCAGAACGGCACACGTCCCAGCTTCCCCGAACTGATTGCCGCCGCCAAGGAGGCGGCCGACTTTGCCAGTTGCGTGGATCCGAACGACAGCCGGTTCCTGGCTCCCACTTCGATGATTGCAGAGGTCAAGGCCGCCTGCGCTGACACGCACCAGCCTATGCCGCAGACGACCGGAGAGGTCATGCAGTGCATCTACAACTCGCTGACCCAGGATTACCGCCGCGCCACCGAGACACTGCAAGCCCTGACAGGCAAAACTTACACGAGCCTGAACATCGTGGGCGGCGGCAGCCAGGACGGCTACCTCAACCAGCTTACCGCCAACGCCACTGGCCTGCCAGTGTTTGCCGGCCCCACCGAGGGTACGGCACTGGGCAACCTGATGGTGCAGTTTATCCACGCCGGGGTGTTCGCCGATTTGGCTGAGGCCCGCGCCGCGATCAAACGCAGTTTTGAAATTAAAGAATATAACCCGCAATAAAGGAGAAGTTTCCATGTTAGTTGAAACCAAAGCCCGCGTGGGCGTGTTTGCCATCGCGCTGGGCGCGTACCTGCCCCAGTTCCCGCAGCTGGTGCCTGAGTTCGAGGGTCAGTATGCCGACTTCAAAAAGATGCTGCCGGATACCGTCGAGGTCATCGACGGCGGCATCGTCACCACCAAGGAGCAGTCGATGGCGGCAGGTGACAAGTTCCGCGCAGCTGATGTTGATCTTGTCATCCTGCAGCTGTTGACCTACGCTACCTCTTATAATATGCTGCCGGCAGTGCGTGATCTGGATGTGCCGGTCGTGCTGGTCAATGTCCAGAAGAAGAAGGCACCCGACTACGCCAACACCGACATCCCGACCTGGCTGGGCGAGCTGTACGCCTGCGGTGCGGTCGGCGAGATGGTAGCGGATCTGGAGCGCGCCGGCAAGCGCCATGCCGTTATCACCGGCGTGGTCGAGGGCGGCGACCCCGTTGTCGCGGCCGAGATCAACGACTGGTGCAAGGCTGCGCAGGTGCGCCGCCGCTTCCGCGATACGAACCTCGCCCAAATCGGCCGCCCATACCCCGGCATGATGGATCTGTACATTGACGAGACGAACCTGTACAACCGTATGTGGCTCTACACCAAGCAGTTCGATTGGGAGAAGATGTGGGCTATTGCCGACGATATCACCGATGAAGATGTCATTCGCGCCAAGGCGCAGGATATTCTGAACACCTTCGACATTGAGGGCGGCGGTACGGTTGAAAAGGTCTGGGATATGGCTAAGTACGTGGTCGCCTTTGAGCAGTGGGTCAAGGACGAGGAGATCGCCTTTGTGGCCAGCCATTATGACGGCTTTGCCCAGGGCAAGGCGGGCGTGCTGGATTCGATGCTGATCCCCGCGTTCTCGATGCTGATCAAGCAGGGCGTTGCCTGTGCAGTCGAAGGCGACATTAAGGTGGCGATGGCCATGTCCATCCTCAAGACCATCTCTGGCTGCGGCCAGCTGAGCGAGATGTACTCCATAGATTTTGATGAGGATATCTGCATCATCGGCCACTCCGGCTCCGGCGATGCCGACATCTCCCAGGCCAAGAAGCCCACCATGAAGATCGTGCCGGTGTTCCACGGCAAGACAGGCGGCGGCTACCTGACCCAGTTCTACCCGCCGGTGGGCGATGTGACCTACCTGGGCATCACCCAGGACAAGGACGGCCACTTTAAGTTTGTGGTCGCCGAGGGAGTCAACGAGCCGGGCCCAATCTTCAATTTTGGTGATACCAACATGCGCACCCGGTTCAGCTGCGGAGCGCGTGAGTTCTGCAACCGCTGGAGCGAGGCCGGCCCCACCCACCACATGGCCGCCGCCCCGGGCCGTCATATCGACACGATTTTGAAGGTGGCCAAAATCTTAAATGTGCCGGTGGATATTGTTACGCGGTGACGCAAAATCATATAGCATATAAAGGAGCAGTATAAAATGTCTACAATTTATGAAATCCCCAGTGTCAAAGGTTTTATGCGTATGTGCAACGATGGCTGGCTGCAGGGCTGGCACGAGCGCAACGGCGGCAACTTGACCTACCGCATGACGGCGGCGGAGGTCGCTGCCTGCCGCCCTTACTTCGATGCCGAGCCGCGTGAGTGGGTAAACATGGGCGTTCAGGCCGATAACCTCGCAGGTGAGTACTTCATCACGACTGGCTCCGGCAAGTTTTTCCGCAATGTCGAGCCAGATCCCATCCACAGCATCGGCATCGTGGAAATCAACGACAAGGGCGATAGCTGGCGCATCGTCTGGGGTCTGGCCGAGGGTGCCCGCCCGACTTCCGAGTTCCCCAGCCATTTCATGAACCACAGTGTCCGCAAGGCCGCCACCAACGGCGCCAACCGTGTCATCTATCACTGCCACGCCACAAACGTGATTGCGCTGACCTACATCCTGCCGCTGACCGACCGTGACTTTACCCGTGCCCTGTGGCAGAGTGCCACCGAGTGCCCGGTCGTCTTCCCTGAGGGTGTTGGTGTCTGCCCCTGGATGGTGCCGGGCGGTGCCGACATCGCCATGGCTACCAGCGAAAAGATGAAATCCTACCAAGCAGCCGTCTGGGCGCAGCACGGCCTGTTTGCCTCTGGCACGGATTTTGACATCACATTCGGTCTGGCCCACACCATTGAAAAGAGCGCCGAGATCTACGTCAAGGTGTTGTCCATGGGCGGCGGCCTGATCCGCCAGACAATCACCGATGACGACCTGCGCGCCATCGCCCGCGACTTTGGTGTTACGCTGAATGAAAATTTCCTGAACTAAGGAGCGTAACCGTCTGCACAGGGGCAACATAACCAATATTATTCGATATTTTTGAGATTTTTACCCTTTATCAGTGATTTTTGGACTCTCCCGTTGGGGAATTTCCATTATACTATAGATAGTAAATCGAAAAGGAGTACCCAGCGATGAGAACGACAAACCTGAAAACAAATCATCTTACCGCGCCCCTTGGCATGGATGCCGGGCTGCTGTTCTTGTCTTGGCAATGCGCGGACGGCGTGCGCCAGACTGCTTATGAAATTGAACTGACCGCGAACGGCGAGACTGTTTGGCACAGCGGCAAGGTGCAGAGCGCCGCCGTGCACGCCGATGCCCCGACTGTGGGCGGCTCCCGCGTGCGTGGGTGCTGGCGCGTGCGCCTGTGGGACGAAAACGATGTCCCCAGCGCGTGGAGTGAGGCACGCTTTGAGACCGGCCTTGCACAGTGCGACTGGGTAGGGGAGTGGGTGGACCCCGAGACCGAGCCAATCGACATCCCCGGAGATGATGCCATCAACGCCTTTGCCCGCCCCAACTGGGAGCGCAAGCAGGCAGAAAAAGAAGCCGCGGGCAAGGGCACAGCCGAGCCGTACAAGCCCCACCGTCCGGCATCCTACCTGCGCAAGTTTTTCACCGCGCCCAAGAGCGAGGCACGGCTGTACATCACGGCAAAGGGACTGTATGTGGCATGGCTGAACGGCGTGCGCGTTGGTGATATGGTTTTGGCTCCCGGCAGCTTTACCGGGAACAAACATCTTGGTGCGCAGACCTACGATGTGACCGCGCTGCTGCACGAAGGTGAGAATGAGCTTTTGATCGCGCTCGGCGATGGCTGGCACCGCAGCACAGGCGGTGTGGACGGTGACCGCGACTTGTTCGGTGATACGCTGGGCGTGCTGTTTCAGCTGGAGGTGGACGGCAAACCGGTCTGCGTTTCCGATGACACGATGCAGGCAACGCAATGCGGGCCTATTCGTCAGAACGATATGCAGCAGGGCGAGGTCTACGATGCACGACTTGAGGGCGAACTGACCGGCTGGCACGGTGTGCGCACCTACCGCGATGATCTGCTCATCACCGGTATGAATACCGTGCCGATTCTGGAACACGAAACCTTCCCCGGCAAGCTGCTGCAAACGCCCAACGGCGAGACTGTGCTGGACTTTGGGCAGAATATCGCCGGTTATGTGGAGATGACGCTGACCGCCCACACCGGACAGAAGGTCAAGCTGACCTGCGGCGAAGCGTTGGACGAAAACGGCAACTTTACCCAAGAAAACTTTCAGGACCGCAACCGCCACAAGGAGGGCGGCACCGCCCAGATGCTGGAGCTTGTCTGCAAAGAGGGCGAGAACCACTGTAAGCCCAGCTTCACGATCATGGGCTTCCGTTACGCCAAGGTCGAAACCGACGCCGATTTGACCGATGCCGTGTTCACCGCCCACGCGGTCTACTCCGATATGGCGGTGACGGGCGCATTTACCTGCGGAAATGACGCGGTGAACCGGCTTGTCAAAAACAGTATCTGGAGCCAGAAGGGCAACTTCTGCGACATTCCCACCGACTGCCCGACCCGCGAACGCGCCGGCTGGACAGGGGATATGGGCGTGTTTATTGAAACCGGCCTGACCCTGATGGACTGCTATCCCGTGGCGGAAAAATGGCTGGCGGAATGCCGCCTGAACCAGTACCCGGACGGCCGCATGGCGAATATTGCCCCGCCGAACGCCCGCCCCGGCTATATGACCCCGATGCTGTGTATGTCGGCAGGGTGGGGCGATGCGGCGATTCTGGTGCCCTATGCAATGTACAAGCGCACGGGTGACCGCAAAATTCTGGCGGACAACTATGAGATGATGCAGCGCTGGTACGGCTTTTTGCTGGGGCGCGCGCAGCAGACAACCGATGAGCAGCAGGGCGGTGATTACGCCAAGTTCACCGTTTTAAACGGCATGGACTACGGCGAATGGTGCGAGCCGGGCATCACCCCCATGCAGGCGATGATGAACCCGCGCAAGAGCGTTGGCACGGCGTATCTGGCCTACTCCGGGCGCTTGCTGGCGGAAGTGGCGGATGCACTGGGCAAGGCGGACGATGCCGCCAACTACCGCGGCACCGCCGCCAACGCGGTAAAAGCCTACCGCGCGGCGTTTACCGAGAACGGTGTTATCAAGTCTGACCGCCAGTGCGAGTATGTCCGCGCCATTGCCTTTGCCCTGCTGGGTGAGGACGAAAGCAAAACGGCTGCCGCAACGCTGAACCAAATGGTCATCGAGAACGGCTGCCACCTGAACACAGGCTTTTTGTCCACGCCGTTTTTGTGCGATGTGCTGGCAAAATACGGCTATACGGACACTGCCTACAAGCTGCTTTTGCAGCCCGACGCCCCCGGCTGGCTGTATGAGGTCGGCAAGGGTGCCACGACCGTTTGGGAAACATGGACTGGCATTGACGAAAACGGCAAGCCGCACGAATCCCTGAACCATTACAGCTACGGCGCGATCTGCGGCTGGCTGTTCGGCGGTGTGTGCGGCATCCATTATGCCGACGGCACACTGACGATTGCCCCAACGCCGGATAAATCGCTGGGCAGCGCCAAGGCTGCCTACGATTCCCCGGCTGGGCGCATCGTAAGCGGCTGGCGTTATGACGGCGGTGCGGTAACCTATGAGTTTGAGATCCCCGCCAACCTGACCGCCGATGTCACCCTGCCCGATGGGCGTAAGCTGACCCTTGCCCCCGGAAAGCACACAGTATAAGAAGAAGGCGCCTGCCCTGCCGTAAAACTTACGGCGGGGCAGGCGCTGTTTTTGATAGACTGGAATTGATTTACTTCTTTTTGTCATTGAAGTAGATGATAAATGCACCCATTACTGCAATAGCAATGAGCAGTCCAAACTCAACCCAATTACCTAGAAATTCAAGTCCTACAACCATACCTAAATAACCAACAATCAATGTAACGATTGCTGCCAGAATTGCTTTACCCATAGAATCACACATCCTTATCAAATTCCGATTTCCTGCCCTAAGTATATCACATAAAAAACCAAATTTCAACGCAGGTAAAATAAATCCCCTGTCCTTTCGGGCAGGGGATTGCGGTTTAAGTATGCTTTTTCAAATATTCGGCGCTGACCTGCAAACTCTTGATGGGGGAGTTATCCACCCAGTTGCGGTGGCTTTCCAAAATCACGGCATCCACGCCGACAGAAAGCGCCTGCGCCATCAGGCTGTCGAGGTCCATATTGCCGGTACCCAGCTCCATGCTGTCGGTTTTCAAAATCGGCGTTACGGCGCTGCCCGAAATGCGGGTGCCGCGGTCATTGATGTGCCACAGCTTCATGCGGGTTCCCAGACGCTGCATCCACGCAAGGGCATTCGCGCCGCCCTCGGTGAACCAGTAGCTGTCAAACTCAAAGTTGACGAACTGCGGGTCGGTTTCCTCCAGCAAAATGTCGTAGGCACGCTTTTCGGCGTTCACATGGCGCAGCTCGCAGTTGTGGTTGTGGTAGAGCAGCTCCACGCCCTCGGCCTTCAGCGCCGCGCCCGCCTTGTTCAGCCGTGCGGCAAGGTCGTGCATCGTGGCTTCATCGCCGTAATCAAAGCGGTACATACCCGTGATGACAACATACTTCGTGCCAAAGCTCTTGGCCTCGTCGGCCACGGCCTTGGCGTCGCGTTCCAGACTGCCCAAATCGGTGTGCAGGCTGACGACTTGCAGCCCCGCTTCTTTGACCAAAGCGTGCCAGTCGAGGTTGCCGCCCTTGCCCACGGGCATGCCCGCCGCCTTGGTCAGCAGCCGCACCATAAAGCCGATGGGGTGGATCATAAACCCGCACAGCTCAATGCCGTCATAGCCTGCGGCCTTCATGGCAGCCAGTGTCTGGCGCGCCTCGTTTTCGTTGCCTAAAACGGTTCCCAGCATAAACTGCTGGACTGCTTTTGTGGGCATGGTTCAGCCCTCCATCTTGATGATTTCTCCCGTTGTGATGCCGTTTTCGTTGAAGCTGTCCACGCAGACATAATAGTCCTGCCCGGCCATCAGCGTGGAAAGCGTGACCTCATCGGCATCATAGACAAGCCAGCTCTGGTACAGTTTATCCGGTGCAATGCCGTAGCGCACATTGCAGCCCTGCGCGTTCTCGATATGCTGCCAGCTGATTTTGCCGTCCAGCGCATCCACGCGCACGGCTTTTGCGTCGGCCTGGGCGGGGCAAGCGCCCTCGCCATTGCCGAACACACGCAGCCCGCTAATGCGCAAAGCCTGCCCGTAGGGCAACTCGCCGCCCGTCACGCGGATATACCGCGCACAGATGCCGTCGGCATACTCATAGTAGCCGTTGGAGCATTCGCGGGCGACATCCTCGCGCAGTGTCCACACCTTGCCGTCCAAGCTGGTTTCCACGGTATAATGCGAAATCTGCGGGCGGGTTTCGATGTGGCGCGTCTTGCGGTCATCGCCGTAGCTGTCAGCAGGGAAGTCCACCGCCAGCGCTTCGTCCGCCATATTGACCTGAACTGCCCGCACATCGCAGTCTCTGCCCAAATCCACGCACAGCCATTCGCCGGGCTGGTCGCTGCCCGCGCTCCACCAGCGGCGGCAATCCTCGTCCACGCCATTCACCGGGTCGCTGCCCTCGGCGGTGGAGGATGCCGTCACGGTCTTGCGGTAGCTGAGCAGCATCCACTTGGGCTGCTGGCTGGCGGCGTCAAATTTGCCTGCCGGAATCTCATGCGGGTAGTCGGCAAAATTCTGGTTGCAGTACAGCACGCCGTCCGCATCAAACCCGGCAGGGAACAGACCCACGCGGCGCTCAAAGTCGTGGTTGACCGAAATGCGCATCGTGGACGCGTGCCAGTAGTTGCCGTACTTGTCGGCAATGGTACTGCCGTGTCCGGTACCCGTCATAAACCCGCCCGGCTTGGCGGAAAACGGGTTGGACGCCTGCAGCGTGAACGGTCCCAGCGGGGACTTGGATGTGTACACGCCGTCGGCGTAGGTGTTGTACTGGGTGCCGGGGCAGGCGTATTGCAGATAATACGTACCGTCGTGCTTTGCCATAAATGCACCCTCAATATAGGGCTTGCCGACGGCGTTGAACATGGCGGTCAGTGCCTCGGCGTTCAGCCCCGGAATCTGCGCCATCTGGGGCGGCAGCTCCAGCTTGCCGGTCGCCTCGTTATAGAACGATTTCATGGATTTGTAAAGTACGCTGCTCTCTTTATCCACAATGCCGTTGTTGCCGGGGCGCTCATAGCCCAATTCTTCTTCGCGCCCGAAAATCAGTTCTTTCTTTTCCCCGATGGGCGTCATGGTTTCGGGGTCAAGCTCCACACCCCAGATGGGCGAGGTGTTGGAGCAGCCCCAGTAGAAATACACGCGCCCGTCATCATCGCAAAACATATCGGGGTCCCAAAAGGCAAACGGGGCGCTGACCTCGGTAAACGGCTCGGTCAGCGGGTCAGCCGTGCGCAGAATCGGGCAGTTGCGGCCCTTGCGGCTGGCAGAAAAATAGAGATACTCGCCGACCTGACGCACATCGGGTGCGTAGTCGTAAATCAGCAAATCGGGGTCGGCGTGGAAATCCCAATGCAGCAGATCGTCCGAGTACCAGAACCCGGCCGACATCGACACAAACAGGTAATATTTGCCCTTGAAGTACACC
>ERZ773157.3065-NODE-3065-length-11835-cov-7.993633_pt1 | contig 11835 bp, 7 predicted proteins | sample MGYA00511480_ERZ773157 | MGnify/ENA primary metagenome ERZ773157 (study PRJEB29015, sample SAMEA2737863) | human gut metagenome | biome: human gut; feature: human-associated habitat; material: faeces | place: China | collected 2012 ... | reverse complement strand
GAGTCAATCGGAGACTTGTATTATGTGCTTAGCCTCAAGGCAGAACGTAACAAAATGATAAACGATAATTTAGCGGCTTAGAAATCAACACTTGATAGATCAAGCTCACCAGTCATCAATTCAGGAAGTAAAGCATCTCGTGTTGTGTTAAGCAGACGATTTTCCGATTGTAGTAATTCGATTTCCTTGTGCAACGGTAAAGCTAAGCAATGATACTGATGAATTGTAGCCACATCACTATGTACTGACAGTTGCTTTAATAAAATTTGACTTATATTTTGTTGTGCGGAACCAATAGCGAGATTGACAAGATTTTGTTGATTTTCTTTGGCAATTTGAAACAAATATGTATATGGATAATCCTTATTCTCAAGTAATGCACAAATCGCTTGATTGCAAGCCATTTCTTTTGTGGTAATGCCATGTTCTCCAACAGTTGCTCCATACATAGCAATTAGAACGCTGTGTGCAGGAAGAATCTTGGCCGATGACATCGCGACCCCTAAAGAGGTAAGAGATTCTTCCGTGTCAAAGAGATATTGACCAGTGAGTTCCTTTGATTTTACCCAATTAATAGTTCCATTGCTATAGTATTCTCTATGTTTCCTTGCTGGTGTTCCACCCGATGTGGTTTTTACCACTTTGCCAAGTGAAATGTTTGTGTCGCATCCATTGAATGTTTGAATAAAAAGCTGATGAAGTTGTTGCTCTAAATTATCGTTTATAATTTAAACTCTTACCAGTGGCGAGAGTTCACCCAAAGGAACTGCCACTGTATGCCGTTCTCTTACAAATTGAAGGAGAACGCTATGAAAGAAGAACTTATAAATCAAATCCAAATTCAAATGCTGCCATTTTTGAATAATGCGCAACTAAAAATGCTTCAATCTGTGTTGGAACACGCTTTTTACGGTGTTTCCGTTACGAGCGAAGGTTCGACAGCAACCATAAGTGAAAACTCCGTTGCAGCGTTTGTTGCAGCAAAACGCATTGAGGGCTGCTCCGAGAAAACGCTGGCATACTACCAAAACACCATCCAAGCGATGATTTCCGGCATAGGCAAGGCTGCACAGCAAATTACAACCGAGGATTTGCGAGCCTATCTGACAGAATATCAAAATGAACACAACATCAGCCGCGTAACGATAGATAATATTCGCCGCATCCTTTCCAGCTTCTTCTCTTGGTTGGAGGACGAGGACTACATTGTAAAAAGCCCTGTTCGCCGTATTCATAAAGTAAAAACCGCCAAGATAATCAAGGAGACCTACACGGACGAGGCTTTAGAGCTGATGCGAGATAACGCACCCAGCCTGCGGGATTTAGCTATTATTGATCTGTTGGCTTCGTCCGGAATGCGTGTTGGCGAACTGGTAACACTGAATCGGGATGATATAAACTTTGCCGAACGGGAGTGTGTAGTTTTCGGTAAGGGCGACAAAGAACGTTTGGTCTACTTCGATGCCCGTACAAAAATACACTTACAAAACTACTTGGTCGGTCGTGATGATGATAATTCGGCATTGTTTGTTTCTCTGAAATTTCCTCACGACCGTTTACAAATTGGCGGTGTAGAAACGATGCTGCGCGAGCTTGGCCGACAACTCAACCTTACAAAAGTACACCCGCACAAATTCCGGCGTACCCTTGCAACCTCGGCCATAGATAAGGGTATGCCAATAGAGCAAGTGCAACAGCTTTTGGGACATCAAAAAATCGACACCACAATGCACTATGCAATGGTAAAACAACAGAATGTGAAATTGGCACATAGAAAATATATCGGATGAGGTACAAATATGTCTATATGGAAAACTGACGAGTTGGGAAAATTTGTGACCTTGAAAAGAGGTTATGATTTGCCGCAGCAAAAAAGAGTTGATGGAGCAGTGCCTATTTTTTCTTCATCTGGTGTAACCGGAACACATAAAGAGTCAATGGTTAATGCTCCCGGCGTAATAACAGGAAGATATGGCACAATCGGGGAAGTCTTTTTTTCGAAAGAACCTTTTTGGCCGTTAAACACAACTTTGTATGTAGAGAATTTTCATGGGAATGATGAAAGATTCATTTATTACTTTTTAAAATCTCTCAAGTGGGAAAAATTCACATCTGCGAGTGCCGTCCCGGGTATTAACAGAAACACTGTACATAAAGAAATCGTTGAAATTCCAGATTTAGAGTCACAGCGAAAAATTGCTGCTGTGCTTTCCGCATTTGATGACAAAATAGATATAAACCAAAGGATAAACGATAATTTAGAGGAGCAATCTAAAGTCATTTTTGATAAACTGTTTCCTAATATTTCCAATGGTTCTTATACCGTTGGGAATTATATAACGCCCAAAAGAGGCAAAAATTTATTATCTAAAAATGCTGTACAAGGTAATGTACCTGTTGTAGCTGGTGGATTAGTTCCATCAGTATATCATAACACTTCAAATACGAAAGCTCCTGTTTTGGCAATTTCAGCTTCGGGGGCTAATGCTGGTTATGTAAGTTTATGGAACATCCCTATTTGGGCATCGGATTCTTCGTATATAGACAGTTCCATGACAAACAATGTATATTTTTGGTATGTCTTATTGAAGAAAAGGCAAAAAGAAATATTTGATGCACAAACTGGTTCAGCCCAACCCCATATTTATCCTCAGCATATTGCAGGAATGCCTATAAAAGAATTGGAAGTAGCGAAAATTCAAGAGTTTAACGCAATGGTTACTCCTATTTTTGAAAAAATAGGAAAAAACCTAAAAGAAAATACTCAGTTAGAAACATTAAGAGATATCCTTCTTCCTAAACTGATGTCTGGCGAAATTGATATTTCAGCAGTTCAATTCTAAGCCGCTAAATTATCGTTTATGCCCTAAGGTTGTTCCTTCACAGTCGAGGTGCTTTATGAAGCTGTCATTAGATGTAAATTTGTCTCGTAATTTACGAAACAAATTCAATGAACGGCTCAACTTTTCTATGGCAAAAACAGCGAAATTCAGATGTCCGGATGGAAAAGAAATTGAGCAAGCGTCCTTTAACGCTGTGTGTGCGGTGCTTGATCGCATAGATTCTCTGGTTGTACACTGTTGTTCTTTAGAGATTGATTCTTCAACTTCTGGGATATTCGCCTTTTATGATTTGCTAAATTATGGGCAGACATTGATTGATTGTATCGAACTCATAGCTCAAATATATGATTATAAAAGCAATGTAGGTACAAGTTGTTCTCACTTTAAAAATAGTGGGAACAACAATAAAGGAACAGATGAAAAGTATTTCAAATACCTTCGTTCCCTTTGTACCGTCCATCCTGTTGAAACAAATCACCACAAAGAATATCAAGGTAATCAACCCGAGTGGTGCCCGTATATCGGTCCCGTGAACACTGTAACTGCATGGGCACTTCCAACAAAAGACAGAAACGCCGATTTCGTGGCTATCATTTATCGAAATGATATGACTCTGCAAAAGTATCTTCCCATTTATGTTGATCAAGTTTTTTCCTATATAGAAAGCCGATACAATGAGATAAACGATATAATTAAGGCTATTGACAATTATAATCAAGATTGTATCAGTAAATTAAAATCCAATAGCTTAATGCTTCCCTCTTCGTTTCCCTCATATGATACATACCTTCGCTATTTAGATAAAGAAATAAAAGTGCGCTATGAGAATTGTTGCTCTATAGCAAAACGCTGGGCAGCAATTTTCCGAACAAATTTTTCTGATACTGAACAGCAAAAAGCGTTAGAGCAATATAAAGCAGCGTTAAAAAAGCACATTGCCTGTGTCCACAATGCTCTGCAAACTATGGACTGCGTCAATGATTTTGATTTTGAAATCGACTTTAGCAACGCATATTCATTTCCAAAATTCAACAAATTTCACTATCATCTTAGCAAACTTCCAGATTTAATTCCATCTTATGAATTAGAACAAAACCCAAATTGGACTTTTGATTTTATTGATGACACAGACGAATCTGCAAGAGGATATGGCGATCCAGTCTATGCCCGCCGACTCTTGAAAAATGTAGCCGATGCATTATCTTCGACTTTCACCTTTGATTTTTCGCAAAACAACTGGCATTTATGGCTTCAATTTGAAGTAGCAATGTGGCTATCTGAAAATGATGTGTCATAAACAAATGGAGGGCTGATTCTATGATTTTCAGTGAAGCGGCATTTGAGAGCGCCATCATTGAACTATTTGAAAATATGGGCTACACCCATATCTATGCCCCGGATATGGACAGGGACTATACCAGTCCCCTGCTAGATGACGAACTGCGCAACAGCTTGGCGCGGTTGAACAAAGCCCTGCCATCGGATGCCATAGAGGAAGCCTTTTCCAAACTTAAAAACTTCGACAGTGGCAGCCTTGTGCAGAAAAACATGGTCTTTATGGACTATCTGCAAAACGGTATTACGGTAAAGTTTTTTGAAAAGGGCGAAGAACGCTCCGCGATTGTCCGTTTGGTAGACTATCAGAATGTGCAGAACAACTCCTTTTATGTGGTGAATCAGTTTACCTTTTTGGAGGGCGGTAACAATCGCCGCCCGGACATTATTCTGTTCATCAACGGTCTGCCGCTGGTTTTGATGGAATTGAAAAGTCCCTCCAAGGACGAAGTGGGCGCAGAGAACGCCTACAATCAGATCCGCAACTATATGCAGGATATTCCGTCCCTGTTCTACTACAACGCCATCTGCGTAATCAGCGACCTTTCCACCAACAAGGCCGGAACGATCACCTCCGGGCTTGACCGCTTTATGGAGTGGAAAAGTAAGGATGGACAATATGAGGACAACGCGGCTGTCCAGTTTGATACCTTCTATGAGGGGATGTTCCAGAAACCCCGGCTGCTGGATATTCTGAAAAACTTTATTCTATTCTCCGGCGACGCGCAAAAGCCTATAAAGATTCTGGCGGGATATCATCAGTATTTCGCTGTGCGCAAGGCTATTGAACGCGCGATTGTAGCCACCCGCACGGACGGCAAAGGTGGCGTATTTTGGCATACGCAGGGCAGCGGCAAGTCGCTGTCCATGGTGTTCTATGCCCATTTGCTTCAAGAAGCCTTGGACAGCCCCACCATCGTTGTTATGACTGACCGCATCGACCTTGACGATCAGCTGTTCACCCAATTCTGCAAGTGTGCGCCGTTCCTGCGGCAGACCCCTGTGCAGGCCGAAAGCAAGGAAAACCTGAAAGCACTGCTGGAAGATAGGCAAGCCAACGGCATTATCTTTACCACGATGTTCAAGTTTGAGCGCGGCGAGCGTCCGTTGTCCGAGCGCCGGAATATTGTAGTCATGGCCGACGAAGCCCATCGCGGGCAATATGGCTTTGATGAAAAGATTGTTTTGACTGAAAATGCGCAAGGCGAAAAAGAAGCCCACACAGTCGTAGGCAATGCGCGTGTTATCCATGACGCCCTGCCCAATGCAACTTTTATTGGCTTTACGGGCACGCCGATTTCCGCCAAAGACCGCAACACCCGTGAGGTATTTGGCGATTACATCGACATTTACGACATGACCCAAGCGGTCGAGGACGGCGCTACCCGTCCCGTGTATTATGAGAGTCGCGTTGTCCACTTGAAGCTGGATCAAAACACACTGGCACTGATTGACTCCACTTATGATATTTTGGAGCAGCAGTCAGACACCAACACCATTGAGAAAAGCAAAAAAATGCTGGGGCAGATGGAGAGTGTGCTGGGGGCAGACTCTACCATTCAGTCCTTGTGTGAAGATATTGTTGCCCATTACGAAAAATACCGCGCCAATCTGCTGACAGGTAAGGCAATGATTGTTGCCTATTCCCGCCCCATCGCCATGAAAATCTACCGCAAGATTTTGGAATTGCGTCCATCGTGGAAAGAGAAAATTGGCGTTGTTATGACGGGCGGCAACAATGACCCGGAGGATTGGAAAGAGGTTATTGGCACAAAAGCCCACAAGGAAGAACTTGCCCGTAAGTTCAAAGACAACAACGACCCGATGAAAATCGCCATCGTGGTAGATATGTGGCTGACCGGGTTTGATGTGCCGTCTTTGGCGACCATGTATGTGTATAAACCCATGCATGGATACAACCTGATGCAGGCCATCGCCCGCGTAAACCGCGTGTTCAAGGATAAAGAGGGCGGCCTGATTGTTGACTATGTGGGCATTGCTGCGGCCCTAAAAGCCGCTATGAAAGAGTACACCAAGCGCGACCAGTCCCGCTACGGCGATATGAACATTGCCAAGGTAGCTTACCCGAAATTTCGTGAGAAACTACAAGTTTGCAAGGATTTGCTGCACGGTTATGATTTCAGCGGCTTTATCGGCGGCTCTCCGCTGACAATGGCAAAACTGGTGACGGGCGGCGTGAACTTTGTTTTGGATGCAAAGCATCCGGAGCGCAAGGATTTGTTCTTGAAAGAGGCACTGCTGTTAAAACAGGCACACTCCCTGTGCTCCAGCATGACCAACGAACAGGAGCGCCACGAAGCGGCTTACATGGAAGCCGTGCGCTCTACGGTAATAAAGGTTACCTATGGCGGTAACGGTGGCAAGACGCTTTCTCTGAAAGAAATCAATGCGCAAATCAACGAACTTCTGAAAGCCAGCATCCAAAGCGAGGGCGTTATCAGCCTGTTTGACAGCAAATCTGCCGGCGAAAACATCAGCCTGTTTGACCCAGCCGTCTTGGAAGAAATCTCGAAGATGAAAGAGAAGAATATCGCAGTCGAGATTTTGAAAAAGTTGATGGCAGAACAGGTATCCGTGTACAAGCGAACCAATGTTGTACAATCCCAGAAATTCTCCGAGAAAATCACGCAGTTGATGAACGCCTACTACAACGGTTTGATCGACAATGAGGAAGTCATCAAGGAACTGCTGAAAACAGCCGAGGAGATTACCAACCTGTACAAGAACGGTGAAAAGCTGGGCTTAACGCAGGAAGAATTGGCTTTCTACGATGCACTGACGAAGCCGGAGCATATCAAGGATTTTTACGAGAACGACCAACTGATTGCCTTAACCCATGAGCTAACTGATATGCTGCGGAAGAATCGCACGATTGACTGGCAGAAAAAAGAAACCGCTCGCGCCAGTATGCGTAAGATGGTGAAGCGGCTTTTGAAAAAGTATAAGTATCCCCCGGAAGATTACGATACAGCAATCAGTACGGTTATCAGTCAGTGCGAGATGTGGACAGATAATGTGATGGATGCGTAAATAAGAGAGGGTTTTCGAATGAAAACAGATGATGAAAACGCTAATGTTTTAGATGTGGATTTTTTTCAAAAAGCCTATAAAAAGCTGAAGTCAAGCGCATATTACGATAAAACCAATCTGTACCTGCGCGACCGCATTGCGTGTGCAGAATCCGAAACGGACATTGACGATACGCTCAGAAAATTATGCCAAGCTCTGCAAAGTGACTCTTGGGATAATTATGCAGAAGACATCTTGTCAAAGATACGCTGCATTCATCTTCCTAAAAAGATTGCAGAATCATCTCCTACATCTTCGGACTCTGACAAAAAGCAGGGGACCCTTATTCTGAATAGCCGAAACGCGAAAGAAATTTATTTTGACGAAGATGGAATTCAGACGTTCATTGATATGCCTGTCGAGGGACATATTCTTGGCGTTGTGTGGATTATGCTTATCGGCTGGCAATTAGATAAGGAGTATACAAATTGCTACGGGAATCGCATCAGAGAAAAGCTGTACAATGAACTGTCTGACAATGTCACGTTCTCACCGTATCTGTTTGAGCCCTATTATCAAAAGTACGAGAGCTGGCGAGATAAGGCGCTAGACATTGCACAGGAACATCTGAAACGCGACAATGTACTTATAACTACGCTAGATTTTACCCGATTCTATTATTCAGTGGATATTACTACCGAATTTATGGAGTCTTTACTTAAAAAGACTCGTTTCGAAGATTCGCAGCGTATAACCTATGAGCGCATGAATGCCTTTGTAGAAAGTGTTATCACTAGATACTCTGAAGTTTATTTCAGTGAGATACAAGAGGCTTCCCCAAGGAAGATATTACCAATCGGTTTTTTGCCGTCTAACGTTTTGGCTAATGAATGCTTGCATAAATTTGATAGTGCCATTTTAGACGGCTGGAATCCCATTTACTATGGACGCTATGTTGACGATATTTTAATCGTTGAAAAAGTAGAAAAAGGAAGTGCTATTGAAGAAACCTATAAACATTCGGAGCTCACTTTTGAAAAAGCTTTCGATCACTATGTTGTAAACGGCGATCGGTGGAATGGGCTTTCCGCCAGTGAGTCTGTCCGGAAAAAGAAACAAGCTCTATTCAAGAAAAAGAACGCAGGTAAAAAGGCAATAGAATATTCTGTTTTGCCTAAATTTACAACGCCGCTTGGACCACAAACAAAAATCACCTTGCAGGCCCAAAAGGTAAAAATTTTCTATTTTGAGCGCGGACAATCGGAAGCGCTCATTACATGCTCCCGAGAAAAGATTTCCAAAAACAAATCTGAATTTCGCAATATGCCGGAGGATGACCCCGTTTTCCAAAAAGACGACTATACGGAAATATATGTTATGGATCAAACGGGTGTCAACAAACTCCGTGACGTGAACGGTCTGAAACTCGATAAATACGAGCTGTCAAAATATTTGGGCAAATATCAACGGATCAGCGGTATTGTCACCGACAAAAAAGAACATCAGTTTGTAAAAGATATCAAGAAAATCTTTGATGATGCAGCGCTTATTGAAAATTATACGCTATGGGAACGCATTATAACGATTCTGTTTGCGAATCATTACTATGATGAACTGTTTGATTTTATCGGCATGGCAAAACATGCTATTGATAAAACAACAAGCTACGACGACAATATCACTAAGCGTTTTCATGTATCATTAAACAAGTGTCTGATATCCTGCTTGGCAAGAACGGTTGCCTTATATCAAGCAGACAAAAAGTTACATATTGACTGTTCGCCGTTGAAAGAGAAATCATCTGAAATTCGCAATATCGTTGACATGGCTTTGTTGCTGTCAAAGAGTTACCTTAAGAGCCGTATGTTTGACAAAACATTGTGCGCAGTATGGCCGGAATTGATTTTTACGCTCTGCAAAAGCAATGATGTTTCGTTTAATCTCTCCTCCTATACCGAAACCCTAAGTTTTATAGGGGAAAATGCTTCCACAGAAAAAGGTCATGCCGTTTCTTTCGACATAGGGGATTTCCAGTATGCGTACTATCCCTACCTCGTGACCATGGCCGAGATTTCATTGGCGAATTTGATGCTTCGCATTGCAACGGGAACTTCTCTGGAATGCGCCAACGATGTCCATAAAAATGAGCAAATTTATGTTTGGGTAAACTACCGGCATAAAGAATTGGGTGATACCTCGTGTGAGATCAGGCACATTGGTAACTTACAGCAGCATCTATTTATAAAAGTTGGCGATGAGAAATTCACAAGTGTTAATGTTGCCATTTCCAGTCTGAAAATGTCTGATGATAACTTTAGATTGGCTCACATGAAACGCCCTAACAGAAGCTATGATCGGTATCAGAAAATTGCACTTCTGGTAAATACAGCCTTGAAAGAGAGTGCAAATCTGTTGGTCATGCCAGAAGCCTGCACACCTTTGGAATGGCTGCCTGTACTGGCGCGAACAAGTTCGCGCAATAATATGGCTATCATCACCGGCGTGGAACATATTTTTTCGGGCACAAATGTTTATAATCTAACAGCCGTAATTCTTCCCTATACGGACAGAAAAACCGGTGCGCAAGGTGCGCATATATTCTACCACTCTAAAAATCATTTTGCGCCGGGGGAATTGCAGCTTATACGAGGCAACATCTTGCAACCATTTGAAGGTAATGGTAGCTCAAAGAACCAAAGCAGTTATGAACTTTACAACTGGAATGACTTTTTGTTTTCTGTCTATTGCTGCTATGAACTCACATCAATTGCGGATCGATCCATATTCCAGTCTTTTGCGGATGCTATAATCGCGGTCGAATGGAACCACGATGTCAATTATTATAGCAATATCATCGAGTCATTAAGCCGAGATGTTCATTGCTACTGCATTCAGGTAAACACATCTGATTATGGCGATAGTCGTATTACACAGCCAACAAAAACAGAGAAAAAAGACATTCTAAGGACAAAAGGCGGAGCAAACGCTGCTGTGTTGGTCGGTAAAATTGAAATTGCAAAGTTGCGCGAGTTCCAAGCAAAAACATATGAACTTCAAAAAGATGATTCGACTTATAAGCCAACTCCGCCTAATTTCAATAGTAGAATTGCCTATCAAAAATCAACGGGACAATTATCAGCGGACATCATAAAAGAACTGTTTACCCCAAAAAGTCTTCTTGCAAGCCATCCATTCGGTGCTGTAAAATACAGCTAAAGAACTCATCAATGTGTTATATTGCTTTTTGCCGCATAGTCGTACGGCATTATAAAGCTGTACTTCCTATCGGCTCAAATGCAGGCTGTTTTTTCGCACTTAGTACAGTATAATATTATAAAGTGTAGGCAGGTGACAAAAGTGCTAATGAATTCAAATGAATATATTACAGTTGTCGATACTATCAAAAAAGAAATTCGATCGGCACAGTATCGGACTGCAGTTCAGGCAAATACCGAACTGTTACAGTTGTATTATAGCATAGGTAAGGAAATAAACGTCCACAAAGTTTGGGGTAATAAGTTTATCGAAAACTTGTCAATGGATATTCGTGCTGATTATCCTACGAACAAGGGATTTTCTGTCCGAAATTTGAAGTATATGGCGAAATTTGCGGCCACTTATTCTGAGCAAGAATTTGTGCAACAGGCTGTTGCACAAATTCCTTGGGGCCATAATATTGTACTGCTTGATAAAATCACTGATAGTGAGCAACGCCGTTGGTATGCGGAGACTTGCCAAAAGAACGGCTGGTCCCGGAATGTTCTTATTCATCAAATAGAAAGCGGATTATACGAGAGACAGGTTTTAAACAGTAAGGTTTCCAATTTTAAGCAGCGGTTACCTTCTCCACAGAGCGAACTGGCTACACAGACAATGAAGGATCCTTATGTGTTTGATTTCATTCCGTTCAGAGAGGATATGCTGGAACGGGACATTGAGCAAGCCCTTGTACGAGATGTTACAAAACTTCTGTTAGAATTAGGAACCGGCTTTGCATTTTTGGGAAATCAGTACCACCTGAATGTTGGTGGTGATGATTTTTATATTGACCTACTTTTTTACAATTTGAATTTGCGTTGCTATGTAGTGGTGGAACTTAAGACGGGAGAGTTCAAGCCGGAATATGCTGGGCAACTCAACTTTTATCTATCAGCAGTAGATGGCATTTTAAAGAAGAATGTCGACAACCCATCCATCGGCCTACTGCTTTGCAAGAGCAAAAACAATCTCGTGGCAGAATACTCCTTAAAAGACATATCAAAGCCTATCGGCGTGAGCGAATATAAGGTTACGAGTAATCTTACCGGGGAATTGGAAAAGCAGTTGCCTTCGGTGGAAGATATTCAAAATAGAATTAAATGAGCCTTTTTGAAATTTGTTAAAAGTATTTTTACCGTATGTTCTTACAGAGTTTATTTGCATTTTGACCACCATTTGACCACTACTGTGCAGTAGCCCCTCAAAATGCCGGAAAAGCCTGTTGTGATGACCAACAACAGGCTTTTTCCTGTTTTGACGGCAAATGTGCAGAACCAACAAAATTCACGTTTCAACGCCAGTCTATACTGCCCTGTCGTAGTTCTCCGACCCGGAAGGCCAGAGGTTCGAATCCTCCCGGTCGCACCAA
>ERZ773157.3064-NODE-3064-length-11837-cov-4.067306_pt1 | contig 11837 bp, 12 predicted proteins | sample MGYA00511480_ERZ773157 | MGnify/ENA primary metagenome ERZ773157 (study PRJEB29015, sample SAMEA2737863) | human gut metagenome | biome: human gut; feature: human-associated habitat; material: faeces | place: China | collected 2012 ... | reverse complement strand
CGAAACAGTCCGGTGGACTGTTTCGGAAGCACACTACACAGCTAAATTATAGTTTACCCAACAGAAAACGGGCAAGCTAACCGCCTGCCCGCAACTTTCAATTAACCACCGAAATCGGCTTTGAGATCCGACTTAAACAGTAGCTCCCTTGGTGATGAACACAGGATACTCCGCTGAGCCGGTAATAGTACGATTCTTGGTGATGGTAACGTCCTTATCAGCGATACCGTTAATGAACGCAGCCTTCTCCTCAATAACCGAGCTCTGCATAACGATACTGTTCTTGATAACAGCGCCCTTCCCGACCTTTACACCGCGGAACAGGACGGAATTCTCAACAGTACCCTCAATAATGCAGCCGTCAGCGATAAGGGAACCCTTGACGTTAGCGTCAATGCCGTACTTAGCAGGAGCTACATCTCTTACCTTCGTGTAGATCGGCTTGTTCATGGAGAATACCTCGTGGCAGATGTCACGGTTCATCATGTCGTTGTTAGCCTTGTAGAAGGTCTTCATGCTGTCGATTATCTCGAAATAGCCGTCGTATTTGTAGCCGAATATCTTGAAATCATGCAGCTTGTGCTGGAGGATATCAGTCTCAAAGCTATAAAGGCTGCGGCACTCGCTCTCGCGAATGATGTTCTCCAGGAAGTCGCGCCTTGTAACGTAGATGTTCAGAGTGGGCTTTACTTCGCCGCTGATGGAAGGTCTGGAGAGCACATCGTATACCACGTCGTTATCGTCAACGCCGAGAACTGTGAATCTGGAGGTACGGTCTGCGTCGTAAACGCCCTTTCCGTAAACGCAGGTGATGTCTGCGCCCTTCTTCTCGTGGAACTCGATTATCGGCTTGAAATCAATGTTCGCAACAACATTGCTGTCGGACATGATAACATACTCCGCGCCGGATTCATGAATGAATTCCGCAGCGCCTGCGAGAGCCTCAAGCCGGCCTCTGTAAACGCCGTTGTCGCTTCTGCCGTAGGGCGGGAGGATATGCAGACCGCCGGTCTTTCTTGCGAGATCCCACTCACTGCCCATTCCGAGGTGATCCATCAGGGAGTAGTACTTAGCCTGAGTGATTATGCCCACCTGAGTGATTCCCGAATTTACCATGCTGGAAAGCGGGAAATCAACAAGGCGGTATCTGGCACCGAAGGGAACGCTCGCCATAGCTCTTGCCTTGGTCAGCTCGGGAAGGTTCTCTTCGTGCATATTAGCAAAAATAAGTCCTAAAACATTACCCATACTTGCCATATCAAAAACATCCTTTCTTATATATCTTTGGAGATCATAGCCTTAGGAGGTGCAACAGCCTTGTCGGAAACATTCACGTTGTGACCGATTACTGCAACGCCCCACTGGGATTTGTCCTCGATAAGCTCAGGACGTTCTCCGATATGTGCGCCCTCGCCGATGACGCAGTTCTCGCCGACGATGGAATACTCGATGACCGCACCCTTCTTGATGATGGTGTTAGGCATGATGATACTGTCGCGGACAATAGCGCCCTCTTCAATAACAACGCCTGCGAACAGCACCGCGAAGTCTACCATGCCGTAGATCTCGCAGCCCTCTGCTACCATGGAGTTCTGAATCTGGCTGGAGGGGCCTGCGTAATGCGGAGGCATTACAGGGTTTCTGGAGTAGATCTTCCAGCTGTCGTCCAGCAGATCGAGCGGAACCTTCGGGTCGAGGACATCCATGTTAGCTTCCCACAGGGAGTCGATGGTTCCAACGTCCTTCCAGTAGCCGTCGAAGTGGTACGCTACCATCTTTTCCTTGTTCTCGAGCATTGCGGGGATTATGTTCTTACCGAAATCCTTGGTTGCGCCCTCGTCGTTTTCGTTGTCAATAAGGTACTTGCGGAGCTTGGACCATGTGAACACATAAATACCCATTGAAGCGAGGTTTGACTTAGGCTCCTTCGGCTTCTCTGCGAACTCGTAGATAGTGCCGTCGGGATTTGCGCTCATGATACCGAAGCGGGGGGCTTCCTCCCACGGAACTTCAAGCACTGCGATGGTGGCGTCAGCCTCGTGCTGCTTGTGGAAGTCCACCATCTTTGAGTAGTCCATCTTATAGATATGGTCGCCGGACAGGATAACTACATACTCGGGATCGTAGCGGTCGATGAAGCCGATATTCTGGTAGATAGCATTAGCTGTGCCGGAATACCATGCCTTGCCTGCTGCGGTTTCGTAAGGCGGCAGTACGTGCACGCCTCCGTGAGCGCGGTCAAGACCCCAGGGCTGACCGTTGCCTATGTATTCGTTGAGCACCAGCGGCTGATACTGCGTCAGCACGCCTACGGTGTCAATACCGGAATTTACGCAGTTGGAGAGTGGGAAGTCGATTATTCTGTACTTGCCTCCGTAGGGAACTGCGGGCTTTGCCATCTCCTGCGTCAGCGCATACAGACGGCTTCCCTGACCACCGGCAAGCAGCATGGCAACGCACTCTTTTTTAATGTGATTCATATATTTCCTCCTGTCCCGACATTTTGAGCCGTGATTTTGTTTGGGTTATCGCCTTTCTTGGCGGGGTTAGCTGTTTTCGCTGATTCTTCTGGAGCCTCGGCAGATTTCTCATTTGCAGGAGCCTCCAGCGCTTTGTCTGCCGGGTCTGCTGACCTGACGGATTCGTCAGGCTTGGCGGACCGAGTCAGGCTTTCCGGAATATCGGCTACCGGTCTCTCCTCGTTCAGCAGCGGGAGCACCACGGGGACTGCCGCTTCGGCTGGAGCTTTCTCCGGCTGTATGGTCTCCGGAATCGCTTCCTCTGCGGGAAGCTGGCTCGGCGGAGTGCGCTTGTTCTTTATCTTGAAGAACAGTACTGCCATCGGGGGCAGGTCAAGCGTGATGCGGAACTGCTCGCCGTGCATCGGCTCTTCCTTCGCTGTGACTGTACCGTTGGAAACGCCTGTGCCGCCGTACTTACTGTCGTCAGAGTTGAATACCTCCTTGTAGTCCGCATAGTACGGAACGCCGATCTCATATATTTCATGCCTTACCGGCTGGAAGTTGCATACGCATATTATTTCGTCCTTATTGCGGGCGATACGTCTGAACGCGATCACGGAGTTTGCGTTGTCCTCGCTGGAGATCCAGTGGAAGCCCTCCCAGCTCGTGTCGCACTCCCACAGCGGAGCGTTTTCCTTGTAGAACCGGTTGAGATCCTTGACGTATTCGTGAAGCTCGCGGTGCGGTTCGAATTCCAGAACCTCCCAGTCGAGCTGGGCCTGGAAGTTCCACTCCTTGTACTGGGCGAATTCCTGACCCATGAACATGAGCTTCTTTCCGGGGTGAGCGGTCATATATCCAAGGAACGTGCGCATTGAATTGAAGCGGAATTCCCTCGGACCGCCCATTTTATCCAACATGGAGCATTTCCCGTAAACTACCTCGTCGTGAGATATCGGGAGTATGTAATTCTCTGAGAACGCATAGTAGAACGAGAACGTAACCAGATTGTGGTTATACGGTCTCGACAGCGGATCCATGGACATATATCTGAGCATGTCGTTCATCCAGCCCATGTTCCACTTGAAGTTGAAGCCCAGACCGCCTATATCGGCAGGCTTTGTGACCATCGGCCATGCGGTGGATTCCTCGGCGATCATCATGATGTTCTGGTGTTCGCGGAACAGCGCCGAATTAAGCTTTTGCAGAAACGCCACGGCTTCGAGGTTCTCGTGGCCACCGTAGGCGTTGGGGCGCCACTCGCCGTTCTGGCGGTCGTAATCCAGGTAGAGCATGGAAGCTACGGCGTCCACGCGCAAACCGTCAACATGGTATTTCTCTATCCAGTAATTCGCGTTGGAAACCAGGAAGCTCTGTACCTCAGGCTTACCCCAGTCGAAGATGTGGGTGCCCCAGTTCTTGTGCTCGCGCTTTAAAGGGTCAGAGTATTCATAACAGCTCGTGCCGTCGAATTCATAAAGACCTGCGGCGTCCTTCGGGAAGTGCGCAGGAACCCAGTCGATTATTACGCCTATCCCGGCGGCATGGCACCTGTCCACGAACTCCATGAAATCATGCGGAGTGCCGAAGCGGGAGGTCGGCGCAAAGTATCCTATCTGTTGGTAGCCCCAGCTTCCGTCGTAAGGATACTCGCCGATGGGCATAAGCTCAACGTGGGTGTAGCCCATATCCTTCACATACGGGATCAGCTTATCCGCAAGCTGACGGTAGCTGAGGTAATTCTCGCCGTCCTTGCGCCAGGAGCCTATGTTCACTTCATAGATATTCGCGGCGCTGTCGTAAATATTCTTTGCGTGAAGCTCGTCAAGATATTTCTTGTCCGTCCACTTGAAGCCCTCGATATCGTAGAACTTGGTTGCGGTGTTCGGGCGAAGCTCCATGTGATAACCATAGGGGTCTGCCTTGAGCTTGATCAGCCCGTCAGGGCTTTCAACGCTGTATTTGTAGTTATCGTACTGCTTAATGCCGGGAATAAAAAGCTCCCAGATTCCGCCGTCGCTGATCTTGTTCATCGGGTGGAGAGCCCTGTCCCAGTGATCAAAGTCGCCGACAACGCTTACTGTTTTCGCATTAGGAGCCCATACGCGGAAAACTGCGCCGCTCTTTCCGTCCTGTACCTCCCGGTGGGAGCCGAATAACTCATAAGCGTGCGAGTTCTCGCCCTGGTGGAAAAGGTACAGCGGAACGGTGTATTTTTCCGGAATGATTATAGCCATATCTAAAGACCTCCTGTCGTTATACTCGTGGAGTCCGTCCGGAATCTGTGCGCGGCGTATTGCAAAACTGCATAAAAAATACGTAGCCCACCATAAATTCCTAGTTATTATTGTACCACAACCGCCTGTTTTTTTCAATAGTTTTGTTGACTTTTCATGTTTTTAGCTATTTTCCCCCTAATAGATTTAGTACTATTGCACAATGCTTTTTCAACTTTTGGTAAACAATTCATTAGCAGTGGGTAACGAATGTGAAAAAAGACTCAGGTGAGGGCAGCATTTTTGCGGCTGAGATGTCCGGTTCTACCATGGAGATAGAGTTTGAAGATAAAAAATTGCAGAAATCAAGCAAAAAAGTGCAGGTAATTCGCAAATCCGCTCGTTGCATTGTAAAATTGAATCAGAAAGTTAAGGCAACACCGCACAAAGATCATTTTCTTATCATGGATTCGTCCTCGGCAATCAGTATTCTCATATTATATACCTGCCTTTCTATATGTTCATGATTTGATTATATCACAAAAATCTGAAATGCAGTTGAAAAAATATTTTCTTTCAAAAAAATAAAAGTCGTAATCACTATTGATTTTTGAAAAATAATATGTTATAATATACCTGAAAGGAGATGTTTAATATGACCAGGAAATCTGACAAGGCAAAATTTGTATTTCTCATGCTGTATTTTCTGATTCTCACCATCGAACGGATCATAAGCCTTGCGACGGTGCTTACGAGCGACATAGCCGGCTATGACCTGCTTGATTTATATATGAGCGTGCTTACGGCGGCGGCGATAATCGGAGCATATACGTATATGTTCCTGAAAGTACGCTTTACGGCAAAACCACGCTCATCTGACAAACCAGAACAAAGCGTATTCGGAAAGCTTGCAATAGCGGCCGGTATACTTCTTCTGGGCGGAATGGTGCATACTGATGGCACGATACCGCCGATTCAGTTCGCCGCTTATGGAATGATACTTATTTCTATGGCGATACATACTGCCCAGCGCGTAAAGGCGCTCGGCGGAGGAGTTATAAGGTGGCTGTCATTCGGTTATATCGTGGCGTTTTCCATGTCAATACCTGTCGTGTATCATACGTCGATCGAGCTTTCCGCGCTGTTCATTCCTCTGGAGATCATCGTTTCAGCGGGAATGGTCGTAATGTTCACGGTTATGCTCAGGGGGTTCTATGAGGGGGACGGAGAGTACCAGTTCCCGGCAGCGCCGTTCTGCGCGGCTGTAGTTGGCGACGCCGCTGTCCTGATGCTCCGCTGGAACGAGGAGATCAACTTTTTCGTGCTTATTTTCATATGCGTAACCGCCATGTTGTTCATTGCCGGGAAAATTGCCGGATCAGCAAGGACATGATCAGCAGGTACGCTGTAACACCACAATAAACGGGCAAGTCAAAAACTTGCCCGTTTATGTTTAGAGGCGACCTTTAGTAAATACAATCTGAATCAAGATATCTCCACTGCATTTTGTAATGGTACGTCAGCTTTTCAGAGTTCCGTAAGTTCGCTGTACTTACTGCACAGTGGTGATCATCGGCTGTATCTGCACGCCGGAAAGCGCCGCTTCTATCGTCTGGGGTATCCTGTTGAAATCGGATATCATGGAAAACGGCTTTGCTACCGGATCGTCCTGGAATATCGGAACAAAGTAGAAGTTCCGGTAATTCCGCAGCGTGCCGATATTCTTGGCGGCGCCTGCAAGCGCGTCATTTGTCGACACCGCGATAACCACCGGGCGCTGATTGCGGAGATGGCTCTTTACCGCCATGCATACAGGTGTATCAACGATCCCCGCTGCAAGCTTCGCTAGAGTATTTCCGGTGCAGGGCGCGACAAGCAGCACGTCGAACATTTTCTTTGGGCCTATAGGTTCTGTGGTGGTGATCTCGTGCAGCACAGTTTTGCCGGTGATGTCGAACAGCCGCGCGGCGTGTTCCTGGGCTACTGCGCGGCCTCGGTGGCAGCGGTGAACGGTGCGGCGGGGCTGGTGCAGTACCGATTAGCAACAATCGTTCCCGACGCGGCAACGCTGTTTTTTTGCCTGTGGCTGGCGGGCTGGTCGGCACGCCTGGCAGGGGAACTGTTTAATGCTGTATGCGGCCGCGCCACGCGGGAAACGCCTGGCACGCTGCGGCGGCTGGCCGTGCGGTTCGGTACGGCGCTGGTGCTGTCAGCTGTTTTCAGTGCCGTCGGGACTTTCCTCGCCTTCGTCACTGCCAAGGTCGGGCGCTGACGGCTGTTCTTCAAACGTTTTGTCGGCCAGCGGGGAAGAGGCCACCGCCTGGCGTAGCTGGTCACGGTTGATGTGGGTGTAAATCTGCGTTGTGGAGACGTTTTCGTGACCCAGAATTTCCTTTAAAGCCAGCATATCCACGCCGCCCTGATACATAAGTGTGGCGGCGGTGTGGCGCAGCTTGTGGGGCGAAAATCCGCGCCCGCTCAAACCTGCACTTTGCAGGCAACGTGCGACGATTTGCTCGACCCGGCGCGCCGAAAGCCGCTTGCCGGTGCGCTTGGAGACGAACAAGGCATCCTTGTCGGCGAGATTCGGCAGGGCAGCGCGGGCTTTTTTATAGCGCTGCAAGGAAAATAAGCAGGCATCGTTCAGGTAGACCAGTCGCTCTTTGTTGCCTTTGCCGACAATGCGGATCGTATCATCGCGAAAATCGCTCAAATCGATGGTTACAAGCTCGGCAAGGCGCATGCCACAGTTTAAAAATAACGTTATGATGCAGTAATCCCGCTCATAAAAATCACTTTGTATATTTTTTAACAATTCAACGGCTTCGTTTTCGGTCAGGTACTTGGGCAGTGCCTTTTGCGGTGTGCCCAGGCTGATATTTTCCGTGGGATTGGTGGTCAGTTTGTTGACCTGGGTACACATATAATGGAAGAAGCCCTTTAAGGCGCTCAATTTGCGGGCGCGGGCCTTGGGGCCGTTGTCCGCGTTGCGGGCGTAGTCCAGGTAGCCAAAAATATCCCTTTTGGTGATACCGGCAATGTCCCTGGTTGATATGCCGGTCAGGTCGATTTTCTCGGGGGGTGCGGCATCATCCACGCAATCCCATTGCAGCATCATATAGCGGAAGAACCCGCGCAGATCGAGATAGTAACCGTTGACAGTGCGCGGGGAGCGCAGCTTCACGAAATCAAGATAGTGCAGGTATTCAATTACATCGTTGGGGATGTCCAGATACGGTGCATGGCGATCCGGGTGGACGACATCAATATAACTGCTCAAAACACAAGCCCTCAGTTAGATTCAGATTGCGGAAACGTGCCGAAATGCCGTTTCTGCTTTTTTATTGTAGCACAGTTGGGGATGAGACGTCAATTTCACAGAGTTATAAGAAATGCAAACAGTCATGCATATTACAATGCGTAGCAGTTCTGCATAGGTGTGAATATTCATACAGAACAGCCTAAAAAGCCAAAAGGAGGGATGTATACGTTCCGTAAAAGACATAACATACTATTTCGCTAAATGCAAATTTAGCGAAATATAGGGAGGTCAAAACAGGCTCTCCGTGGGCCTGTGGAGCCAGTTAGCTGTGCCCGGCCATAAAACCTCAACCGCATGGTATGGGCTGCCAATCTCCAAAAGCCAAAAATCAATCTTGCAATTTACAGAAAATCTGCTATGATTAAATAAAAAGGAGCTGCAAACTCATGAACAAGGATACTATCATAAAAATTCTACTGGGCATTATTGCTCTGCTGGTGTTTGCGTGGGCGTGGCGCATCATCAGCGGTATGCTTATCGGCACACTGATCGTGACGACCTCACTGCTGTCAGTGTTGATTGTCCTGGTTATTCAAATTGTGATTCCGATTGCGATTATCGTGTTCGTTGTCAAACTAATCCGAAAGAAATGAGTGTGGTTACGAATGGCGCTGTTCAATAAGAAAAAGCAAGAAGTCCCACAGGAGCCCAAACAAGAGTCGAAAACGGATACTGCTGGCAAAATCAATCTTTCCCTGCGGCCGGATGAAATTGACTTGCTGCGCGAGTGCATGAAACGCACAGAAGACTACTATCGCGGTTTGCTGCTGCTGAAGCAGGATTGGAACGCCGAGAAAAATGAGGCCGCGATCGCGGTCATTAAGGTCAAGCTGAATATGATTGACAGATTGCAGGAAAAGACGCTGTATGACGGCCAGTCGGAATACTATCGCAACCTTCAATAAGCAAAAAATCCCACCCGCCGGGCTTTTCTTTTGGGAATGCCCGGCGGGGCTTATTTTGCTTTGGTGATGCAAAAGCTTACTATGCACTTCTGTTATCGAATTTCCGTAGAATTATGCCTCCTTTTCCCCATGGCGGTAGCACTTTGCTGCCAGAAATGGCAGGAACACGGCTGCATACATCACGGCGCTGACGCCCACGTCCGTCCAACGGATGACCTGGTTGGAGATATCCGCCGTGCCTGTCCAGACGAGAATCATATTATTGTTCAAATAATGCAGCAGTATGGGCACCCAAATATTTTTGCCGCATTTTTCGTAGGCGAATGTGAAAAACACGCCAAGCGTCATACAGACAACAAGCTGCGACGCGATACTCTGCAAGGTTGTTTCCGGGCTGTAAAAGAACAGGTTCAGCGGCAGATGCCACAAGCCCCACAGCACACCCACGGCCAGCGCACCGCGCCGCGCACCGAAGCGGCCTTGCAGGGCGGGCGTCAGGTAATAGCGCCAGCCGTATTCCTCGCCAAAAAACGGCAGAAAGCTCAGAAAGAAGTTCGGCACAAGAACTACTGCCATAACCCACGGTGCAGATGTGCGCCAGTAGGCCAGATATTCAGCCCAGCTATCACCGCCCTGCATCGCCATCGAAAGAAAGACCATAGCGGTCTTGACCGCAAGGAAATAGACGCAGATACCAAGAGCCGTCAGCAGCTTGCCGTGCAGGCGCAGGCCGCAGGCCTCGCGCTTTGTTTTTTTCTCGGTCAGCAGCAAAATCCAGCCCAGCACCGATGCGATAACAATAACAAGGTTGGCGATATATAACCACTCCCCCTGCGGCGCAGCGGCGGAAAGCACACTCATAATCAGCATAATAGCTGTAACCAGCAGGTGCAATATGTAAAACCGCTTGGGCGTATCCGGCCGCCGCGCCAGCAGGAAGGCCAGCATGACACCCACCGCTGGGTAGAACATCTGGGCGTTGGCAAAAATGCTTGTATCCTGCCCGTTCTGCAGGCAGATGTATAAGAGCGGTATCATCAGAAACGGCACCGCATAGGCACAAACGGCAAAGACGGTCAGCTCGCGTTTATTCGTTTTCATCGTCGTCCTCCTTGGGGTTTTCCAGTTCTGCGTGGCGTTTTTTGTAAGCCTTCATGCTGAGCTGCAGCAATGCAAAGCACAGCACCCATGTACAGACTCCCATGATGACCGCCTGCAGCACCGCAACGCCCATGCCAAACTCTGCAAATTTGATAAGCCCCCACACAAGCACGGCAACACCGCCCACAACGGACACAGCGGCATTGGTTTTCGTGTTCGGCTTAAGGTGGCGGTCCCAGATACCGGCACGCAGATCACTTATGACCGAATAGGCGCACCCCAGCATAAAGATAAACCATTCTGCCGCCATCTCCCGCGGGGCAAAGCCCAGCAGACTTTCGATGATAAGCGCCGCCAGCAGCAGCATCCACAGCCCCCAGAAGCCGCGGGACTCGATCTTCAAAAGGGTCTGTTTTTGCATTTCGTCCAGATTATCACGTTTCAGAAATTCTCTCAGATTCATTGCTTATTCCTCCCAGAACAGCTCATCCAATGTCTTACCCAGCACCTTGCAGATGCTGCGGCACAAGTTGATTGTGGGGTTATACTCCCCTTTTTCAATGGCGTTGATGGTCTGGCGGGACACGCCCACCGCCGCCGCCAGATCCGCCTGCGTCATATCGCGCACGGCGCGGGCGGCTTTCAGCTTCAGGTTTTTTGCCATAGCCTTACGTTCCTTTCCTCTTGCTGTAGCTTTACTATATCATTTGCATTACATTTTGTCAAGTATATCTTACTTTTTGAAATTTATATTTTGCACATAAAACACATACTTGCGGCAAGCGGCCCGCTGTGCTATGATAGTTTTATATTATGATAAAGGAAGTTTGGCTATGAAGTACAGCTTTCCCGCTTTTGAAAACGGTTTTATCCGCGCCGCCGCAGCCAGCCCCGCCCTGCGCGTGGCCGACTGTGTGTATAATGCCGAGCAGATCATCGGCGTCATGCGCGAATATGCCGAGAAAAACGTCCAGCTGCTCTGCCTGCCGGAGTTTGCGCTGACCGGCTACACCTGCAGCGACCTGTTCTTACAGGAAACGCTCCTGCGCGGGGCCGAGGACGGCCTTGCCGCGATTTTGAAAGCCAGCGAAGGACTGAACCTTGTTGTCCTCGTCGGGCTGCCGGTACGCCACAACGGCAAGCTCTACAACTGCGCGGCAGTACTCTGCAACGGCGAGCTGCTGGGCCTTGTGCCAAAGCTGCATCTGCCCAACTACGGCGAGTTTTACGAGAAGCGCCACTTCATCCCCGGTATGCGTTCGCCGGAGTGCATCACGCTGGCCGGGCAGGAAACGCTGATCGGCACCAACCTGCTGTTTTCCTGCAAGCAGATGCCTGCCTTTGTGCTGGCCGCCGAGATCTGCGAGGATCTGTGGGCGCCCGTCCCGCCCAGCTGCGCCCACGCGCTGGCCGGGGCCACGGTGGTGGCGAATCTCTCTGCCAGTGATGAGACGGTCGGCAAAGCCTCCTACCGCCGTGAGCTGGTCTGCGGGCAGAGTGCGCGGCTGCTCTGCGCCTATCTCTACGCCGATGCCGGCCACGGGGAAAGCACCACCGACATGACCTTTGCCGGGCACAACCTGATTGCCGAGAACGGCAGTCTGCTGGCCAACACCGCCCCCTTTGCGGGTGAGGACGCCGTGACCGAGCTGGACCTGGGCCGCATGGTACAGGAGCGCCAGCGCAACACGACCTTTATGCCCGAGACGGACGGCTACACCACCGTGGAGTTTGAGCTGCCGCCGGTAGAGTTTGCCCTGACGCGCCCTGTTTCCTGCACGCCGTTTGTGCCGCAGGACGCCGCCACCCGCGCCGAGCGGTGCGAGCTGAT
>ERZ773157.3060-NODE-3060-length-11865-cov-2.983319_pt1 | contig 11865 bp, 9 predicted proteins | sample MGYA00511480_ERZ773157 | MGnify/ENA primary metagenome ERZ773157 (study PRJEB29015, sample SAMEA2737863) | human gut metagenome | biome: human gut; feature: human-associated habitat; material: faeces | place: China | collected 2012 ... | reverse complement strand
GCAAAGTTTAAGGAAGCACAGGAAGCATATGCTGTGCTCAGTGATGCAGAAAAGAAAAAGCTGTACGACCAATATGGTTTTGCAGCATTTGAGGAGGGCGGTGCCGGTCCGCAGAGCGGACAGCATTTTTATCAGAGCTATGGCGGTCCCGATTTTGGGACAGGCGGCTATCACGAATATCATTTTGAGGGTGGCAATATGGACGACATCTTTGATGATATTTTCGGTGGCATGTTTCATGGTAAGTCGCAGGGAACCGGATTTCACGGACAGGACAGCGGTGGCTTTGGCGGCAGCTTTCATCAAAGCGGTGGTTTTGGCAGCGGCTTTGGCGGTTTTCACCGGAGTACAGGCTCGGCAAAGGGAGACGATCTGGAGGCACAGACAGATATTACCTTTGAGGAGGCGGCGTTTGGCTGTGATAAGATCATTCATATTGTGTCACAGGATGGCTCCGGTCAGAGGAAGTCTCTGCAGGTACACATTCCTGCCGGAGTAAATGACGGAATGAGTGTGCGTCTGCGCGGCAAAGGCATGCCGGGATATGGAGGCGGTCCTGACGGAGATCTGTTCTTAAAGGTGCATGTCCGGTCAAAGCCTGGATTTGACAGAAAGGGAATGGATATATATACTCAGATTGAGGTGCCTTTTACAACGGCAGTTTTTGGCGGCGAAGCACCGGTAGATACGTTAAATGGAAGAGTCATGTGCCGCATTCCGGAGGGGACGCAGGCAGGCAGCAAGATCAGGCTTCGCGGAAAGGGTATTGTGTCTATGAAGGATGCATCAGTTCACGGGGATGAGTATGTGACGGTGCAGGTTAAGGTGCCGAAGGATCTGAGTCAGCAGGCAAAGCAGAAACTGAGGGAATTTCAGCAGATCTGTGACAGAGACAGGTCCGGTCAGAGAGGCAGTGCCGCATAAAGGAACCGTAGAATAATAAAAAAGCTATCCGCAAACGCAAACATCGCGACAGCAGTTTTTCGTCCGCAGATTGCAAATAGGAATGATAGAGAAGAAAGGAAGATGTATATGAGTGAAACAATGAAGACGATCCGAACAAGAAGAAGTATTCGTAAATTTCAGGATAAGATGCCGGAGAGAGAATTGATCGACCGCGTGATCGAGGCAGGAACTTATGCGGCAACCGGAAGAGGAAAGCAGTCCCCGATCATTGTTGCTGTATTAAATAAAGAGGTGCGGGATAAGCTTTCCCGTATGAACGCCCGGATCATGGGAGCAGCAGAGGGAACAGATCCGTTTTACGGTGCTCCGGTTGTGCTGATCGTGCTGGCAGATAAAAAGATGCCAACGCATGTGTATGACGGAAGCCTTGTGATGGGAAATCTCATGCTTGCAGCGAAGGATGCAGGTCTTGGCAGCTGCTGGATCCATCGTGCCAAGGAAGAGTTTGAAAGCGAAGAAGGAAAGGCAATCTTAAAATCTCTGGGAATTGAGGGAGATTATGAAGGCATCGGTCATTGTGTGATCGGCTATATGGACGGCGATGAGCCGGAGGCAGCACCACGCAAGGATGATTATGTATATTATGTAGAATAAACAGAAAGTAATTCTCTATTGTTAAGCTGCATATATGTACGAAATAGAGGACATATATGTGACCGATATCTGCATGGAAGGGCATACGGGTTATAAAAATGAAGATTTTCCGGACAATGAAAAATTATAAATTAAATTATCTGCCAAAGGACATTCTGGCAGGCATAATCATTGCGGCAGTTTCGATCCCGATATCCATGGGTTACGCGGAGGTCTCCGGACTTCCGCCGGTCTATGGACTATATGGATCGGTATTGCCGATTTTATTTTTTGCGATGTTTACGACATCTCCCCAGTTTATTTTTGGTGTGGATGCGGCACCCGCGGCGATCATAGGTGCGGCTGCAGCAGGGCTTGGTCTGCAGGCACAGTCACCGGAGGCGATGTCATTTATTCCGATGACGGCGTTGTTTGCCGGATGCTGGCTTCTGTTGTTTTTTCTGCTCAAGGCGGGCAAGATGGTAGATTACATATCAACTCCGGTCATGGGAGGCTTTATCAGCGGTATTGCGGTGACGATTAAAGATTCTCGGAGGAGGTTCCGGAACAGGTGAACTGCCGGAGCTTATCCGGGCGATCATTGAGGCGGTGCATCAGATCAACGGTGCTTCTGTGCTGCTTGGTGTTTGTTCTCTGGCGGTGATCGTGATCGCAAGGAGGCTTGCGCCCAAATTTCCAATGGTGATCGTTGTCATGGCAGCAGGCGTGCTGTTGACCTGTTTCGGTCATATCGATCAGTATGGAGTACGTCTTTTATCGGCGGTAGAGCCGGGGCTGCCGAAGCTTATGTGTCCACAATTTCGGTCAGTGGATCTTTCGCAGGCAGCGGGCAGAGGACTCATGGTTGCTGTCGTGATCATGGCAGAAACGCTTCTTTCGGAGAATAATTTTGCATTCCGCAATGGCTATAAAATAAAAGATAATCAGGAAATTCTTGCCTGTGCCGTGGGCAATATTGCATCGGCACTGGTGGGATGCTGTCCGGTCAATGGAAGTATTTCAAGAACCTCCATGAATGATCAGTATGGCGGCAGAACACAGATGGTATCAGTGACAGCGGGAATTGCGATGATACTTCTTCTGTTGTTTGGAACAGGCTTTATCGGATATCTTCCGGTTCCGGTATTGACGGCGATCGTGATTTCCGCATTGATGAAGGTAGTGGAGCTTGATCTGGCAGTCCGTTTATTCCGGGTCAGCCGCAATGAATTCTATATTTTCCTGGCAGCATTTTTTGCCGTACTTCTTCTGGGAACGATCTACGGCGTTATCATAGGAATTATTCTTTCCTTTATCGCCGTTGTGCTGAAAGCAACCAATCCGCCGAGAGCATTTCTCGGGGTGATCCCGGGAAGGGATGGTTTTTACGACTGCAGCAAGAACCGTCATGCGCATGAGATTGAGCATGTCGTGATCTACCGTTTCAGTGAAAGCCTTTTCTTTGCAAATGTAAAGACCTTTCAGGAAGATATTGAGAACAGAATTTCGGATGAAACAAAGGTGGTTATTGTCGATGCCGGGGCGATGACGAGTATCGATATCACAGCGGCAGACCGGTTGGAAATGATGTGTGAGCGTTTTGTAAAACAGGGGATTCATTTCTACATCACAGAGCATATGTCATCGGTTAATGAGCAGATGCGTCAGCTCGGTATTGGCTGGATGATCGAGAAGGGACATGTGCGCCGTACAATTACAGCGGCACTTCATGACAGCGGATATCTGGAACCATATACCTTAAAGGGATACACTATCCAAAAAAACGGACACATCATAAATATTTCGGCGGAAACAGAAAATACACTGGAGGAGTTTGCGTGGGCGTTTGGTGATGAGACCGTGGATCAGATCGAGAAGCGTGTTCATCAGGTGTTAGACAGCATTCATTGCATGCCGGACTGGGAGGAGATCGCAGAACAGGGTATCGAAAGCAGCCTCAAATATTGGCATGGACTTGGGGCGATTGATGAGGATGAATTTCTGCGCCGTATGGAGATTCACATGGATGAGCTTCCGGATAAAATGGCAGATAGGGATCATCGCCGGATTATCCTGGAACTGCTGGAAAAACGTCGCCACCATATTCGCGAGGAGATTGGCAGAGAGCATCCGGAGATTCTGGAGAAACTTCAGCATCGTCGGGAAAAGCTCGAACAGAGACTGGAAAAACAGAATCCGGAAGGAGCGCGCAGACTGCATCAGTGGGAGCAGGAGCTTCGTCAGAAGAGAGAAGAAAGCAGTTGAAAGGTAACACATTAAGGGGAAGAGATTATGCAATAAAAAGTCGCCATACCATGTGGTACGGCGACCGAAAGACCAATAGGTCGTTTGCTGTGTCAGGGGAAAGTTTTACCGTGCGATCAAATTCCATTTCTGACAGTTATGTCCGTTGTAAACCCATTGCTGTACATTGCCGTTATTGCTGCGGTTTGCATTAGCAATCTCGACAACACTCTTACAGCCGGAAGACTTTGTGTAAATGCTGTAGCTTCCGTCGGAATTTTTTACAAGCTTGTAAAGCTGGGCACTGCAGTTGGTATTTTTGTAAATCCCGATATTTGTCCCGTTTGCACTGCTGTTGCATGAAACATCTAGAAGAAATGTTCTGCCGTCTCCCAGACAGGAGTAAATATAGTAATATCCTTTTCCGTCAGGAACAAATTTCCAGGTATTATTTGCTTTTGCTTTGGAAGCAGAGTACTGGATGACATTTGTACCATTTACCGCTTTCGCACCGCAGACATCCATATACAGACCACTGTTTACGTTTTTCAGCATATATGTTTTGCTGGTATCAATACTGCTTGTGGAACCGGAGGTATTGCCTGAGGACGGATACACGGCAGTGATGGCATTGATGATCTTTGGCTGTGTGACTGCACCGGTATTGCGGTTAAATAAACCGAAACCATATGTGCCTGTTGCACCGTTATCCCACCAGATTGGAATACAGCCATATTTCTTTGCATAAGTGCAGACTTTGGAAGCAAATTCCGCACGGCATGCCGTGTTGTTTGAATCGAAAGCAGATTTATCAATGGCACCGTATTCTCCGATCACGACCGGATATCCCTGGCTGCAGAATTTGTTATACAGACTGTTAAACTGGGATTTCAGATAAGACTCATCGCCCCAGGAATCAACCTTTGAGCTATTGTTTGCCTTGCTTCCCCATTGGGTTGCCGTGGTGCTTTCTTCTCCGCAGAAGCCCCATGGATCATAATAATGAACAGAGATCATGATGCGCTTTCCGCCGGCAGTGCAGTTGTTGTCGGTAGGAACCCGGAAACCATAATCGCCTACAGTGTAATTGATGTTAGTGTTCCAGCCCGGGAGCATTAACCAGCGCTTCGCATTGTTTCCACCGGAAGTGCGTACGGTATCTACAAAGATCTGATTGAGCTGGTTGATATTTTCATAATATGTTCTGTTTGGTGTTCCGTAAGTGCCATCATATTCTTCATTCATGGATTCGAAGATCAGGTGCTGGTCATATGAGCGGAAACGTGTGGCGATCTGTTTCCAGCAGGCTTTGTATTTGGCACGGATCGCAGTCTGGTTGGAACCGTCACAGAAAAGCCAGCCGCCATCGACAGAGTGATAGCCATCGCCGTGCATGTTAATAATGACATACAGGTCATTAGCAATACACATATCAACTACCTGCTGTACCCTGTTTAACCACGATGAATCGATGGTGTAACTTGAGTTGCTGCTGATCTTGCCCAAATAGGAAACCGGAATACGGATGGAACGAAAACCGGCATTTTTGACTGCCTTGATCAGATTGGCGTTGATCGTAGGATTACCCCAGCATGTTTCATTTGGCGTTCCGTTCAGGGATGCTTCCAGCTGATTTCCAAGGTTCCAGCCGGCTCCCATTGCGGATGCGATCTGGCTCTGGTTCAGATCAACAAAGCTCGCAGCTTTTGCAGTTTTTGGAGCAGAAAAACCATGAAAACCATTGAGCGTGGACAGTGTTACAGCTGCCGCCATTACAACAGCAAAGATTTTTTTAAATCTCATAAACCCTCCTTTGAAAAAGCTTTGCCTTTTCGAAATATTTTTGTTTTGCTCACCCTGAGATAAATGCTAACATGATTTGTACAAAATGACCATATATAAAACGATTCATAAGATAAAATCGGCAAAAATGACAAAAATATTGCAACTTAAATGATTTACTATAACATTTAAGTCGGATAAATTGCACAAATTTGGAAATGTAGTATGTACAACTTTGCTGGTTGGGAGAGGTTTTGGGACTCTTACGTTGTTGTATCTCGTCTCACCAAAACCGGTGTGATCATTTTGTGAATGATCTCGGTCTGAGGAACCGGTCGACGCTTTTTCATTTCATTCATCTGGGAAACCAGCAGCTTCATGGCTTCATGTGCAATCTTGTCAATCTGCTGTCCTACAGTGCTGATCGGGATAATTGCCTCGGAGGCAATTGGGGAATCATCATACCCGATGATCCGGAAGTCATCCGGAAGAGTGCCATAATCTCTCATCAGCAGATTCAGAAAAATATTGGCATGGGTGTCATTGGCAAGAAAGATTCCTTTTCGTTTATCCGGATATTTGTCTTTGATCAGATTGTAGACCTCACTAATGTGCTGCTGTGTTTCCGGATAACTGTTGCCGAGATCTGTAAGGATAATTTTGTGTCGGATATTGAACTGCTGGCAGGTATCGCGAAAACCCTGGATACGGCCGTAAGAAGGGACGGACGGAGAAACATCAGAATTGATGTGGATCAGGATGTCACAGTTGTTTTTGACAAGGAGACTGGCAGCCTGCACGGCTCCCATATAGTTGTCAGTATTGATACTGTTTACATATTCATCCTCCCGTTCGATGGTGACGACAGGAATGTGATAAGAAGCCAATTCCTGCGACGGGATTGTGTGGCTTAACACAATGAGTCCCTCAATCTTGTAAGCAAGCAGCTCCTGAAGGTATTTTCGTTCTGTTTCCTCGGAGCCGTTGCTGGTAAACACCAGAAATTTATATCCAAAAGTTTCATAAGTAGATAAGATCTGGTTTAACATTTCTGAGTAATAATGAAGGAATAAATTGGGTAACAGAATGCCGACAAATTCGCTTTTGCCATTTGCCAGCACTTTTGCGAGCTTGTTCTCATGATAATCCAGATCGACCAGTGCCTGTGCGATGATCTCCTGGTTTTTTAATGTAAGGGAATCAGGATTATTGAAATATCTGGAGATGGTTGTTTTGGAAAAGTGAGTATATTTTGCAATGTCGTCAAAGGTGACTTTTTTCTTTTTATTATCCATGTTTTGTGCCTTTCTGCGTTGGGAGTGTATTTTCGTGCTGTAAATCTGTCCTTAGTATAGCAGAACAGAGGCGTGAATTCAATGAAAAAATAACCGGTAACGTAACCGGTTATAATAATTTAAAAAAATGGTTGACAAACGATATGCATCATAGTATTATTAAATCACAAAGTAACCGGTTACTTTACCGATTACACAAACGGAAACACTTATAGAGACACGACGAAAGAAAGGAGAACAGAATGAGAAAACGTGTGATAACGGCTCTGGTCATGAGCGTACTTGCACTCAGCCTGACCGGATGTCAGAAAAGTACGCCGAAGCCCGGAAGCATCGCCGGATATGATAAAGGAGAGCAGTATCTGTCCATATGGGTACACTCCATTGAGGATACCGATGAAGGCCGATGCTATCGGGAAGCAGTTGATGCATTTAACAAGAAGTATGATGGAACATATTTTGCGGATATTGAGTTTATTCCGCGAAATGACAGTGGCGGAGGATATTCTGATAAGATCAATGCATCTGTCATGTCGGGAGATCTTCCGGATGTGCTGACGGTAGACGGACCGAATATCGCAGCATATGCATCCAATGGTATCATTCAGCCCCTGGCAAAGCTGACGGAGAAAGAAAAATCCGTTTACCTGCAGTCTATTATCGATCAGGGAACTTACAAGGACAAGCTGTACGCTCTGGGAGCAATGGAGTCCAGTGTTGGTCTGTACTATAATAAGGACATACTGAAAGAGGCAGGAATCAGCATACCTGATGCAGATCATCCGTGGACTCAGTCCCAGTTTTTGGACATTCTTGCAAAGCTGAAACCGGTTATGGATAAAAAGAATGGATATGCCCTTGATATGACATTTCCGGTGGGGGAGGCAACCATCTATTATTATGCACCGTTTTTCTGGTCAAATGGCGGAAATATGGTGGACGAGACGGGACTTTCCGTGGATGGTGTCTTTAATTCGAAGGAAAATGTAAAAACAGTATCTTATTTTCAGTCGTTGCTGAAGAATAAGTATATGTCAAAGGTGCCGATCGATCATTTGTTTGAAAGCGGCAGGGCAGCATTTAAGATTGATGGTGCATGGGAGGTTAATACACTTTATACCAGCTATCCGGATGTGTCCTTTGGTGTGGCACCATATGTAGTCGGGGACTCCTGGAACGGAGAGAGATACGCTCCAACCGGTTCATGGGCTTTTGCAGCCTCTTCCAAGACAAAACATATCAAGGGAGCAACCGAATTAGTGAAATGGATGAGTGGTGTGGACAGCGGGAAGCGTTTATGGGAAAAGTCAAAATCATTTCCATCCACATATGAAGCGTATGAAACGATCGACGTATTTCAAAAAGACGAAAATTACAAAGCGCTATACTATCAATTAAGCAACTATGGTCATCCGAGACCAAAGACTCCTGCATATCCACAGGTAAGTACATCATTTCAGCAGGTACTGGAAAATTGTGTTCTGAGTGGTTTTGATCCACAGGAGCAGCTGGATAAATCTGTAGAAAGGATTAACGCAAAGCTGAAGCGTTATACGTTAGAATGATGAAAAAAAGAAGAGAATCAATTATGGGAATGGCCTTTTTTGGCCCGGCACTTGTCTTATTGACATTGTTTTTGTTCCTGCCAATGATATTGACATTGGTATTTAGCTTTACGGACTTTTTTGCATTAAATCCAAGCCTGACGCATTTTACCGGGTTGGATAATTATTTTCAGGTATTCAAGGACGATGATTTCCGGCAGGCATTTACCAATACAGTGAAATTTGTGATCATAATTGTTCCGTTACAGGGACTGGGAGCGTTAGGACTGGCACTTCTGATCAATAAGGTGACGTATTGTAAGGCATATTTTAAGGTGGCATTTTTTATTCCGGTTGTTATGTCTCTGGCGGTTGTATCTACACTCTGGGTGCAGATCTACAGCCCGGAGGGGATTTTAAATTCCATTCTTGCACACATTGGAATCAACGCACAGCCGTTTATTAACAGTGCAGATCAGGCTCTGCCATCCATCGCTGTTATGAGTGCATGGCAGGGAGTCGGTTATCAGATGTTGATCTTCTTGGGCGGACTGCAGCAGATCAATCCGGCACTTTATGAGGCTGCTGAAATGGATCATGCCAGCAGTTGGCAGAAATTTAAAGATATCACATTGCCGGAATTAAAGCCATTGTGTATTTTTGTACTGATCACGATCACGATCGGAGCATTCCGTATGCTGGTACAGCCAATGGTTATGACGGGAGGAGGCCCATCTCATTCTACTTACACCATGGTTTATGACATTTATGAAACCGGCACGGTAAACTGGGAGATCGGACTGGCATCTACGATGGCGATCGTATTTGCATTTTTCGTAATGATCCTGACGGTGATCCAGACAATCCTCACCAAAGATAAGGAGGGAAAAAAACATGTTAACAAAAAAGCAAAAACGAATTAATATCATTCTTGTTATCATTATGATTATCGTGTCCTTGTTTTTTCTGTTTCCTGTAATATGGATGCTTGCTAATTCTTTTAAAACAGATGCAGCGATCACAAGAGATATGAATTCGCTGGCGGCGTTTATTCCTCCGGCGTTAAATGGCAGTTTTTTCGAAAATTATATTACCATTCTGACCAACACGAGCTTTCTTCGTTATATGGCAAACACATTGCTTTATGCAGCGGTATTGATCGTGCTTGGAATCATTGTAAACGGGCTGGCAGGCTATGCACTGGCCAAGATCAATTTTCCGTTTAAGGAACGCTGGCTTCTTATCATTATGCTTTTGATGATCGTGCCGATGGAGACGATCATTACCATACATTTCCTGTTTATTGCAAAATTGGGACTTTTAAATAACATTATCGGGTATGTTCTTCCGATGATCGTAAATCCATTTAATATATTCCTGTTCCGGCAGGTGTTTGTCAGTCTTCCGGATGATGTTTACGAGGCGGCGCAGTTGGATTTTTGCAGTCCGGTGAAGTATTTCTTTACTATGGTGCTTCCAATGTCTAAGAGTGTTGTGGCAACAGTCAGTGTATTTACATTTTTAAATGTGTGGAACGATTATTTGTGGCCATCTCTTGTATTTACTTCAAGTGATCTTTTGACGGCACAGATCGGATTAAATGCGATCACGTCCAATGATAATACAACAATGGGTCAGACATTAGCTGTCATTACACTGGTAACGATACCGGTTATCATCATTTATGCGTTATTTTCAAAGCAGATTGTGGAAGGAGTTGTTTCCACAGGTTCAAAGGAGGGTTAAGTTATGAGTTTTATTGAATTAAAAAAAGTATGCAAGCAGTATCCGGGTACAGATAAAAAGGCAGTGACAGATTTTGATCTGGAGATCAATGAAAAAGAATTTATTGCATTTGTTGGACCATCCGGCTGTGGAAAATCTACGACACTGCGGATGATCGCGGGATTTGAAGAAATCACTTCCGGAGATTTGTATATTGATGGGAAGAGAATGAATGAGGTCGCACCAAGAGATCGAGGCATTTCTATGGTATTTCAGAATTATGCGTTATATCCTCATATGACTGTGGAGAAAAATATCGGCTATGGACTGAAAAATATGAAGGTACCGGCTGACGAGATCAAAAAAAAGGTAGACTGGGCAATTGATATTCTGGGACTGGAGGAATATAGAAACCGTAAACCGAAAAATCTGTCCGGAGGCCAGAGGCAGAGAGTGGCTCTTGGAAGAGCAATTGTAAAGGATCAGAAGGTATTTTTGATGGATGAGCCGCTGTCGAATCTGGATGCAAAGCTTCGTGTCAGCATGAGAAATGAGATCAGCAAGCTTCACCGCAGTCTTGGAAGTACTACGATCTACGTTACGCATGACCAGGTGGAAGCAATGACCATGGCAGACCGTATCGTGATCATGAAAGCGGGTGTTGTACAGCAGGTTGGAAAGCCTATGGAGCTGTACGAAAAACCGGTCAATAAATTTGTGGCGGGATTTATCGGCTCACCACAGATGAATTTCTATGATGTTTCCATTGAGGATGGACAGATTGTATTTTCAGATGGCAATCGGCTGACCATGAAGCAGGAAATGGCTGAGAAGTTAAAGAAGCATGGAACAAGAATGACACTTGGAATTCGCGGAGAGGACATTAAATTTGATCCACAAAATCTGGACATCTATAAAGAAAATAAGATGCAGGCAGTTGTTGATAATACAGAGATCATGGGAAATGAAAATAATATCTATTTTGAATTTGGAGGAGCAGTAACGATTGCCAGGGTTTCAAAATATGAGCTGTGCAAAGTGGGGGATAAGGTAGAATTTGTGTTTGTGCCGCATAGGATGCACTTTTTTGATATCGATACGGAAGAAGCGATCGAACTGTAGGTAAGGTATGAAACAATCGGATGTCTGTAGGGGGAGAACCGCAGACATCCGGAAAGGGACAGGTATAGATATGGATCAGTTGAAAAAAGCAAATGAATATGTTAAACAGAACCGCATTCCAAAAGAAGAGCTTCCGGTGTTCCATGTAACACCGCCATGCGGTTGGATGAACGATCCCAATGGCTTTTCGGTATATCAGGGAAAGACCCATTTGTTTTACCAGTTTCATCCCTACAGTACAGTGTGGGGACCGATGCACTGGGGACATTATGAAACAGAGGATTTCGTGAAATGGACGGAACTTCCGGCAGCATTGGCTCCGGATCAGGCGTATGATGAAGCAGGTTGTTTTTCCGGTTCAGGAATAGAGACAGAGAAAGGTCATCTTCTTGTATATACCGGTGTCATGGAAAAAGAGGAGGATGGGCAGAAATATACGTATCAGAATCAATGTATTGCTTTGGGGGATGGAAAGGCATATAATAAACTTGCGCAAAATCCGGTAGTGACCGGTGACATGCTTCCGAAGGGGTTTAGCAGAGAGCATTTCAGAGATCCGAAGATCTGGAAAGAAGATGACGGATATTATATGGTCGTTGGAAACAAAACAGACC
>ERZ773157.3053-NODE-3053-length-11879-cov-16.789919_pt1 | contig 11879 bp, 26 predicted proteins | sample MGYA00511480_ERZ773157 | MGnify/ENA primary metagenome ERZ773157 (study PRJEB29015, sample SAMEA2737863) | human gut metagenome | biome: human gut; feature: human-associated habitat; material: faeces | place: China | collected 2012 ... | reverse complement strand
ACCACCAAGGGGGCAGTCTCCCTTTTCGGAATCTATTATACCAAAAAGGGCTGCTTTCCGCAATAGTTAGGAGCAAAAAATATGAACTTTCCCACGACAACCGAAGAATTTCTGAAAACCCTCGCCAACGGCAAAGAGCCGACCAGCGAGGACAGGGAGTACGCAGAAGCTCTGGGCAAGCTGTCCGAACTGAATTACCGGGCAGGGTACGAAGCTGGAGTGACCAAAAATAATGGCTGAGTTTTGTGCAAAACGTAGAAAGTGGTTTGTCAAGATGAACGAACACTAAATGTTGTGTTTCGTTGGTCTATTTCCGCTTGACTTTACTACATTTTGCAATTACACTTAATGCACCTCAAAGAAAGGAGATGAAAACATGGCAAGAAGTCCCTACATCGAAGCATACCGCCATCAGGTAGCCGTTGGCTTTACTGATCGTCAGTATGAGTTGCTGGTGGAGCACTGCAAGAAGTGCCGCGTGTCACTGTCACAGGCCGTCCGCGATGCCTACCTTGAGAAGTACCCCATGCCCGATGAAAACGAAAAATGATACGTCCGCTGCTGTCTGCAAACTTTAGCGAACGTATCATGTAAACCCTGAGAGAAGCATTCTCTCGCCGTTATTATAGCAGAAAATTGCTTCTCTCACAAGTGAAAAGGAGCTTTTTAATGCAACTTTCTTTGTCTGAGAACATCAAAATCTTCAACAACGCCGAGTTTGGCGAAATCCGCGTCATGCTCATTGACGATGACCCTTGGTTTGTTGGCAAGGACATTGCCGCAGCACTTGGGTACGTCAACACGAAAGACGCTCTTGCAAAGCACGTTGACGAGCAAGATAAGCGTCAGGGAGATGGGGTAGCGTTTTGCGACCCCATGGGTAGAGAACAGCATCCGACCATCATCAACGAATCCGGCCTATACAGTCTGATTTTCAGTAGCAAGCTGGAAAGCGCACAGCGGTTCAAGCACTGGGTCACTCACGAGGTCTTGCCGTCCATTCGCAAGCATGGGATGTACATGACCGACAACCTGTTGGAGACGGCTATTGCCAACCCGGACTTTGTGATCGGGCTGATTCAAAACATGAAGGCCGAGAAGGAAAAGAGTGCAGCATTGCAGATGCAGAACAAGCAGCTCTACGAGAAGAACGAAGAGATGCAGCCTAAGGCGGACTACTTCGATGACCTTGTGGCATGGAACTTGGCTGTTTGTTTCCGTGGAACGGCAAAGGAACTGCGTATTCCTGAACGCAAGTTCATCCAATCGCTTATTGAAGATGGTTACATTTACCGTGACAAAAACAGAAATCTCCTGCCGAAAGCTGGCAAAGGTGACGAACTGTTTGTCGTTAAGGAATTTCTCAATCGGAAGAATAAGCATGGCGGTTTGCAGACCAGAGTAACGCCGAAAGGCCGTGAGACGTTCCGTCTGCTCTATGCAAGCATCCGCAAAAACGGATAAGTAACGCTTTCTAAAAATTTAGAAAGCGAAAATAGAAAAGCCAGTGGTTAGAGAGCATCTAGCCGCTGGCTTTTTATGTTATACGATTATTCCTCTACGAGGTCTGCGTACTTGACTTCAATGCGGGGCAGTTCATCGGTGGTGCTGGTCAATGCTCTGGTGATTTTTTCAAGCCCGGTGAACTCACCATAGACGGTGATAATATCATCTTCCAGAATCTTCACAGCATCGCCGCCACGCTTATCCAGCATATAATACTCGTCATCGGCATAGAATCCGTATCCGCTGTTGTCGGTGTAGGTTCTCCATGCTTTTTCGCTGCCGGAGAAGTTTGCATCAATAATCTGCGAGACCTTTACCTTGACTACAATCTTGGTGTCCTCATACTTTTCGGGATAGCGGCACAGCTCCTTATAGTCCACAGTCTGGCACTCTGCTTTGTAATCGTCCTCGCTGATTTCAGGTACAACAGATGCAACGGAAGAAGCGGTCGATGCACTTGCCTTCGTTGCCTTACTGCTGCTTGCAGAGCTGTCAGAGCTACTACCAGAGCCGCCAATGGCAGACAGAACAATCAGAACGATAATTGCGATGAACCACCAGCGCTTGTAGATGGGCGGCTTGTTTTTACCGCCACACTGAGGGCAGACCTTTGCACTTGCGGCAATCTCTGCGCCACAGTGCTTACATGTTGTCATTTTATTTTTAGCCATTGTAGATTCCTCCCTTTCAAGGCTTGTAAGGCAAGTATAGCACAGAACACAGACCCTTTGTAGGGGTCTTTTTGTTTTTGCGCGGAATTTTTGAGATTGACAATAGTGGGTGGGGGTGTTTTGTGCAGAAAAGAGGGGGTGGGCAGGAAGTAAAAACGCCTTTTTTATTTTGGAGATTTTTCGCGCTACTCACCGGGCGGGGCTGGGTGGCGGCTATATACCCCGCCGGTGGAGACCCCAGCGCCCCAGCGCACCCGGACGGCCTGCACATCACAGGCAGCAGGGCAGGCCGTGCCAGAACCAGGGCAGACAAGTACCAGGGCAGACAAGTACCAGGGCATACCGCCGCCCAAACGCTGGACACGCTGCACCGGTCTGCACTCGATACCAGACAGGCCACGCCGGGCAGATCGTAACGGCGGCGGGGTGCTGGGTGTGTCCGAAACTGTGCAGATATGGACAACGCAATTTTACCATTTTGTGCCAGAAAAACAAATCAGAAAAATCTTATATTTTTGTTCAAAAGGTATTGACATATAAGATATATCTGATATAATAGAATCAAGATAAGACATATCTGATAAAACACATCACGAAACACCAAAACAGGAGGACAAAACCATGATGAACAATAAAGAGATCGACTATACCGCCCGCCCCACTCCGGGAGATTACGAAGGCCGCAGTCATCGCGCGTGTGTATGGTATAACAGAGCCCGCGCCGCGTTTGACCTTGCCACGCTTGACACACTGACAACCGCCGCAGATAAAGCCGCCGATCGTGTGCCCACTGAGGCATACGAAAAAGCAAGAAAGCTCCTTGACAGCGTGCAGCGTTGGGGGCTTGCAGATGCAAGAGCGTGGGAGCTTGACAACGACAGCCGCTATTATAATTCCGAGTGGCTCAAAACCCGACAGGCTCAGCTTGCAAAGCGGCGTGTAAAGCTAAACAAAGAGCTTGCAGAATACGGCTTGCAGATTGACAGTTACGGCTTGTATCCTTGCATCCGAGAGATCACCAAGCCGGGTACTGATATGAATTTATTATACTGGTTTTAATAGAGGGTATAAATATGAATAAGCTTGTATTTGAAGTAAACAATGGTAGAAAATTGGAACTTGTGCAGCTGATTAACCTTTATCGCTACTGCAAGCGGCACGACATCAAGAACGATTGGATTAACCCCAACGGCAAAAATGCGGAGGTATAAAAATGACCAGATCGGACGAATTAAACGCCGAAATCAGAAATCAGGCCGTGCGCCTTTATCCGAAATGTGCCGGGCTCTTTGAGCTGCCATTGATGGTATACACTCAGATTGTAGCGGACAACTTGACCCGCTCCAAGCCGTACCGCCTCAGCGTTGAGCGGTGCAAAAAAATTATTTTGGCTATGCCGGAATTTGACTAAAAAAGGGGTGTAAACAATGATTACTCTTGACTTTTCCCAATGGGCTGCAATCTGGTACATTGGCGGCATGATTTCCGGCGCACTTGTAATGACCGCATTTCTTAACAGCTGAGGGGGGCGAAAAAATGACATACACTGCAAATAAAAAGGCGTACAGCCTGTTAGAATCCCTTGCGTATTGGATGGCTGAGATCTCCTATTGCAGGGAAAAAGACCCGGACGATATCGGATTTTTGGGCAAGGCAGATAAAACAATTCATTTTTTGTTTGGTCAGCTTGACAGGGCGGGTGTCCCATTTTGGGCGCAAAACTCAGCGCTTGCAATCGGCGAGAATTGGAGAGAATACGAACGGCGCAACTTGAGAACGCTATTTGAAAATAAAGGAATTTTGGAGGGATAAAAAATGACGTTATTCGAAGAAAAAGTGAATGAATACCGCGAAAATAAGCGGCTTTTAGAAGAGCTTGAAGCAATGAACGAAAGCATTAAAGCTGATATTATCTGCATGATGCAGGGCGCGCCTGAGATGGCGCAGGGTACAGCAAAAGCCATTTACAAGGATGTGCAAAGCGTACGGCTAGATAGCAAGCTACTCAAGACGCTGCACCCGGATGTATACGCAGAGTGCAGCAGCAAAACCAGTTACAAGCGGTTTAGCGTAGTATAAGGGGGTGCGACGAGTGATATTATCTTGCATCCTGTTTTTCTTCTGGTTTTTCAGCGCACTTTTTAAAGCCAGCAAATAAGCCGCCCGGACACTTTAGCGGGGCTGCACCGTAAAGCAACCCCGCCCCAGCCCAAAAGGGCAAAAATATTTTTGCAAGTCCTGTTTTTGGGGCTTGCGATATGATATACTGAAAAAAAGGGCAAAGCCCAGAAAGAAAGGCATTACCATGAAAACTTACACTGAACACGAAATCAACGGCTTAAGCATTTACGTTGATGATGAAACCGGAAAAGTACACCATGCAGTAAATTGGAACAGCCCAAACCAAACAACGCTTTATCCGTACGCCTATAACACCCGCTCCCGTGTATGGGATAACGTCAGCGGAGATTACACGTTAGCAGGATTGAAACGCACAAAGCGATTGATTGAATGGCACTAATAAAATCATCACCCGGTCAGCAATGGCCGGGCTTTTCTTTTGCCTTGCATCCGCTGAGGGTGCAGGGCTTTTATTTTGCCCTGCTGCAATGCATCCATATACAAGCGTTTACAGCGGCTTTTATCCTGTCCATGCAGTTATACCATCCACGCTACAAAACAGCGCACAGGGATTTACAGGAGCTTTTCCTGCGATTTGCCCCATTCTACCGCCGCAAATAACAGACCAACACAAGCGGCTATAATACCGCCTGTGCCACGTTGGAGCGTATCACAGCACCCGGACGGCCTGCGCCGATAATAGACACCACCGCCACGCCGGACGCTGGACAGCTCAGCGCAGATGACCTATTATAATAAGGTATATAAGGGCGCACCGCTGCGCCCCTGTTATGGATCCATGCCAGACGGTGCAGCACATCGCAGACCATGCCAGCCCGGCGGGGTCTCGATACCTACCGCGCCCGGCGGCTTGCACTCTGGCACTGGGTCAGCCTGACACGCTCCAACCGGCGGGGCAGTCCAGCAGCAGGAGCGCGGCGGGCGGCGCGGAACCATTGGCGGCTTGCGCCGCATCTCTTTTCGGGCTTTCGCCCGATAGCTAATAGAGGTCAGCAATAGTCGTAGCGTTCCGGCTGGAATAGTCGTAGCCAATAGTCGTAGTTTCTCCGATAAAATAGTCGTGGAATAGTCGTAAAGTCGTCATACGACCACCGTTTGAAAGTCCTATATATCGTATATTAACTAGCAGTCCGCTGATAGTCGTAGGGTAATAGTTGTAGCGTTTTCTTGCGAATCTTCGTCAAATGGTTGTGTATTTTTTTGTGAAATAGTCGTTCGCCTTTTAGAGAAAGGGATGTGCGATAGTCGCTAAGTCATCCGACACTCCCAAAATCAATATATGTCAAGACACCCGTCAATTTTAATCCCAATCGCATTACCTCAAAATCTTTAACAATCGTACTTATTATAATAGTCGCAGACAATTACTCAATTTTTTTAACTATTATTCTGCTAAAATAGTCGTATCATCCAATTCGGTTCGTTCTCCTCTGATTTAATTACCGACAGCCACAATCATATCATACCAATCAACTAGGATTATTCATTCGGCAAATACCTCAATGCTTTTAACTATCCAATAAGACTATCCGACTGGTCAGTCGCTTTTAATCTGTAATCAACCGCTCATACAGCTATGCAACATTTCTACATATTCAACCGACCACAAAATGAAGTCAATTCTCCATGTCTGAAATAGTCGTAGACCATCCACCAGTCCGAATCTCACGCCAGTTCTTGCCTACGGTCTGCTCTGCTGGCTAAGGGTGTGGCTTTGGAGATAGAGGGTTGTAGGGGGGAAGAACCTTTGCAAAAAGCATTTAGTTGTCATTTTCAGTTGTCGCAGTTGTTGCACCATTTTGGCGTGGGGGCCTCAAACAATTTATTTGTTTGAGGGGGGGAGTTAGGGGGATTATAAGGGGTAATAGGGGTTGTAGGGGAAAGAGGGGGAAGAAAGGGGGGAAGATTGGATGCAAACGCATCATGTGCATCCATTCGCATGCAAACGCATCACGTTAATAGTCGTAGCCATATCAGCTCAAACGCCACTCGATCAAGACGGCTCCTACTCAAAATAAGACCTTGCCATTTTCTCCCGATAAATAACAAGAGAAAAAAGCACGGAATAGTCGCAGAGGGTAGTTTTACCACCTGATACCATTCCATGCTTTCTAATACAGTAGTTTTGTAGCCGCACGAGCTAAGATTAGATATTCTTGGCTTCTCTTGCCTTACGCAAACGCTCTGCCAGTGCTTCACGCTGCTCTTCGCTGATCTTACGAGTGACAGGTGACCGGAACTTCACAAGACGTTTCGGCATCGAATAGGTCTTGGATTCCTTGCACAGCTTGGCAGACAGATCCGCCATAAACTTGTATGTGTCTGGGAACTGCTCACAGAGCTTGTCCAGCTTGCGAATGTAAACCGGGTCTGCCGTGTAGATTTCTGCGGTATCTTCCGCTGCGTTGAAGTTGATGATAGTCTCACGTTCGATGTTGGTGAGTGCCATAGTTGTTTTTCTCCTGTATTTTGTGTAGTGAAAAATATTTATGGGGTTCAGACGGTAACTTTATCGCCTAAACCCTGTTATCTGTTTTTCTTGCCTATTCTACTGTGACGATACGAGCGAAGAAGCGATGCTAGGCTACTATCACTCAATCGCTTCGTATGTTTTCTCGAAAATGTCAGGTTTACACGGGTAGATTTCGCCATTTACACCACGAATGATATAATCGCCAGTCCTCGCAATCATAGTCCCTTCAAGCGTTTTAATCTCGCACCACGCAGGGTCATTGTGAAACTTTCCAAAGTCATGCGTAATAATATCATTGCTACTTACTGCATCCCAGAACCAATCTTCTCCAACGAGACCTCGTGCATTGAGCTTGAATGCCTCGATAACAACTGGTTTCTTGCGATATTTCATGTTTATTCTCCTCTCGTTACATCCACACGCATTCTTTGAACTGCTGTGTTTCCATCTGGAACGTAATGTCCAGTGACCCCACGTTGCCCTCTTTGTTCTTCTCAAGCGCAAAGTGATAATGCTGCTCTGGTCGTTTTTTCGTGGTCACGTTCTGTGCCAGCAGGATAATTGCATCTGCGTCCTGCTCGATTTGTCCGCTCTCTCGCAGGTCTGCGGCAGTCGGTGGGATACCCGCTCTTGCGGTTTCTCGATTGAGCTGCGCAAGAGCTACCACAAGCGTTCCTGTGGACTGTGCGAACTCATGCAGTGCCATGCTGATTTCTGTGACGGCACTGTATCGGTCTTTCGCTCTGGCTTGATGAATAAGCTGCAAATAGTCGATGAACACCACTTTTGCTTGCATCCTGATGGACTGCGTTCTAATCCATCCAACGCTCTTACCAGCAGCGGAGCGAACGAACAGCGGATATTTCTTGATGGCTGCTAGTCGGTCAAGTTCGTTAATGCTGACGGTCTTGTTTTTGACCGTATGCAACGGTACGCCTAGCTGGTTTGCTATGATACGAGCATAGAGTGTATCCGGGTCTGTCTCTAGGCTGAAATACGCCACCTTGCGTCCGTTCTTGGCTATTTCACAGGCAAGTTGCAGAGACAGAGCGGTCTTACCAGCAGACGGTCTTCCGCCGATCACAACGAAGTTTCCCGGCACAAGATGCAAGTTGTTATCCAGCACTCTGAGCCCTGTGCTGATATACTCCGGCTTATCATCCAGCTTGCGGATGTAATTGTCTATGCCATCGCACATCGGAATGAAATCGCTTCTCTCGTTGTGCAGGTTGATGGCTTCGCCTAGCTGCTCATAGATGCCTGTCAGGTCTGCATACCTTGTCGAGCCATCAACGATTTTGAACGCAATCTCTCTGGCTCTGGATAACGCTGCCTGTTCCTTGACGATTCCAGCCCATCCAAGCATCATGTCATGGGTGACATTGCGGATGAACTCTGCGCCAAAGGCATCTAGGCATTCACCCATTGCTTTCTTGCAGTTATCGTACCGCCCCATGACTTCTACCGGGTTCCATTTGTCGTTGTGTTCCCAATAACCACGAATGGCAGCGAATGTATCACGCAGTTCTGGGCAAAAATCGTCGATTTTAAGGTCTTGTAGCACATCGGCGTATTCCGAGAACGTGAGGACTGCTCCCAGCAGGATGTATTGGGTTTGATTTTCAATATTCACCGCAGAAAGTCTCCCTCGTCAGGCAATTCAGCCATAGTTTGCTGATAGCCACCGTTCCAGTCCTTCACGTTGCGCATCCAGTTCCGTGCAGCAGCTTTCCAGTCTTTCATAGGCGACTTGCCGACTTTCCAGCCATTTGCCGTGAAGTGGTCAACAAACCGCTCTGCTTCCAGTCCGCCGTATCCCTTTTCGGAAAAGTAGGATTTGGCTTGCTCGATAGTCGGTGCCTTGAAGCGTTTGACTTCGTTGGTATTTTTCTTTTCACATTTTTCTTTTTTATCAGATTCAGATACAGAATCAGATACAGATAAGGCATCGTTCGCATCCATTTGCATATTTTTCATACCAGTGCATGCGTTTGCATCATTGGTATGCGTTTGTATGCATTTGCATTTTTCGTCGTTCCAACGCTTATTTGCACTCCGTCTGTTTTTCTCGATTCGCTCCTGTCTTTTCTGTGCATTCATATCATCGAACGCCTTAACAACTTTCCAGAGCATCCGCATAGCACGGTCGTTGTCGTATGCTGGCTCAAGTCCAGTCTCAACGTAGTGTGCGTAGTTGCGGACGAATGCTCCAAATTCCTCGTCTGTCAGCTCGTTCATCGCATGGACGTGTTCCAGCAGAAGAATCATTGATGTTCTCGGCTTGCGTTCCTGCTCCATATTCAATCCTCTTTGTAGCGTTTGTTCCATGCTTCGACAGCTTTTTCCTTGCCAAATGTTGCAGAAGTACTCACCCCGCATTTTCCGCAGACTACCCAACTAGCCATGTCAACGTTAAGTGGATGAATCACTTTTACAGTCGGCGGTTCCGCACCGCAGAACGGACATCTCTTGAGTTCTGTCATTTTCTAAATCCCTCTCTCATTCTCGTGATTCGCTTATGCGCCTTTACAAGCCTTTCGCCTTTGCCGTACGCTGGGCGGATATGTTTTGCCTTGATGTACCCACAAGGCGGTTTCGGCCCAAAGTCGAAAAGGCTCAAGTCCATAATGATGATGCCAAACTTCTTGTTCGTCATATTTGTTCCTCCGGCATATCTGGTGCAAACATCCAATGTGTCACAATATAATTGTTTGGGTCTAATTTATCGTACCATTCATCTGCCCATGTATTTATTCCATACGCTGGAGTGTAATATCCAAATATCATGTATCGCCCATATTCATTTTTTCTTGGGCAAATATTGCTCACCATAAGAATTAGTTTGGAAGCGTATGAAGGGGGCATACAGTCTTTTGTAGAGTGCCATACATAATTATTCATGTTCATCGCCTACATTATTTTACTACGGTTCCATACTTTTTTATCGATTCATAAAACTCTTTATAAGATTTCAAATCAATAGGTTCGTCATATCCTTGAGATTTCCATTTTTTAAGCATGTATTGCGTTTTGTTAGATTCAATGGCTCTCCTATTTTTGATATGCCAATAACAAATACTCCTTGCTCTTTTATGGGAGTAGCCAAGTCCTATAAGCTTTTTAATAAATGTTCTTCTTGTCATATTTATTTCTCCACAGGCGGTTCTGGCATGTACGCCCAATATTCAATTTTCGAGTGATGTAAACAGTATCCGTTATCGTCCATCCAATCAAATTCCGGTATTCCATGTCGAAGGTCTTTTACAAGCCCTCCGCATGACACAGCCCTGTCTATTTTCCCTTTGAAAAAATCGAAATACACCCCAGACAGTAAAAGACTTTTAGATGAAAAGTAGCCATTTCCGTTGTCAAACAGTGGCGGGTATCCTTCTTTTTTAAGAGAATGCCAAACAATTTTGCTCTCCATCCCCATCACCTCACACCATCGGAAACGCCATCCAATGCGTCACCGTTACATCTTTCGGCAGTCTCTCGCCTATCTCGTCCCAGAACTGACCGTCTGCGTAACAGCCAAGAATGTACGCAGTTGGCGAGATTCCTTGCAACATTTTTCCATCTTTATCACGCCACGTCGTCTTAGTCGCAAGCAACAAAGGCTGCGTCCGCTCTCGTGGCGGCTCGCTTGCTGGATGCCAAAGGGCGTTAGCCATGTGCGTTCTCCATTTTCGCTCCACAAGAGGGACAATAGTCCCAACGTGTGTGATGATTTTTTGTGTGGCATCCGCTACACTCGAACCTTGTAAATGTATCGTCCTGTACAATCCATTCAGCCATCGGATGAAGATTCTTAATTGCAACAGAAGGAACGCTTTTTAAGATGTCAATGGCATTACAACAAGCACTGCATCGAACTCCATTGTAATTTTGACAATCCTTGCAATATGATTTTTTGAACTTTTCCATAAGTGCGTTTCGTTCAAGGTATTCTGGGCAATTAGACATGGTTATACCTCCATAGTAGCAATAACGGTTGCATATCCAATTAAGAAAATAGCAACATTGATAACCGCACAAGCAACAACCTTGATAACAGTGCTGTCAATATATTCATCCAAAGTGTTCCAAAGGATATATCGTTCAAACAGATAAATGGGAGATACAAACAATATACCCACCATCGTTGTCAAAACGATGCCTAAAGCAACTTCATATATCGGCATTGACTTTTCTCCCTTCAATCTCCGTCCCATACGCCGTCAGGACGCATCTTTGCAAACGCCAGCAGACCGTACAAGGCGCGTTTTGCGTTGCCCTCTGTTGCGTGCCAGTAGTCGCTGTCGTCTACATCATCACCTAGTGCGGAGATGGCCTTTTCAAGCATCGGGATGCTCTCTGCGCCTGTTTTGCCGTAGATGGAGCGGATGCCGTTCTCACCAAACACTTCCGGTTGATAATAGAAGTGACCATAATTATAGGTGACGTTGAGCCACAGTTCTTTTGTACCGCCCATAGCGCGCATACCACCAGCGATAAAATGCGTACTATCCGCTTTGAGCGGTTTGTGCGTTACAGGATCGCACAGCGAAATATCATAGCTCATTTTCTCATCCTTTCGCCAGCCATACAGCCAAAAGACCACCGCCAAAGACAGTGGCGTTAATAGCCGCCACTATCATTACATGAATAATTGTAGAACGTTCTGGATGCTTCCACGACCATCCAAGCGAAATGTCATCGGTCATATCCCAAAGAAACATTTCAAAAATCGTGACAAAGGCTCCAACAAAGAATGTTATGAGCGACCCCAAAACAAATATGGCAAATGTTTCTTTAGCTGTCATTTTCTCTTTTCTCCCATTCTTTGCACACATCTTCCGGGTCTGTAAAATCAGCTCTGCGCTCCGACAAGCCGTTGTCATACTCTTCCAGTTCCTTTCTGATTTGCTGGCGTTCAATCTGCTTCAATCTTGCCTTTGCCAGTTTGCGGTTGTCAGCCTTACGAATAGCCCAGTTATTGCGGTGGTTTGCCCACGCTGCAAAATAATGGCTAAACTCGCTTTGGTCGTACCATCCCTTGCCAATAAGCCCTTTATAGGTCTGCTGACGTTTCATCTTTCTTCTCCCAT
>ERZ773157.3049-NODE-3049-length-11910-cov-4.548882_pt1 | contig 11910 bp, 10 predicted proteins | sample MGYA00511480_ERZ773157 | MGnify/ENA primary metagenome ERZ773157 (study PRJEB29015, sample SAMEA2737863) | human gut metagenome | biome: human gut; feature: human-associated habitat; material: faeces | place: China | collected 2012 ... | reverse complement strand
CGCAATAATCGGTAGTAGTTGTATTTCCTGCGATACTATGAACAACACGTAGTTTGGTGCCTGCTGCATCATAAAGGTAAGAAATAGAGCTGCCATCTTCGAACTCTATACGGTCCGGTAAATTTAGGTAATTATATTGAATACCAGCAATCTTTTTATTCAAATCTTTCGATAAATTACCATTGGCGTCATAGAAAGACTCTATACTCTATTTAACTACGTTTTTCATATCTAAAAACGGAATCGAGTAAGTTGGCTTATAAGAAAGTTCCCCTGATGCAAACTACTCTATTATGATTATTTTGCACCAGAGGAAGATTCTAAGCTTTAAAAATATAAGAATTACCAAACTTCAAGCCAATAAACCACATAGTTCTTATAAAAAGTAAGCCCTTTAGTATAGCCATGCAACCATCTTTCAGGTAAGCCAATACCTGATCTAGAAAGATGATCTTTTTTCAAAAAGCGACCTTTTTCTGCATTTAGAACATACAGGACGGCATTATCATAGAAGTCGGAAGGAAACTTGCTCTCCCAAAGACGAAAATTAGGAATGGGTAATACATCAATAGATTCACAATTTTGTATTGAATCTAATGTAACTATCTCAAAAGTATCATAATTATAAGGAATAACCATTAAACAGGAATCTTTAATATGATATACCTCTTTTGCCTCTAGAGTCACTTTTTTCTTTAGTTTTTCAATATCCGAATCTTCGTAAGATATTGCCAAATGAATATAGCTTAAATACTTACCACGTGGAAATGTCAACGCCATAAGTCCGATCTTCTTGTCATCTATTTTTCTGGGAAAATGAGATACAAGAGATTTTGGATATAAACTTATTATCTCCTTATATTCCCGTTTATCACGTTCATCAGGGACAGTTTGAGATAAACAATTATTAAAACTGATAAAAAAAGAAACAAATAGTATTAGTATTGTTTTCATATAAGTTGGTTTATAAAAAATAAAAAAAGAAATTACCCTGATATAAATTAATTATTAGTTAACTTATGTCAGGGTAATACAGAGCATAAGTGAGAATAATAACATAAATAATATCTAAGTTTAGAATTTTTCATTTTATATCCTTTAATAATAGGTATAACAATCTGTGCTAATAATAATGGTAAAGTAAAAGTTATATTCTTCATGAAAGAAGACTCGTACTCATAGAAAAACAACGAGAATAGTATTTTTATAAGACATAGAATATACAGCATTTTTTGTATATACATAAGATATTTACCAACTCTTCCAAAAGACGTCATCTAATTTATTTTTAATAGGTTCAAGTATATCATAAGCATTATGTTCTTCGTTTATTTTTGATTGGGTGCCTGTTGCAGCATTACTCTAAACATACTATTTATTTTTAATTTCTTGTCCTCTTAGCGAGTATGAGATTCTTCCTTACTGGCTTGCTTCCTTCTGCTAGCTTCATCCAAAGAGTATTTATTTGATCTTATTGTTATCTTATATCCAAGAAATAATCCTATTAAAAACAATAACAAATAATTGTATAATGTAGACTTATATTCAATAGAAAAAGCTATATATACCACAAGAAAACAACAATATAATCGCGTTATTATTTTATCAGATTTCAAATATAATGCCCGAATAAGACCTTTTCCCTTTAATGGCTGTTTGAGTATCTCTATATAAGGGAATAGATAACTCATCATTCCCCCTATCGCTATAATAGATAACGCAATTGCAAGTATTACCCTAATAATAAATATTAAAGCAGGATACTCAAATAAAAAAGAGGAAAAAATACAATAGGGAATCATCATAAAGCTAAACCATAGTAGTGACTTTTTATATATTGCTATAAATAGATATCTCATATAATAATAAGTTCGTCGTTAAAGTTTATTTATTTACCATATTTCATCTTGTAGTTTATATACCCTGATGTGAGTTCACTAAACTTTAGCTATTCACATCAGAGTAATAATGTTGAGGTTTTAAGGAGTAATATTTTTATTTGCTTGATCTACTATATATCGGTTAGCTCTTATTGCTATTTTTTTTCCAAGGTATAGTCCAAACAGAAGTAATATTAAATAAGCTATTGCTTTTTCGTGCCTATAGAAAACTAGATATATTGCAAAGAAAACGGCATATGTCATATCTATATCCTGTCTAAATTTCAAATATAAAAAATCAACAATATTATTTATTTTAGTATTCTTTTCTTTTCGCTCTTTATTACTTATCAATAAGTTTAACACCTTACCTATCAGCCATGCTATCCACGATATTAGCAACAATATTACAACCATATACATATAGTCAAATTCTCCAAAATCAGGATGGAATAAACAATGAACTATCATTAAAATACTATTGAGAATAGTAATCTTCTTAAATATCAGTATAAAAATATCTCCCATATATCATTTTTATTTAAATAATTCTTTTATCCAATTATAAATATTCCCTACATAATCTGTCGAATACTCTTTTTTACCTTCAACTTGATTTGTATGAGTTTCATAAGCATCTTGAGTGGGATCAGGATTTGTTAGTTCCATACATGCTCTATCTACAGCTAGACCTATTATTACTTTTCTCCCAACTTTGATTATTCTCCTTTTATCATTAGGGTCTATTTTCGGAGCCGGGTCTCCATTAGGCATCATCCCCGATACATTAGTATCAATGCTTTTTGCGACATTCGCCTGATTCCTATCCAGTTCCTCTTTGCTTTTCCTTTCTCTATTTCGCTGATGCTCATATTCCGGACTAATAGCATTCTTCGCTTGATAGTATAAAAGAGTACCAAAAGCATAAGACATCCTAGGAGTATCTGTTATTATTTGTCCAACTTCTGCAAACTTTCCTGATGCATGTCTCATTATTTGTTGATCCGAAGGCAAATTATAACTTTGAGGATACGTTATCGGAGAATAGAATGGAAGAGGTGCATAAGGCATTGGAACAGGTATTACTTGCTTTCCATCTGGGTCAATATATTTAATTGTATTGTTCTGACAATAAACATACACGCTCCAACTATAATCCTTATCCGCCATCGGATCCACCACATGCCATCTACCCAACGCTGCATCATACATTCTCGCTCCATAATCATACCAATCCAGTCCGCCTTTTCTATCCAGTTCTTTCCCATTGTACTTGTAAGGCTGAACAGAGGAAGTTGAAGCAAAGATACCGCCAAACGGATAATAATGATTCACTTCTTCCACTGCTCCATCCTGCGATACCACTACCCGATTGTTACCCTGATGATCCTGTAAGTAATAATGATACTTATTATCATTCAAAGATACGAATCCGGCATCTGTCAATAAAGTCTTGGGAGTCCCATTTTCATAGATCACATTACCGCAATAATCGGTAGTAGTTGTATTTCCTGCGATACTATGAACAACACGTAGTTTGGTGCCTGCTGCATCATAAAGGTAAGAAATAGAGCTGCCATCTTCGAACTCTATACGGTCCGGTAAATTTAGGTAATTATATTGAATATTGATTATCTTTTTATTCAAATCTTTCGATAAATTACCATTGGCGTCATAAAAGTACTCTGTATTCTGTTTTACTCCGTCTTTAAAATTAAAATTATCACCAAAAGCGGAACCCGAAACAGAATCATCAACCCTTTTCAGTTGGTTGCCACTCAAGGTGACGGACAGATTATCTACTAATCCGTAACCATTGGCAGAAGTTTGTCCATATCGTTTCAATCCCAAGATATTACCATTTTTGTCGTAACCCGTTATTTGCTCATTGAAGCGGTTGACATTCAGAGAGAGATCTTCACCCTCACCGTAAGTAGCATTTTTTAGCCGGGATAACAGATCGTATTCAAAACGATAACCACGAATATCCAGGTTCGCACTGGTTTTCCAGGTCATACTACTGATATTTCCGTTATAACAAGGTGTGCCGATGCCATCTGTATAATATAGTTTCTGGGAAAATAACGGACTTTCGATAGAAGTCAGCCAGCCACGTAAGTTATAACGGTTGGTTGAGGTTAGTGAATGGTTCCCGTTCACTCTTTTGACATTGGCGATGTGTCCCAACTCATCATAATTATACCTAAGAGTATCAGATACCAAGTCATTCACCAAACGAGCTTCTGTCAACAGACGTCCGGCATGGTCATAAGTTTTAGTTTGGACAAGTGAGATATTTTCTACTTTGTCATTGGATGCTGTAATGTGGTCGCAGAAATCATACGCCATGTTCTGAACGTGCACCTTACCATTTATATCCGTGCTACGTACTTGCACCGGACGTTGAAAATAATCATAATAGGTACTGGTACAAAGCATTTGATCTGTACCGATAACCCGTGTCATCACTCCAGTCTGCAAATTCTTGCAGTTCAGTTGTTCAGAGTCGTCTCCAAATCGATGTCCATAATCATTGCTATCTATATAATCCATTGCTGCAATGAAGTAAGAATTAGCCTTTTTATATTGATAGGTATCATAATATGCCACCTTTTGGATATTCAGGCTGTCCATTTTTAAATAACTGCTAAAAAGATAACCATAATGGTTGTTTGGCTTATCCGGAGCAAACTCAACAGATGCAGAGCTGCTGTATGACATCATACCTTTATAAATGCCAGTCACTACTTCTCTTCTCAACTTATCATAAAAAGTACATTTCCATTCGTTCCTTTTGCGCATCTCCCCATCTCGACTTCTCAATAATTTTCCGTCCTTGTCGAAATACATGTCTATCCATTCCGCACCAGGAAGTTTCTTACCTCTATAATGGTTGAGCTCATCATAGCGATATTGATAGGCATAAAGATCTAATGCATCTTTCTGCCCAAGCGTCTGTAAACTGCTGACTGCCATCGGTGGAAGAACAAAAGCTAGATTCCCGAAATCATCATATACTTGATAAGTATCCAGCGTATCTGCACCACTGATGGTACGTGATACAATGGTTTGTTCCAATTTATTGGTATAGGTAAGTGTAGGAAGCCCTGCTTCATCTTTTTTTTCTTCCACTACCAATTCTCCGGTTGCATAAAATCCTTTTTGCGACAGAACGGGATTATCTTTTTCTCCGTTCACCTCAAATAGTCGAATCTGTGATGTTCCTGAATTTGTCTGATAAGAAACCTTTTCACTATGCCCCGTAGTATGCCAGTCTTTTCCAGGATTGTATTTCTCTGTCAATCGGTTCAGGGGTGAACCGTCATACAGAGATTTTTCACAAGCATACTCATCATTATACAATTCAAGAATATGCTTTCTGAAATCGGATGATGAAACATAGTCGCCCGAACCGGGACAAACAGCCGGAAGCCATGAACAACTATCACGATACATCCTATCGTACTCCTTTCTGTTCACCAGGCTGTTTAATGCAGGAGTTATACCGTATTGTATTGTCTGTTCTGTCCTGCCGAATGGATCAAGATAATCTATTTCACGAGTGGCGCTCAACGGTCCCTGCAAATCGGAAGCAAAAGGAGTGTTAATTATACTTTTCTCTGTTGACACATAATTCTTTATATCCGACAATTGTTGAACAGACTTTTTCCCTTTCACTTTTATAACAATAGTACCATTTCCTCCTTCTGTTACAAAAAAGTAAGTACCCGGAGATAACCCAAATACATCAAGACTTGTCAAGTAATCATCTTTCTCCTCTTTCCTAACTAGATGACGGGTAGAATCGTATAAGGTGATATTGTTCAGATACTCTTCTGATATGATGGATATATCCATCGTATCTTTTATTGTGAAACGATGATATACACAAGGCCTTGAAGAAGATCCCGAAGGAACAAACATATATGGATAATAGAAAGTGCTATAATCCAGGCTATCCGAAAAACTTCCGACCTCCAAAGGGTGTTCCCAATCAATTCCCGCATTATCAACAATACCTGTTACACGTAGTTTAGGTTTCCGATATGCAGAATCCGGATAGTAAGCATGAATATAAAAATCACCTACACCACATCTGAAATCTTTAATTTGCGGTAAAGAGTTCTCATTTAGTGGATATTCATTGCTACTAACCAACGATCGATAAAGAGTTTCCATTTTTAGAATGGGATTTACACCTATAGTGTCCAAAGGAACTACACTTATCATATTGATACTATCCAAACTAAATTTACAATATACATCTCCACCGCTAAAAGTTCCGAGTCTTATTTCTTGAGAAAAATTCCTCGTAAAATGTCCTATATCAACAGATGTATATTCATTTACTCCCACCGGAGATAAATAAATGTTGGTTTCAAGCCTCTTGGTAGGTTTTTTCGTATCCTCTGACGCTACACTATAAAGCTCATATTCGCCAGGTTCTAAGACTTCATACAATACAGGAGAGTGAAGATGTACTTGTGTAAGGTCTTCGTCAAAAGTAAAATTAAATTTATCCTGATTACTAAGTACCTCCTTTACTTTGTGACTATCACTACTATAACTTTTCTTTCTGAATCTACCGGTAGAGTTTAATGGTCTATAATTGAGACGGAACGAGGTATAATCCGTGTCAGTCCCCATCATATTAGCCATAAATAAAGTGGACCTGTCCTGTATGGTAAAAGTATAGATAACGTAATTATGAAGCTCACCTTCGTAGAATATATAACGAGGAACATCACTAAAATGAGCGATTTCCGGCTCTTTATAAATATCTGCAAAATGCATCCTTTTATCAACCAACTGTGGATTATTACGACCATCCACCGCCATTAATGCGCAAAACAAGAATAAGAAAAATATTAAATGCCTTTTCATAATTATCTTTTATTTAGAATAATGATATCTGTTATATTCCATCAATTGAATGTCTCCCTTTTCTCCTCTTCTAAACCTTTTCTTCAGACGCCCTTGAAGGTCATACTGGAAAAAAGAAGTTTTTCCATCAGGTTGAGAAGTATATTTCATACCAATCTGCTGCTTATAATCATAGATTGTTATCTGGGCATGCGGCAGAAGTCTGCGTAGTTGTTCTATATTCTTAATATTAGGTTCACTCTCTTCTGAAAGACTTTCCGGTTTTCTTTTTAAGGCAGACTTTACTTCATTATAAGTACTTCCTTTTATTTCAGCTATCGGATATTTACCGTAATATGACCATAGATAAATTGTAATATCATTATGAAAGTTTCTTAGCGTAATAAGATTTCCATATTTATCATAGTTGTCATAAGCTTCAATAAAAGACGTCAAGCTATCGGTTAAATAGCTTGTCAGATCCATATTTTCAGGTAATCTTTTTAGGAGGCTACTGCCCCGCAAAGTTCTTTTTTGAATACCTGCACTACTCGTTGGCTCATAATAGAGATATATAAAATCTATTATTTTCCGTTTTTCATCTTGTGACTTCTTCAAGTACTTTATAATGGCGACCGGTTCCTCTATTCTATTTAACCGGATTAAATTGTCATAATATATAGTTGATGGGAGATTAGATGATTCTCCCGGATGCACATACTTTAAATACACATGATCCCCATTACTATTGACAGTTTCTTTTTGTGTGACAAATCCATTTGCATTATATTCATAATTATGAAGAATTGACACTCCGTTTTCATCTGTCAGTTTTTCCTGAATCAACAAACAAGGGACAGTAAATATTTTACTCGCCAGAATAGCTCCAGTACCAGTATCTATCGAAACTTCATAATCGGCAGTTTTATTTTCTACGTTATAATGATACTCTTCCTCTGCTACTTTATGATAGCGATTGTTATAGGTCGTCTTAAACAGTAGTTTTCCCCTGAAGGCTGCCAGATCGTTAGGAGCATAGTTCAGAGCCTTATCTAATACCTGATAAAAGCCGAAACTTCTTCTGTTCAAATTGTCCGGTGTTCTAGTGACAGCTTGCCCAAACTCCGCATTATCAGGGATATCTGCCAATGAAGAGAAATGATAACGACAAAAACTTCCGTCGTCAAAAGTCTCAGTGACATAACTATAACCTATCGGATATTCGGATATATTATTGAATCGCCCCATACAGTTACTGCTGATTGAGTAAACATTCAGATTTTTGGTTTCCATATAATCATAATAGTTATAACTGTATACCATATCTTCTATAGGCATACGATAGCGTGGCAGTTCATGGGTTCTTCCACTTTCCATTCCTGTCGTAGGGTCAAGGTAGTTGAACGAACGTTGCCTGTCTTTTTTTGTAACAGGGTCATGCAATGTCAGATGTTTCACACGTACCCCACCCAACGGAGCATCATAAGTTGCCATATTGGTATCCCAAGCAAAAGAATCAGTTCTTTTGGTCAGGTAATGCCGGTAACGGTTGTATTCATAATCAATCTTTTCTTCCCCTTTGGTGGGATAAGTGATCGTATTCAGCATTGTACAGCTAGAAACACCTGTGTTGACAGCCTTTCTTTGTTCAAAATTCCCATCATAGAAAAACGTATTGGCATTGTCTATTTTTTCATAGCCACCATTCCAGAAGCCCCAATGATCGACGTTTGTAGTCAACGGATCCGGTAAATCATTACTCATATTATAGTCAAAAGAGTAAATAGCAGGGCCCTCACTTTGATCATGCAAGGTCACATTTTTCAGAAAGAAGTAGCGCCCTGATGTTTCATAATCAAATTTGCATGATTTTATAACTTGGGGGGCTTTTGTCATTGTTATACTTGAGAGATAGATTAAATCATTCCCATCCGAATCACCGAAAAAATTAACAGGGAAAGTCTCGGTAATAAAATTCACAAGCACACTTCCAGTGCTAATTGTCTTCAAAATAGGGGTATACACTTTATCTTCCATCAAGAAATGATCTGTATCTTTATCGTTTATACCTATTATTTCTGCTGGTTTAGTATATCCATTCTTATCAGGTTTATAATTTATCCATCTTGTTCCGGTTACATTAGAATTCATAAATAAGTGATACTTATTTTTTTGCAGACAACTTTGGTATGAAAAGGATATACCATTATTTTTTGTCTCATCCTGGATAGAACTTAGGTACCAGGAAGTAATCTGTACCGGTCTGCTTCTTAATCTACCGGGATTATTGGGTATGCTGTATTCTAAACATGAGACGTCTCCTCCAAAATAGTAAAGATAGCCATCCGGTGTCGTGATCTTGATGACAGAGCGTTTAGGAGCATTTGTGGTACTATAATCCTGAACAGACATTTCGCTTAAATCTATCCTATATCCGCCTCCTGATATACATTTTGCATTTCCATTATTGTCGATAATAAAGCGTCCTTTATGCCGCCCGAAATTAAAATCGAAGATATCTGGAGCCATATCATATTCAGTTTCCGGATAAGGACGGTTTTTAGTAGCATGGGGAATATTCAGTTTGAATAGATCCGCTTTACTGTACTGCTTAAACTTTCCGTCGCGAATAGCAGCCAACAGACCGCTTTTCTGCTCCTGGCGAACATCATCAGGATTTCCCACTACATTTCTTGTAATAGTGCCACCCACGTTCAGTATCCAGTTATTACCTACTACCGAAGGACGCCGCCCCGGTTTGAAACCATCGGAAATATACTTGATAGACATGTTCAACTCAAAAGCCGTATCTTTGTAATCGAACAATGGGATATCCAGATCAAGCAACCCGTTGTAGTAGTTCACACTAGTGTTGCCATATTGTACGAATTCTGCTGTTTGCGGTGTAGAAAACCCGAGATTCTGCGGTGAAAAATAGTACCCTTGAAAATCGGTCGGAATAAATCCGGAACTGTTTTGCGCATATATATGTGTGCCTGTGCCTAACAGCAGGAGCAAACACAACATTTGTTCTATAAAATTCTTCTTTCTCATTTTTTATATGATTTATCTTATGAGTAATAAAAAAATAGAGAGGGTGAAATAGAAAACTTATACACCCTCTCTTCAAATGAACTAACCCTCTGTATCTTTACAGATTCATCGCATTACCGCCCAATACGCCCGCTACTGCTGACGCCACTGCGATGACTACTTTCAGAATCACATCCCAAAGGGATTTTTTAACTGCCATAACCTTACACACCTCCTTTCCATACTCTATTAATAATTGACTGATTTCAGTAACCAATTACGTTTAATGATTAGTTACTTTCAATACCCTGTTACTTCCTGAAAACCTTCCTACCTCATTTTCTCGTTATCCTATTGAGAACTAAGCTTTTACTCATCAGGAGTTCAAAACTCCGCTTTCACCTCAAAACACGGACACGCCTTGATCCATTCTTCCGGTTCAATCTCCCCGTTTCCGTTGCGGTCGGGACTTAAATCCCGGTGACCGCACACCCGGCTACCGGGGAAAGTCTCAAATAATTGATGTACCAGTAAGCGGAGTGCCGCCCGTTGTTCCGGTGTCCGCGTGTCTGCCGGACAACCGTGGCCATCCAAACCGCCTTCGTAGCAGATACCGACACTGTTCGAATTGAATCCTTTCACGTGCGCACCGATACGTTCAATCGGTCGGGTGAGGTGCACTGTTCCGTCTTTGCGAATGTAGTAGTGATAACCTGTTCCGTTAAACCCACGCCGCCGATGTTGAGTTTCCAGATCATCCGGGGTGAGCGAACGGTCGGCACGAGTGGCGGAACAGTGGATCACGATCAAATCAATCTTTCTCATCATAGTGCCACTATTTTTCTTATCAGTTGTAAACATTATCTGCACTCTACGAATTAAGCTGCCGGATCCGGAGCTTCACCACTACCTCCACCGGAGTCTCCGCCACCTTCATCACCGGGATCTTCACCATCGGTTTTCTTTTTCTTGGGCGCGTCGAGATCCAGGAACTCGATTTTCTCACCGGCACGGGTAGACGTCAGATTAGGACGGACACTGCTCGAAGGACGGAAATTAATGTTCACCGTCTTGATGTTCTTCATCGTACACTCATCTTTCGTGTCCACTCCCCGCGTGGTAGCGGAAAGGCTGAATACACCAAAATCATGGATATTGACGGATTTACCGTCGAACAGCGCCGTACGCATCGCTTCTACGAGATTAGTCAGCACACTCTGAATGTCACCCAGCGACAGGGAACTTTTCTCTTTCATCGTGTAAGCAAGTTTATCCAGGTCTACACTCTGTCCCTGCGTCACAAGTTGCGGATGATACTTCACCACCCCATCAACCTTTCTCGGGTCTTTACGACCCATTCTTTTAAATGGTATTGCCATGATAAATTAAAAATTGAGAATTAATAATTGAAAAATAAATATTACAAACCGCAGTTACCGCAATCAATATCGGAAGAGAGGAACGAGCTCTGTTTCTTTTTCTTTCGATACCTCAAAGATAGCGTATTATAAGGGGATGAAATGACGTACTTTGTCTTACTTTGACCTAGTTTGTCTTACTTTCATTCAGAATGTATTTACTTTTATTCAGAGTGATTTTATTTGACTTATATACTTGGACAAGCGGGAGATTTTCCGTATATTTGGAATACGATAAAATTAATTTTCCGAAGATATGAAAGCAGAAAAAGAAGAGATAGCGGAGGAGCCGTTTGTCATACGTCCGTATTTGAAATCGGAGCTGGCACATTTATACAATCCTTATGTACCGTTGGTGTATGCCATGCGAAAAATGAGGGAGTGGATCAGAAATAACAAGGAATTATATGACGCAATGTATAGCGGCGGCGAAGGAAAGAACGACCACGCTTACAGCGCAAGACAGGTACGACTCATCGTGAGGTATCTCGATGAGCCATGAATCTCTTTAGGGCAAGTGCTGATTAGCTATAACGAAAATAAAATTAGCTATAATGAAATCGAGATTAGCTATAATGAAATCAGAATTAGCTATAATGAAATCAGAATTAGCTATAATGAAGCTTATATAATAATGTACACGTGCGCGGGCGCGAGAGAATATTCTTTTTATATAGAAAAAAGCGTGTAATTGAGGTGGAGGGGTTCCACCTCAA
>ERZ773157.3036-NODE-3036-length-11959-cov-3.056704_pt1 | contig 11959 bp, 10 predicted proteins | sample MGYA00511480_ERZ773157 | MGnify/ENA primary metagenome ERZ773157 (study PRJEB29015, sample SAMEA2737863) | human gut metagenome | biome: human gut; feature: human-associated habitat; material: faeces | place: China | collected 2012 ... | reverse complement strand
CAATAATTGTACTCCAAACCTCGCGGAAAGTCAAGCCGTGACCCGTTCCTCGTGCCCAATATTTTATGCACCTTACTAATTGGCAAGCAATGTTTCCTTGGCCAAGTCCTGCGAAAACTGCGTTATCTCATTTCGGGATAACTTGCTTGCTGGGATAATCCCAAACCCTTATCGATCATCACTTCGTGATGACTGCGCATTCCGGCGGAACGCTGAAAAACAGGGCCCGAGTAACAGCCCCTTATCTGTTACCCGAGCCCTTTCTCACATCATACTTTAATGAATTTGATTTTTCTTCTGGCGCTTCTGCTCCTCCTCTTTGCGTTCCGCATCGTAGAGGGAAGCGATGTTTCTCTGTGCAATCAGAAGCTCCTGAGCCTCATTTTTTACCTGACGGTACTCTGTGTAAGTCTGCTTTTTGGCGGTCAGGACCTCTGCATATTCTATGCTTAGTTCCTTCACCTTCGGAAGCTTTCCCACGCCCAATTCGTCAAAGGCCGCTTTGGCTGCTTTGTGAAGAGTTATTTCTTCCCGATGCGCCTCCAGAAACTTTTTGCTGTAACCGGCCTTGCGGTACTCCTCATAAGTTGACCGGGTCTTGGAATAATTGATGATGTGTTTTTTCAGCGTTCCAATCTCCGCCAGGCGTTTTTCTGATTGCTGGATGGAGGTGAGAAGAACATCTCTTTTTTCAACCTGCTGCATTACCATCTGATCCAACTGCTCCATGCTTTCGATCTTGTGATCACGGAGAAACAGCAGGGTCTTTGACATCTGCTTCAGATTGTAGACAGAAGCCCAGCGCTGATATCCGACACCTTTCGACTGTAGCTTGCTCTGGATATCGATGACAAGATTGAAGGGGCGGGCGTTCGTGCGAGAGCGCTGTTTTGCTGGAGGCTTGTGTTCCCGCTGGCCAAGAAAATGCGCCCAAAGATCTGCTTCGGTATATCCATCCTCCAGAGAGGACAGGCGAATGAACCGCATTTGATTCTTTCCTCTGACTGAAATGTGTTTTCCGTATTTGATCTCATAGTTCAGCTGCTGCAGCTCTTGTAGAAATGCGTCGAAGGACTCCGGCTTTTTCTGCAAAATCAGATCGATATCTTCACACAGAACATCCCGGTTTTTCACTCTGCGCGGATACTCGGTTCGCTTTGTGCGTTCTTTGTAGGGCTTTGGGGCAATCACGGAAAGTCCGTTTTCCAAACAGATCAGATCACTGACACGCTGCAGGGCAAAGCTGGACAGCCAGAAGTTTTTGAACTTCCTGGTGGCATCAATGGATGTGGAATTAAAAACGATATGATTATGCACATGAGCTCGATCCGTGTGCGTAGCCACGATAAAAGCATACTTTCCTTTGGTAAACCGAAGGGCCAGCTCATGCCCCAATCGGTTTGCTTCCTCCGGCGTGATTTCTCCCGGTTTGAAGGACTGGCGGATCTGATAGGCGATCACCTCATGCGATACCTCCGATGCCCGGACTGACATCGGGATCTCTGTTGCAAACACTTTGACTGTCGCAGAATAAGTATCATATACCATCATGGAAATATCCCTGGCATAATTGGTTCTGTTATCTACCATCGTCAATAAGATCCCCTCTATTCTGAGCTTCGGATTCAACTGCTTTTTTACCCTGCCAATCGTTTTGATCAACTGCTCGATTTACATTACATCCAATCTCGTCATTTATTTTTTCAAGTATGACTTTGGCGGTGATAGCTGGTACAATGCCTATACCTTATTTAATACGTTTGGTGGAGCAATGCAGATTCTTGCCATGATGCTGTTTTTCCCGATCCTGCGCAAATTTCTGGGAACGATCCAGGTGTTTTATACCAGTTTTGTGATGGCGATTTTAGGATATGCGGTTCTTCTGATTTTAATGTTTGTCAATATGTCAAACCTGTATCTGCTGTTTGTTCCTGCATTTTTTATCTTTTCAGCAAATGGAATGTTATCCGTTCTCACAACGGTATTCCTTGCGAATACGGTCGATTACGGAGAGTGGAAGAATCACAGAAGGGATGAGAGCGTGATCTTTTCCATGCAGACTTTCGTTGTAAAACTTGCTTCCGGTGTGGCTGCGCTTGTGGCATCGATCTGCCTGACCGTCTGCAATTTAAGCCAGAATACGGACGGAGCAGCAGTTGCGGCAGCGGGAAGTTCGGTCGCAGGACTGCGCCTGACCATGACAGTATTCCCGATCGCAGGACTGCTTGTTGCGGTATTTTATTTCCGCAAAAAATATATTTTAAGTGAGCAGAAAGTGGAAGAAATCGCAAAAGAGATTAAGGAGATGAAAAAAGCATGATCACAGTCGAAAACCAGTTATTTTCCCTGCATACCAGACATACTTCTTATCTGTTCCGTGTCATGGAAACCGGACATTTGGAGCACTTATATTATGGAAGAAAAATTCATCCAGCCATAGACGGATTGATGGAACAGCATGCATTTGCGCCGGGCAATACCAATATTTATGACAGTGAACATCTGCAGTTTTCCTTAGAGGACGCATGTCTTGAGATGTCCTCTTTCGGGAAAGGCGATATCAGGGAGCCTTTTGTGGAACTGACACTTTCCGATGGAAGCGAAACGTCTGATTTCCTGTTTGAAAAATTTGAACAGGGAACCGGAAAGGAAGAATTTGAGACACTTCCGGGATCGTATGATGAGTCCGGTGAGGTGGAGTGGCTTGGTGTGACACTGCGCGATAAAAACAGCGGAGTCATATTAGAACTCCATTATTATGTCTATGAGGACTGTGATGTGATCACAAGGAGCGCAAAACTCATCAATGAGAGCGGGGATGTGGTAAAGTTAAACCGCCTGATGAGCCTGCAGCTTGATTTAGAACCGTCCGACTATGTGTTTACAACATTTCACGGGGCTTGGGCACGTGAAATGGGGCGCACGGACGTACGGCTGGTGCCGGGAAAATATGTAAACGCCTCTTACACGGGAACGTCGTCGAGCCGTGACAATCCGTTTGTGATGCTTGGAAAAGAACATACCACGGAGGATGCGGGGGAATGTTTTGGATTTAATCTGATCTACAGCGGCAATCACTATGAGGCGGCGGAGGTCGGCAGTTTTGGAAAAGTAAGAATCGTATCCGGGATCAATCCGCAGTCGTTCTGTTTTACACTTGAGTCAGGGGAGAGTTTTGAGGCGCCGGAGGCGGTAATGACCTACGCATCAGACGGATATAATGCCATGAGCCAGAATATGCACCGTTTTGTGCGGGAGCACATTGTGAGGGGAACCTGGAAGAAAAAGGAGCGCCCGGTGCTCTTAAACAGCTGGGAGGCAGCCTATTTTGACATTAATGAAAGAAAACTGCTCTCACTTGCAAAAGCGGGAAAAGAGGCGGGCATTGAGCTTTTCGTCATGGATGACGGCTGGTTTGCGAAACGTGATAATGACACGAGATCGTTAGGAGACTGGCAGCCAAATCCAAAGAAACTGCCGGGCGGTTTAAAGGGGATTGCAGATAAGATCAGGGCGATTGGCATGGATTTTGGAATCTGGGTGGAGCCTGAGATGGTCAATGTGGACAGTGATCTCTACCGCAGCCATCCGGACTGGGTGATCGAGATTCCGGGAAAGGCGCACTCGGAAGGGCGCAATCAGAGGATCCTTGATCTGACCAGAAAGGACGTGCAGGATCATATCATTGAGGAGATGGGCAGAGTATTTTCCTCCGCGGACATTTCCTATGTAAAATGGGATATGAACCGCACATTTTCGGATTATTTTTCACAGAGTATCCGTCCTGAAAGGCAGGGGGAGGTGGCACACCGGTATGTGATGGGACTTTACCGCTGCATGAGGGAGCTGACAAAGAGATTCCCGGACATCCTGTTTGAGGGCTGTGCTGCGGGTGGAAACCGTTTTGACCTTGGTATGCTCTGTTATTTCCCACAGATCTGGGCGAGCGATGATACAGATGCGCTCTGCCGTGCCGAGATCCAGACCGGGTACAGCTACGGCTACCCGATGTCCGTGATAAGCGCACATGTCTCCGGCTGCCCAAATCATCAGACACTGCGCACGACACCGCTTGAAACACGTTTTGCGGTAGCGGCGTTTGGACTGCTCGGATATGAGTGCAATTTCTGTGATCTGAAAAAAGAAGAGTCAGAAGCCATCAAAGCGCAGATCATTCTTTACAAAAAATGGCGCAGTGTGCTGCAACAGGGAATTTTTTACCGTGGCAGGAGTTTTACAGGGAACGGCAGAGGAAATGCGTTTGGAAAAAACAGTGTCCTCTGGAATGATGACAGCAATGTGACGGAATGGACGTGCGTCTCGCCGGATCAGTCGAAGGCGGTCGGCTTCGTCATGCAAAAGCTTGTCGTGCCAAACACGCAGTTCGGGTACTATAAACCACAGGGACTCTGTGAGGAAAAGAAGTATCATTTTTATAACCGTTCTTTAAAATATAATGTCAAAGAGTTCGGGGATCTGGTTAACACCGTATCACCGATCCATATCAGACAGGACTCCATTGCGCACAATCTGGTTGCAAAGTTTGTGAAAATGGACGGGGAAAAGGAGAATATTACGGCATACGGGGATACCCTGATGTATGGCGGCGTGAAGTTGAAACCGGCATTTTCCGGCAATGGATATAATGAGAATGTGAGATATTTTCAGGATTTCGGGGCGCGGATGTATTTTATGGAAGAGGCTTTCGAAGATCATGCTCTATGATTTTGGTTCGTCGATCTTAAGGAGCATCGGGGACAGTGAGCACCCGCTTTACAGCCTGATCGCTGCGGTATGTAAGAGAGTGCACGAATTCTGGGTGCTGATGATCATTTACCCGATTTCGTGGGTTGTGACGGGAATTGCGATGATGATCCCGTATACGTTGCTGCGGAGAAAGATTTTGGCAAAAAGTGGTGTAAATCAGCTTGAATAAAAAAATATAAGGGGAAAAAATGTCTTATATCATATCCTACGTCGGAGCCGGCGGAAAGACCAGCAGCATTTATCAGGATGCTGCAGCGTTTGTAAACGAAGGGAAAAAAGTCATGATCACAACTACAACGCATATGTATGTGCCAAAAGACCGGGTGTTCATTGATGGCAGGGAGAAAAGTTGTGAGAAGCTGCGAGAGGAAGTAGCCGGGATTTTGAAAAAAAACGGGATCTGTGTGTGTGGCACAATTTTAAGTGATAATAAAAAAACAGAGATTTATGCGGTTGGAAAATGTGCCGGAAACGATGCTGTTGAAGAACAGCAGAAGATGGAACCGGAGAAGTTTAAAACTTTAAGCATTAAACAGCTTACAGCAGTATGCAAAGAGGCAGATGTTGTCCTGATCGAGGCGGACGGCGCTGCACATAAGGCGGCAAAAGCGCCGGAAGCATGGGAGCCGGCGGTGTATGCACAGAGCAATAAAGTTGTGATCGTCATGGGACTTCACGCAGTCGGAGGAAGTGTGGATGAAGTGTGCCACAGACCAGAGTGCGTAAAGGAAGCATTAGACTGCGACGGAGCGCATCTTTTGACGCGTACAGATTTGGATGTACTGATGGCGGTCTATGAAAAAAAGATCGGACAGCAGTTTCCGGGGATGGAGACGGAGCGGAGATATTTTATAAAAAGTTCTTGACACTACCGCTTTACCATGCTAAAATCGAAACAACTTAAAAAACAAAGAAACGTTAAATCGTTGAGCAAAGAGAGTACTTCATAGGATATCTCACAGAGAGTCCGTGGCTGGTGGAAACGGACAGATGAATATGAAAGGAATGGGTTTGCGAGAGCAAAGCGAACAGCGTACCAGATGGTATGGTCAGTAGCGGATGCCGTGTCCTCACGTTACAGAGGTAAGATATCGGACAGTAAAGAAAGATAGCTGTTTGTGTGTCGGATGAGGTCAGACATGATTGGTGGCGGATATTTCCAGTTCTTGGAAATATCCGTTTTTTTCATTCATAGGAAATTACGTCCTATGAATGAAAAAGCTCTCCGGGCGGGATGCGCACCTTGCGGAGATGAAGTTTGTTGTAAACAGCACCGCTCGGGCGCGAAAGAGTCGCAAGCGACTCTTTGTCCTGCATGGAATCATAATGTCTGGCGAAACAGGGTGGCACCGCGTGAAAACGCCCCTGACTGGAAAAAAATTCCGGTCAGGGGCGTTTTTTAACAATAAAATTCGCGCAGAGTGTGAACTTTATTGTTTTGATAACATGGTTTTGCAACAGGTGATTCGAGAATGGAGATTGGGATGAAAAGAATTTACAGAGTTTACAAAAAGACAGTCAGTATTGTAAATGAGACAGCAACCGGGATGTACCGGAATCTGGTGGGAAAGAAAAAAGGATTTTTGTTAGAGAGTTATGACAAGAATTATGACCGCTATACATTTTTCGGCGTAGAACCGGAAGAGATCATTTCCTCGAAGGGACAGTCACTGGTGATTACAAAAAAAGATGGTACCGAGGATGTCAGGGAGGGAAATCCGCTTACATTATTAAAAGAATATTATAACGAATTTGAAATCCGGAAGGACAATGAGGAACTGAATTTTTCGGGAGGTCTTGTGGGAAGTGTTGGTTATGACTTCGTGAGATACAGTGAGGTGCTGCCGGAAGAAAACCCGGATGAGATCGGGATTGAGACGGTTCAGCTTATGCTGATGAAAGAATTCATTGTGGTTGATCATGTGGCAGAAACACTGACCGCGGTGATCTTAGAATCCGATGATGAGACAGGAAAAGAAACGGCAGTGAAAAAAGCAGCAGAATTGATCAAAACTGCCATGCAGGAACAGAAAGAATCAGAAGTAAGACTGTTTCCGGATGGAGTGATCACGAAAAAGTCAGATACTTTAGAGGAATACAGTGAAAAGGTAAATAAGATCAAACAGTATATCCGTGACGGGCATATTTTCCAGACCGTGTTATCACAGCGCTGGACGATCGCGACGGGACAGGATGGATTTGATCTGTACTGCGAACTCCGTGAGCTAAACCCATCTCCATATCTTTATTATTTTAATTTTGGAGATTTTGAAGTGATTGGAAGTTCCCCGGAGATGCTGGTCAAACAACAGGGGAATAGGGTATTTACCTGCCCAATCGCCGGAACAAGACCAAGGGGAAAGACAAAGGAAGAAGATGACAGACTGCACAGGGAATTGCTTGCCGATGAAAAAGAACGTGCCGAACATGTCATGTTAGTTGATCTGGCCCGCAATGATATGGGACGCATCTCAGAGTTTGGTACGGTAAAAGTTACAGACTTTATGAGCGTAAAAAATTATTCACATGTCATGCATATCGTCTCGATGGTCGAGGGACGCAAGAAAGGCAGTTTTCACCCGTTTGATCTGCTGGCATCCTTCCTCCCGGCAGGAACTTTGAGCGGAGCACCAAAGATCAGGGCGATGGAGATTATCGAAGAACTGGAGAGTGTGAGAAGAGGCCTTTACGGTGGTGCAACCGGATATGTGGATTTTTCCGGCGATATGGATTTCTGTATCACGATCCGTACGATGATCAAAAAAGGAAAAAACGTTTATTTACAGGCAGGAGCCGGAATCGTTGCAGATTCTGTTCCGGAAAATGAATACAAAGAATGTTGTAACAAGGTCATGGCTCTGGCAAAAACCCTTGTGGAGGAGGAAAACTTATGATATTGCTGATCGATAACTACGATTCATTTACATTTAATCTGTACCAATATATTGGAACTTTTACGCAGGATATAAAGGTTGTCCGCAATGATAAGATTACGATCGGGGAGATAAGAGAGTTACATCCGGATAAAATTGTTCTTTCCCCAGGACCGAAAAGTCCGAAGGAAGCAGGAATCTGTATGGATGTGGTAAAGGAATTTTACAGAGAGATTCCAATCCTTGGCATCTGCCTTGGACATCAGTGTATCGGTGAGGCATTTGGGGGAACCGTGACATACGCAAAAGCATTGTTCCATGGAAAACAGTCAGAGATCACACATACCGGAACCGGAATTTTCGCAGGAATTACCTCACCGGTCAAGGTGGCAAGATATCACTCGCTGGCAGTGCAGATGGATGATCTGCCGGAATGTCTGACGGTTATGGCACAGACCAAAGACGGAGAGATCATGGCAATGCAGCATAAAGAATATCCGGTGATCGGTTTACAGTTTCATCCGGAATCTATCTATACAGAACATGGAAAACGAATGGTGGAAAATTTTATCAATGGAATCAATTAGGAGGTAGTTATGATACTCGATGTCATTGTAGAGGATAAAAAGAAGCGTCTGCCGGAACATAAAAAGAATATCAGTGAAATAAAAATGCGTGAACTGGCAGAGAAGTATGAAGGCAAAAAACACGGTTTTTATCAGGCATTAAGTAAAAGTGGTATTTCCATTATCGGAGAATTTAAAAATGCTTCCCCAAGTCTTGGGAAAATTAAAAGTAAAATAAATTTATTGTACAGAATTGATGAATACAACGAATCGGTAGACGCAATTTCCTGTCTGACCGAGGAAGATCATTTTGATGGAAATGTGGACTATCTGAAAAAGATAAGGACGATCACGGAGCTCCCAATCTTAAGAAAAGATTTTATGATCGATCCCTACCAGTTTTATGAGGCAAAGGCGATTGGGGCAGATGCAGTACTTTTGATCGCAGCAATTTTAGATGATGCACAGATGAAAGATTTTTATCAGTTATCGAAAGAATTAGAGCTGGATGCACTGGTGGAAGTACACGATGAGAAAGAACTGGAGCGGGCAATGAAGATCGATGCAGATATCATTGGAGTCAACAACCGCAACCTCAAAGATTTTACAATCAGTCTCGATACGACGGTACAGCTTTCGAAACTGGTACCGGAAGACAAAGTTTTGGTTGCGGAGAGTGGTATCTTACAGGATGCGGATGTGGAACTTTTAAAGGAATGTGGTGTGGATGCATTCCTGATCGGCAGGGCACTGATGGAAGCGGAGCATCCGAAGGAGGTTGCAAAGAGGTGGAAAGCATAAAACAGAAAGTTCCACAGATCAAAATCTGTGGGATCACGCAGGATGAGGAAATACAATGGCTGAATGAAGCGGATGTTTCCTATGCAGGATTTGTTTTATATGAAAAAAGCTGCCGTTACATTCCAATCAGTAAAACACAAGAATTGTTTGAAAAATTAAATGACAATATAAAAAAGGTAGCTGTCGCAGTAAACCCGGATGTGACGATGGTAAAACAAGTTATGGATGCGGGGTTTGATATTCTGCAGGTGCATGGCAATCTGACAGAGGAAGTCCTCGCAGTGACAGAGATCCCGGTCTGGCGGGCGGTCAATCTTACGGATGCGAATATATTTGAGGAACTAGTGAGGGAATATAGAGATTTATCCATAGATGAAAAAATCACGGCACTTCTCATGGATGCCAAAGAGTTTGGAAGCGGAAAAACCTTTGGATGGGATGCATATGAGAGAGACGAGGGCAAAGAAATGCTAAGGCAGTTACGACAGATACTTGAGAAAGAACAAATCCAGTTTGTACTTGCAGGAGGTCTTACCCCGGATAACGTCAGCCGGGGGATAGATATTTTTTCACCGGATATCGTGGATGTCAGTTCGGGTGTGGAAAAAGAACCTGGACAGGGAACCGGAAAAGCCAGGGAAAAAATACAGAAATTTGTGCGGAACATGCATTCTATTGTTTAGACGGCGGAAAATCAGAAATATAACAGTATTTCGTTATAGAAAGTGATAAATAAAGCAAAAGAGATATAAGTTAATTTTAAATTTAAGAAAGGAATACAAAAATTATGAACCAGAAAGCATATTACGGAGAATTTGGAGGACAGTATGTAGCGGAATCTCTGATGAATACATTAGAGGAATTAGACAAAGCATTTGAGGAGGCAATCCATGATCCGGAATTTATGGAGCAGTACCATTACTATTTAAAACAGTATGTGGGACGCGAGACACCTCTTTACTTTGCGGAACGTCTCAGTGAAAAGTATGGCACAAAGATTTATTTAAAACGTGAGGATTTAAACCATACCGGAGCACATAAGATCAATAATGTAATTGGTCAGATCCTCCTTGCAAAGCGTATGGGAAAAAAGAAAGTTATTGCGGAGACCGGTGCCGGACAGCACGGCGTGGCAACTGCGACAGGTGCAGCTTTGTTTGACATGGAATGTACCGTTTACATGGGCGAGGAAGATATCAGGCGACAGGCACTGAATGTTATGAGAATGGAGATGTTAGGGGCAAAAGTCGTAAGTGTCCGTTCCGGCAGTAATACATTAAAGGATGCCACCAACGAGGCAATCCGTACCTGGGCAAAGACAGCGGAAGATACCTTTTATATCATAGGTTCTGCGGTAGGTCCATATCCTTATCCAAAGATGGTCAGGGAATTTCAGAGCGTGATCAGCAGAGAAGCAAAAAAACAGTTCTTAGAAGTGGAACACAGGCTGCCGGATGCCGTGATGGCATGCGTGGGCGGCGGCTCGAACTCCATTGGAATGTTTGCAGATTTTATAGAGGAACCTTCGGTAAAACTGATCGGCGTTGAGGCGGCCGGAAAGGGAATCGAGACAGGTGAGCATGCGTCGGCGATGGCACTTGGTGAGCCGGGAGTCTTACATGGCATGCGTTCCTATCTGCTGCAGGATGAAGATGGAAATGTAAAACTGGCACACTCTATTTCCGCAGGACTGGATTATCCGGGGGTCGGACCGGAGCACGCCTATCTCAGAGACAGCGGAAGAGCCACATATGTTTCCGTGACCGATACAGAGGCAATGGATGCGCTGATGGAACTCTGTAAATTAGAAGGAATCATTCCTGCGATTGAGAGTGCACATGCAGTAGCTTATGCGAGCAAATATGCGAAAGAACTTACCGAAAAACTTGGTGCAGCGGAAGCAAAGGATAAGACAATGATCATCTGTCTGTCAGGACGTGGAGATAAGGATGTCAATACGATTGCGGATTATCTGGCAGGAAAAGGCTACCTGAACTGATTCAGAAAAAATAAATTAAAATAATATAAACATGATTTAATAAACGAAAAGAAGGGAAAGACAGATATGAATCGTATTGAAGCAAAAATGAAAGCCTTACAGGAAAAAGGCGAAAAAGCATTTATCACTTATATTACAGCAGGACTTCCAGATCTTGAGGGAACAAAGAAACTGCTAAAGGCGCAGGAGGAGGCCGGACTTGACGTTGTGGAACTTGGGATCCCGTTTTCTGATCCTGTTGCAGATGGTCCGGTCATTCAGGATGCATCCTACAAAGCAATCTGTAACGGCATCAATTTAAAAAAAGTATTTGTGACAGTAGAGGAGCTGAGAAAAGAAGGTTCAGAGCTTCCAATCGTCTTTATGATGTATTACAACACCATACTTCATTATGGGATAGAGGCATTTGTGAAAAAATGTAACGAGGTTGGTGTGGATGGTCTTATTATCCCGGATCTGCCGCTTGAGGAACAGGAAGAAATCACAAAATACTTAAATCAGGATGAAACAACTATTCTGATCCAGCTTGTTTCACCGGTTTCCGGTGACCGTATTCCAAAGATATTAGATGGTGCAAAAGGGTTTGTATACTGCGTATCTTCTCTTGGTGTTACAGGTGTTAGAAAGGAATTTGATACAAGAATTGACAGCTTTGTTGCTAAGGTTAAGGAAGCTACAGATACTCCAGCTTGTATCGGTTTCGGTATTTCTACAAAGGCTGATGTTGAAAGATTTGACAAAATTGCAGACGGTTGTATTGTAGGTTCTGCTATTGTTAGAAAAATATTTGACTCTAAAATGAATCTTGATGAAATTAAGGCTTTCGTTAGTAGCTTAAAATAATTCAGAATAAGTTAAGTCATCGGATTTATCTTTCTGATTCACTATTAAAAATGCCCTATAGATTAGTAAATCTATAGGGCTTAATTTTTATAATTTTGGTAAACTTTCTG
>ERZ773157.3035-NODE-3035-length-11960-cov-2.983200_pt1 | contig 11960 bp, 11 predicted proteins | sample MGYA00511480_ERZ773157 | MGnify/ENA primary metagenome ERZ773157 (study PRJEB29015, sample SAMEA2737863) | human gut metagenome | biome: human gut; feature: human-associated habitat; material: faeces | place: China | collected 2012 ... | reverse complement strand
CTCTCCGCAATCCATATACCAATGAAAGAAAGGTATTGGTAAAAGAGTTAGAGACGCTGAATGCTTCCATTTCTTATCAGAAGGGCGAATTCAAATCAGCAGAAAGAGCAACTTCTGTAGAAATTGCCGTTGTGGATGTGGAAATTCCGCAAGAAGAGAAAGCTTCTGTTATCATGGAAAATTTGAAACAGAAATATTACCATGATGAGGAAGGAAAGGATATTACGGATTTAATTGACAACGATTATCTTGTAGCAGCCGTAACCAGATACAATATGGAGATTGATGCAGGTATTCAGTTAATCCGGGAATACAAGGCTTTGGCTCCGTATATCATGAATTCAATGAAAACGGATTCATATTCCGAACCCGTTTTACAGCTGAAACTTGGTGAACATGGTAGTTTGTCGGAATCAAAATATGTACGCCGCATCCGGTATAAGTATTGGAGTGCATTATTTAATGATGAGCGCTTTATTGGTCCGATGACGGGTGATATGTGTACCTCATATCTGGAAAAGGTTAGAGAATTGGAACAATACGATTTTTGTATTGCCAATATCAAAGAATTACAGATCCAAATGTGTGGATCCCTTGTAACCGGTATCGAAGAATCCATTATGAAACTGTTTGACGATTTGTCTCATAAGTATTCTTGGTCAAGCGAATTTGATTCCAATATTCATTATTACAATGGATGGGCTACAAACAAGGCATGGTATGTGAATAAAAAGGTGATCCTACCGGAACGAGCATGCGTGAACTGTTTCAGAATGCATTGGACCAGGAAACGAAAGATCCAAGGAATAAGATGGTCTTTGAGTATGACTCGAAGAATGAAAGGGTGACTATTGGTAATAAGACTTCTGTATTGGATGCAAATTCGCTTTTATTGGGATTTACGACTAAAGCAGATGATTCAGCCACCATAGGTCAACACGGAGAGGGATACAAGATTGCTTTTATGGTATTGCTCCGCGAAGGTAAGGCCATCCACGTCCTCAACTACGGAAAACAGCAGGAGTGGGAAGTGAAGCTGGTAAAGAGCCGCCGTTTCAGTGGCTGTATGGTTCCCACGGTGTATGTGGAGAAAAAGATGTTCTGGGAACCGGTGCCGGACCGCGACCTTACAATTGTTGTTGACGGCATCACACCGGATGAATGGACTGCTATCTCTGAATGCAACCTGCACCTTTTACGGAAGAAGAAAGTGCTGCAGGAGTGTGAAGCGGAAGACTATGGTAGGGTTCTTCTGGATGGCGACCAATCTGGCCGGGTCTATGTAAAAGGACTATATGTGTGTACCGTAAAAGAACTTTGCTATGGATATGACCTGGAGCCGCAATACATTACTTTGGACCGCGACCGTTCTTTGATTCGCAACTTTGACCTTGTTTGGAGAACAAGTTCTATGTGGAAGAGTCTTTGGAGAACGCCGTCCATGCAGGAATATATTTTAGGTATGATTAAGGACGGGCGAAATGATGTCTACTATTTGAAAAGCGTAGGTGGACAGTCTTCTATTGATAAGGAAATCAGCCACGCTGTATTCAAAATCTTTCAGGACGATAATCCCGGATGTTATCCGCATTATGAGGGAATGGAAGAACGCATAGAAAAAAGAGCTGAAAAAGCAGAGATGTCGCTTAAAGTAGTTAATAAGGTTGTGGCTGAATATATCGCAGAGCCAGCACTTTCAATGCTTCCGGAAGTTGATGAGGAGGACGAAGGACTTTCCTTAAAGGAAAGATTCAATAATTTATACGAAAAAATTTACATGCGGCTGACAGATGAGGAAGTAGAAGAGTTCCTTGATTTGATTGATGAGATTGAAGACTAAGGAGGAATACCGTGAATAGTAATTTAAAAAACCCTTTATTAATGGAAGAATTTTTCAACATCATTAATAGCAAACTGAAGGATGACGGGAAGCTGCCTGACATTCTGGACTACTGCACTGCTTCTGGTTCATCGTCAAAACTGGCCATCCGTAGCTATGAGTTAAATGTAAATGCTACATTGATGTATGGGAATTGTGAAGGTGAGTTCGTAGACGTTTCACTGTGGGGCGATATCGGTTGCGGTGAGAAGAAAGAATATCATTTAGGGAGCTATAAAACGTTGCATACTTCAGCTGACGCAATGCACACTCTCGGGATTCTGGCGGCTGATTTTGTCTTTGAGGCCACGAAGTACATTAACGACCATTTGGATGATTTTGACTGGCAAGGGTATGAAGTTGAGATACTCAATGAAGATGGCACTGTATATCCGGTTCACCCGACGGGTGATGATGCAAAAAAGTTGGAGGAACGCAGCCTTGAGAAAATGGTGAAGCTTGGTTTAAAAAAGGCAATCATGTACAACAAAAACACACATAAGGTTTACAAAAATCTGCAGTTGTGAGAAAGGAGAAGCAGGCCGGAGAATCATCTTCGACCTGCAGACAGAAAAATGTTCGGTCAAAAAAAAGAAGTGAATCGGTTCATCAGGCAATTAAACAAAATCTGGAGGAAGGAGTCATAACGAATCCCGGTAGACCGGGTTGACCTGTGAGGGTGAAGAACACAGAGGACAAAAGGGCAGGATAGCAGCGTGAAAGAGGTATGCGTGGGAGCTGGTCTGCGAAAGCCATACTGAAGTAGCATGGGAGGCCTGATGCCCTATCCACGGACGGAATCCGTTTCGTGGTGTTATGAAAAATCGTTCTTATTATACATTATCATTGAGCGGTGGCAAGGACAGCACTGCATTGTTCCTTAAAGTTTTAGATGAAGGAGTCAGGTTAGATGAGGTCGTAACAGTGGAATTTGATTTATTTTAGTGTATGGGGCTGCCGGTAGGTGGCCCTTTTTATATTTAAAACAATTGCCGGAATCCGCGTGGAACCGAAGGTGTCCTCGCGGTTCGGAATATTCCCCAAAGTCATAGAAAAAATAGATTGACCTTTTTCTCTTATTCTAAAATAAGCTGAAGGCGGATACTTCCAACTATGCGCAAAATAACGGTTTAACGAATAGTTGGAGAAAGATGAGCGTATAAAAGGAGTAAAAATACGCTTTTACATTTCGTAGTATTCTTCGTGCTCGTTGTATTTGCTATAACCTTCTCCTGAAGGGCACCTACCGGTACCTTCAGGAGATTTTGTTTCAATACTGCTTTTTTAGCACGATGTTTATACAATAATTTGCGCAGCTTTTAATACAAAGTAGTCGGAGCACCTATTTCCCATCTTTCATGAAGTCATCTTGGGAATTTATTTGGAACAACGCGATGAACGATGCTATTATCATGCCATTCTTTGGACTATTTCTTCTGTCAAATGTAAACAATTTTGACAGAGAGCTTTTCAGGAATCTGTGGAAAAACCCTGAATTTGTAAAAAAATATTGGAACGATACATCATTGCCAGATTTTATAAGATTATAAATTCACATTGACATTTTACATTGCTTGAATGTATAATAATAACAATAATAATTGCATAAAGCGTCAAAGACAACCCAAAAACATGCGTGCGTTGTTTGTTGTTGGCGTTGTTATTGGCGTTTGTTGTTGGCGGCGCACGCAGTTCGAGCCTTGTTGGAGAGCATGAGGGTTTGTAAGTGGGCATTCTCTCATGTACCGGGTTCGAATCCCGGGAGGCTCTTCCCACAGAGGTGTGAATATGTTGTATGGTAATACACTAATGTCTATGTTGGCAGCATTCCAGTTCGCTCTGTTGGTTGTCGTGTTTGCTGTCTGGAGATCTTAATAGCGTTTAAATTAGCCGCTGGGTCACCCGCGGCTTTTGTTTTCTGAAAGGAGAACCCGATGGTAACTGAAAATATTGTCGTAAAACAAGCAATACTTCATGTACTGGACAGCGAGCATGGTAAAATGATATTGTCAAGTCAGTGCCTAAGCTTGGGTTCGTTGATGGCAGAGTTCATTAAAAACCACATCAGCAGGCTGGTACGAAATGATTCTGTAAAGAAATGCTATTTCAAGGAACAAAACTCTGAGACAAGGGTACTTTCAACAAAAATAGACCCTGATATATTTGTACAAAGTTCGCAGGAACTTGCAAAAAGGCTGTACAGTATCATGTATTCAAACGCAGAAGCCATACCTCCGGCTGACTTACTGATGTGCCTGTTTGCAGAATCCGGCGTTTCTTATCTGGCTATATTGAAACTTGATTATCGAAAATTTTTCACACATAATACTGTGCTGGACGAGGATGGAGAAGTAAACGAATTGGTACTCAGCAGTTCTCTCCTGCCTTCTTCTTCCATAAAGTTGTCAGAGGCCGCTATTATTCCGTATGATTCGAAATATGCACTGATACTCGAAAAGCGTCACAATATCAACGGAATGCGTCAGTTTTATTTTTCCGAACAGTTTTTAGAGTGCTATTCTTTCAAGTCTACAGCTGAGCAGATTAACATGGTTACCAAAACATTGGAAGAGATAAATCGTAAATATCATGCTGCAGACTGCGCGGTGCAAAATATGGAAACAAAAAAACGTCTTCATGAAGCACTTGAAGATGAAGGGATACTTGATAATCAGAAGGTAGCCGAGGATATATTCGATTCTGGCGAAAGCGCTATGGCAAAAGAAGAGTTTGTAGAGAAAATGGAACGCTTCAAACTAGATAAGCGAGTGATTAGCCCGGCAGAAAACAAATCTTTCAACAGATTCGCCACACAACGGGTTAAAACAGACAATGGCATTATAATTGAGATACCGATGGATACGTACAAAGACAAGGCATGCGTGGAATTTGTCACAAATCAAGATGGCACGGTGTCGATTTTATTAAAAGACTTGAGGATAGTCGAAAGCAGGTTGTGATGAGGCGAATAAGAATGGAGAAAGTACTAATCACAATAATGTATCTCCCTACTCTCCTGTTGATGAATATTTTTAAAATCATCGGAAACGCTAATCTGAACAAGTTGGCTATTGGTGGTGCACTCATAGCTGCAGTTGGGTGCTATCAGCAGAGCGCTGGGCGGGGTGGGAAAAAGTTAATGATAATCGGGGGAGTTCTCTTGGTTCCTTGGCTGTCACGACTGTTATGTGAGTGGGTATTAAAGAGATTGTATAATAAATTCTGGGGTATTTGGGTGCCAGTGTTCCTGAAGTATCCCAGTCTGCAGAAAATAACGGGGGTCAGAATCAATTGTTCTGGGCCACAGAATGCGTATGATGAAGCAGAAGCTCCTGAATCCGATAAAAATGAAGAGGAAGCTTCTCGCGTTCCAGAACCACAGCCTCGCACAGATGTGGACTTTTTTACCGGTACCACGAACATGGAACAGGTCAAGAAAAGATATCGTGATTTGATGAAAATATACCACCCGGACGCTGGTGCTGGGGACAGTAGGTTCGCAAATGCCATTAATGAGCAATACGAAAGGGAAAAAGGGAAATATGTCGGTCAATAATGCTGCTTTGTGCAGGACGAAAATAATTGGAAAATCAAAACTAATAGTGTTACTCCTCGTAATGATTGCCTTGGCTAAGTCGTTATACTGGAGTTTCTGGGTAATTGCAAAGAATATGATGAGAGGAATCAAATTCCATCCCATGTATTTAGCGTTTCTGGTCGCGTTGGTCAGCTGCTTCTTACATCTAGTGAAAGCAGCCACTGTATTTTGCAAATCAATATGGATAGCACGGCTTGACGGGCACCGCATCATATATGCTACAGAGGATAATCATGTCGTTATGTATTGTGGAGGCAGGAAATTAAAGTTAAGTGGCTATAAGTTTGTACCAATGCAAACACATGCGGGCTCCGCAGACGTAGAAATTGACTTGTGGAGGAAGCATATTCAGATAGCTGAATTGAAAAAGGTGTAGGAGATATTTATGTAAACAAAAAGCATCCAGATTTATATTCTCCGAATGCTTTCAAACTTTGCTATTTTGTTCAAATGTTTCTCTGTACTCCAAGAACGTTCATCAACGCTTCCTGTAATACTCTTGACACATTGATTCCAGCTTTATCAGCTTCATAGTTAAGCCAACTAGGAAGTGATACGTTTTTTCTTACAACTCTGGTATCAATTTTTCTCCTGTATTCATCTGGATCAGCATCTACAAAAGAAATAACTGTTGTTCCATCTTCCGAAAATGTTCCACTATTTACATCCAACATATCAGATGGTTTTGGAACTTCCTTTTTATTATCTTCCATTGATACTATTGTTAATTCTATTGCATCCCTCGCCATCTCAATAGCATCGTTTACGTCTTTACCCTCTGTTAAGATTTCAAGGTCTGGAACTTCCACTAAAATGTTTGACTCCGTTTTAGTAAATAACACAGGATATACAGTTTTCATATTGTCCTCCTATCTAAACACAGAGACAAGGGATTATAATAATCCCCTTCTCCGTAGAATTGCCTTTGCTAGTCTTTCACTCCTACGCCTTAAAGATTCCATCCGGAGTCAGCTTGCCCTGATGTGTACAGCTGCATCCTTCTGTAGAAGGTTCTTAAACTCATTCCCAGCCTATCAGCTATATCCTTGTCCTTCATTCCGCTGGCTCTCATTTCTTCGACATCTGAGTAAGTACAATAATATTTCGACCATTTTCTTTTTTTCCCAGCATTACGGCTTAATTTTGTCGGGTCCCAATCAATAACTAACCCTCTATAATCCCCGTTTGTAATGATTTTAGCGGAACCACCAAGTTTTTTCATGAGTTCGTTTAATTTGTTTACCTCGTCATTGACATTTGCATATGGAGATAATGAGAAAACGCAAATTTCGTGATCCATATAGTATGTACCCCCCCCGTCTTGACACTCCCACGGTTGGAATCGTGGGTTTTATTTCTGTTTACATGCAAAAGTGACATAATTAAATATGGCATAATTGTACAGCAACTCACGCATTTCGTCAACAGAAAAAGTGTCATAATTAAATATGACACTTTTTAATCAAATTTAAACGTTCCGAAACAAATTATTGATTGTACCAGTATCCCAAAAATTTTACAAGCATTTTTTCCGGAATAATAAATGCTTCTGTATGAGTGTACTCCCCCACTTTGCTGTCATAAATCACAGCACACTCTTCCGGACCATCATCAAAAAGAACCATTGCCGCAATCATGTCCTGAAAGGCTTTTCCATCCAGATTGTCGTGGTCGTAAATAGAGTCTCCTGCTTTGTAATAGTTCACGGTGAACAAGAATACTTTGTTTGAATATACTTTGTGTTTTCCATTCTGGTATTCCTTATAGAAAGATTTTTGGTACCTGCTTTTAAACAATTCCTGCCCAAAAGTGTTCTCGTATTCGCCCGTACTTGCATTGTATTTCAGCCGCTTAGGAAGCAGCTCAGGAAGCGTTACGTGCAATATGTCCCCTTCCAGATACTCGAATGTAGCGTCTCGTGAAGTTGCCATTACAGAGGTGCCTTGCGTTCTTGTCTGTTCCCCGAACTGGGCGGGCAACGTATCCATCTGTAAAGACAAGCGGTCAAGTCCTTTCGCCGCCTTATGGCAATACGCATATGCTTCTTCAATTTTCATATTCTGCACAGCCACAATTGCTTGTTCAATGTATGTTGATACAGATTGGCTTTTTCGGAGGCACTTACATAAGACGTCAAGAAATTTCTTTTTAGCAGTTCCCTTCCTCTTAATATCAATATATTCTGGGTCGTCTGCCAGTGTTTTGTCGATATACTCGTTCAGATTTGCTTCTGCTATTTCAAGTAACTGCATTTCAACCTCCATTTTTTGTTTAAAAGTATCTAATTTATTATATCATTACACTTTACACTGTGCAAATTGTATGTTATATTGTTCTTATAATAATTGTATGAATTTGTATCATTGAACTTAAAGCCTGTTGCTAATGCAATGGGCTTTTTTTTTCACGAAAGAAAGGAGGGCGCTGTATGGATCAGAGAAATGGTATTAAAAAAGTCCGGATTTTCAGATGCGTTTCAAAGGATACCGGAGAAGAGATGACAGGTATTATTTATCCCGATGAACGGCACATCCGAATAGGCGTTGATGTATGGCGGGAGTTGAGTAAAATCGACTGTGCATCATATCCTGTTTCAGAATTTGAATCAATTATGGACGTAAAGGAACAGTTCGAAATCGTAACAAAAAAGAAAAGCACTGCTTATTACATGGTCTCGTAACCATGGGAAGGAAAATTATGTATAACTTTGAAAACATTTATGTAAAGAAAAAAGATGACACTCTGCAGGAGTATGATCCGGCTAAAATCATCGCAGCTATCAACAAGTCAGCTGAACGGTGCGAAGTTCCGCTGACAGATGACGAAACATCCAGAGTGATTTCCCTGGTCGAGGGAAAAATCATGGAGCGTATTGAGCAGAATGGCACGAATGTAATACCTGTCAAGCTCATGCATGCATTCGTAGAGCACTCTCTCACCACGGTCCGTGAGGACGTCGGAGAGGCGTACCGGAACTACCGCAACTGGAAACTGCAGACGGACGCTGCTATGACAGCCGCTGTCTGGGAAGAATGCCAAATCATCGACAATCTGGGCGATAAATCCAATTCGAATGCAGATTCGATGCTGGTATCCACGAAGAGGGTAAAGAAGTTGGATGCACTCGAAAAGGCTCAATATCTGCACTACATTCTTACTCGCAAAGAAAAACAGGCATGTAACGACGGATACATTTACTGTCACGATAAGGGTGCCCGTCAGGACACCATGAACTGTTGCCTGTTTAATTCTGCCGAGGTCTTGAGCAGGCCGTTTGAAATGAACGGTGTTTTTTACACAACACCTAAATCCCTTGATGTCGCGTTCGACGTGCTTGGAGACATTATCATGATGGCTGCCAGCCAGCAATACGGCGGTCTTACGGTTCCTGAAGTTGACAAGGTACTTGCCCCTTATGCTGAAGTCTCCTACCAGAAGCACTTTAATCGGTACAGGAACCTTGGTGTAGATGAGTCCGCCGCAGGACAAGCTGCTTACGAAGACGTCGAGAAAGAAATGAATCAGGGCTTTCAGGGCTGGGAAATGAAGTTTAACACTGTTGCTTCCAGCCGTGGCGATTACCCGTTCATCGCAATAACTCTTGGCCTCGCAGACGATAAGTGGGGAAAGCTTGCAGCAATTACAGCACTTAATGTGCGTCGAGAAGGACAGGGCGTTCCCGGAAAGAAAAAACCTGTTCTTTTTCCTAAAATCATTTTTCTTTATGATGAGGAAATACACGGTACAGGTTGCACGTCGGAAGATGTCTTTGAAGCCGGCATCGCTTGTTCCGCGAAATGCATGTATCCGGACTGGCTCTCTTTGACCGGTAAAGGTTATGTTCCCGAGATGTACAAGAAGTATAAACGTGTTGTTTCTCCAATGGGGTGCCGCGCATTTCTTTCTCCCTGGTACGAAAAAGGTGGAATGGAGCCGGCAGATGAGCAGGATGTACCAGTCTTTGTCGGAAGGTTCAATATTGGTGTCATTTCCTTGAATCTCCCTATGATTCTGGCACGTTCCCGGAAGGAAGACCGTGATTTTTACGAATTGCTGGATTATTACCTTGAGATGATTCGCCGCATCCACCTGCGCACCTACGATTATCTGGGACAGCTCCGGGCTTCCTGCAATCCTTTGGCTTTTTGCTACGGAGGATTTCTTGGCGGGCACCTTGGTCTTGACGAAAAGATTGCACCACTGTTAAACAGTGCAACAGCATCCTTTGGCATCACAGCATTGAATGAACTGCAGCGTCTGTATAACAAAAAGTCCTTATATGAGGATGGCGGTTTTGCATTAGAAGTAATGCAGCATATCAATGACAAGGTCGCTGAGTTTAAAAAGGAAGACGGCAGATTATATGCCATTTACGGGACGCCTGCAGAAAGCTTGTGCGGCCTGCAGGTAAAACAATTCCGGAAACTGTACGGAATCATCGAGAATGTATCCGACCGCGATTACGTAAGCAATTCCTTCCACTGTCATGTGACAGAAGACATCTCCCCTGTACAGAAGCAGGATGCCGAGGCAAGGTTCTGGAATCTTTTCAATGGCGGGAAAATCCAGTATGTTAGATACCCTCTTTCCTATAATACCGGGGCAATCCGTACATTGGTTAGGCGAGCCATGGCTATCGGCTTTTATGAGGGTGTTAATTTGGCACTCTCCTATTGCGATAACTGTGGGCATGAGCAGCTGGAGATGGATGAGTGTCCCGCATGCGGAAGCCGAGAAATCACAAAGATTGACCGGATGAACGGATATCTATCTTATTCAAGGCTGCACGGAGAAAGCCGACTGAATTCGGCAAAAATGGCTGAAATTAAAGAAAGAAAATCCATGTAAAAAAATCGACATGGGATATTGACTATTATACTTTTTCAGTGTAGAATGTATGTATAACATTTAACTTTTGCATAATTAATTAGAGACTTTCGTTTTTTGACGGAAGTCTCTTTTTTTTATGCCACCAAAAGGAGGGAGCTTACTATGAGAAAAGCTTTATTGAAGATGCTCGCAAAAATTGTGAGCGTAGCACTTATTGTTACCGCTTTGTTCTTTGTGAAGGAAGTTATGACCAACGACTTTTCCGCAACAGACGCAGATTCCGCAGTTGGGACTGTCACGGGAACAACGGAATTTACCCAAAATGTACCTGCAACTACCACGATGTACGTAGCAAATACTTCCACGCTGAACGTGCGTGAAGCTGCTACTGCTTCCAGCAAAAAATTAGGTACACTCACTTATGGGGAAAGCGTAGTGGTCATTGGTCCTATGGAAAACGGTTGGTTTCAGATTCTCTATAAGGATACTGTAGCATACGTGTCCGGCAAATATCTCTCCACTAATAAACCGACCACGCTGGAAGGCGTAGTGGTTGGAGAAGGCGTGACGGAATCCATGAAGGCAACGTTCCTGCGGTACTACTCTCTCGTTCCGCAGTATGTGAAAGACTACGTCGCGGTCACAGGAGGCACCATCATGCTGGACAAAGATGGACGCTTTACGAACGGACATGCTGGCACGTATCACATCGGTCATGGGAATATGTGCATCAACGGTGCAACACCCGGAAAGATTAAGCTTGCCGCAATCCACGAGCAAGGCCATCACATTGATTATGTACTTGGAAAAAAGTATGGGGTTGTAGTGAAAAGTGGATATTATGAGGGATACAACTTTTTCTCCGGTAGTGATGAATTTGTTGCTATCTACAATGCGGAGGTTGGAAAGTCAGGCTATGGAAGCTGGGCAACCTACGCTGCCGCTGAATACTTTGCAGAGTCCTTTAGGTACTATTTTGAGGACCAGCAAAGAGTTGCTACGAATACACCACAGACCTATGCGTATTTGCAGAAAATCATGGCAATGATTCAATCAGAACTTGCTGAACTTGCTGAACAAAGCGAACAATAAGCAAAAAAGCGGAGTCAGAAGAGATTCCGCTTTTTTCATGCAAAAATCACAAATCGAACAGGATTGTAAAATCTGGGTTCTTTTTTTGCCAATATTAACTATTATTAACTCCAGGAACAGGTGTAGAATTACAATGCCTGGCAATTGACAGATCTCTGCCTCGATTGTAATTCAAGAAAAGAAGCACGAAAATAAGCCTTGTACAATTTTCACGGGAACAGTTGATTTCCTGCATATGATATGTTATTATTTAGCTGTATTTAATTGCTTATAAAATGTATAATTAATTTTGAAGAGGACAGTTTACGCTGCCCTCTTTATTTTATTTTACGAAAGGAGGATGGATTTTTATTCATCAGGTAAAAGGAGGAAGAATAAATGAAATATCCAGTTTATCTTTACATAGCGGTAATGGCCATTGTGACATATCTGATCCGTATGCTGCCACTGACGCTGATCAGGAAAGAGATCAAAAATACTTTTATAAAATCTTTTTTATATTATGTACCTTATGTAACTCTGGCTGTTATGACCTTTCCGGCCATTCTGACAGCCACCGCC